>Ga0209093_1002040_pt1 | contig 11406 bp, 12 predicted proteins | sample SidtaG_4_FD_187450 | JGI IMG/M metagenome (GOLD analysis project Ga0209093, IMG submission 187450) | Marine algal microbial communities from Sidmouth, United Kingdom - Sidmouth_Male1 metaG (SPAdes) (version 2) | ecosystem: Host-associated > Algae > Red algae > Unclassified | place: Sidmouth...
CTTTGATTTTTGTGCCAAAATTAATCCATGATTTTGCTCGATAAGCAGCTTTGGGCGGCGTGTAGTTATGTTGTTCCATGACCCATGCGGTGAATGACCCACACCACGCATTGGCACCGCCGGAGTCATCTTCCCCCCAGAATTTTGACGATTTGAAGTATTCTAAAATTCGCGGATTTGCTTTTGTGCCAACGACTTCGGCTGTACCGATTTCTTTTTTGGCAGTGGCTACCCAGGGAGGGGCTTTCTCGACTTCGAGGGGTTTATTTACAGGGAGTTGAGCCAACAGAGTATTGTCGTAAATGCTACGAGAGATTCTGCGCTCAAAGTCGTGGATATATGAGGGGGCAAGATGCCGTCCTATTTCATAGTTGAATTTGCTCATGGTTGTTGGCTCAAAAGTGACGATTATTTAGTCCTTACACTATTCGACAGGGCTATTGTTCTTCTAAAAAAATATCAAGATTGAGTTTGTTTTTTCGTATGGTGTGGGATTCTTCTTTGTTGGAATAATTGGGGGCAGTGATGATTATATCTACGGCTTCTGCTTTGTCGAATGTCGATTGGAAGTAACCCTCAGCATCGGTGGTGACGGTCTGCTCAACGATTTCGGATTCGGATATTTTGGGATTATAGACCCAGCATTTGAGGACAACATTCGCATTGGCAACGGGAGTTTGGTTGCTGCTTTTGATGTGTCCGCTGATATTGACATTGCGATAGTTGCCGTCGCATCCGATGAACGCAAGTAGGCTGAAGACCGCCGACATTATTTTTGATTTAGTTTGCATAGCTGTAGTTTCTGATAGCATCGTTGATTTCTCTTTCGATTGCTGTTTGATGTTTTTGTTGGATATTACCGTGTGTCGTACCGCTTGCTGTTACATCGCGGTTGATGACGTTGGCACCGTTGACGACTTGGTTGGGTCCGCCATTGGAGCCGGGAAAGTTGAGGCTGTCACTGTCGCTATTACTGCTGCTTTGACTGCTACCCTGACTGGAGGAACTGGACGAAGATGATGCGCGGGATGAGCGAGAGGACGAGGACGAGCCGGAATGGTCGGTTTGGTAGTAGTTGATATTGGTGTCCACGTTGTCGGGGATGTTGGTATTGACCGTCCAATTTTGGGCAGGACTATCAGAGCCATCGACTGTGATGAGCAAAGGCACAGGGATATTGCTGGCATGTAATTCTTCGACTAAATCTACCGACCCATCTACGCCATAGCTGTATGCATAGATGATGATTTGGTCGCCCCGATTGTAGTGTGCAGTGGTAAAACCCAAGCCATTGGCAACACCCGACGCCGACGTAGCCTCCGGCGCAATGACTCTACCAACGAAACTTTTTCCCGCCTTGAGTGCGGCACTTTCGGTGGCATTATAGATTTGTCCGGTGGTGTTGGCTCGTTCTGCCGTCGTGGTGCGTCCCCTGCCAAATGATCCGCCATGATAGAATACGGCAATGACCTTCGGTGGAGGCGGTACCATACACATCCTGACCGGTGTATCGTAAATGCTTCTTTGAATGCGACGCATGAGCGTCCCGGGTTCGTTGTACATGATGACTTCTTGCGGATCCATAATCGCTGCTTTTGATTTTTAACAATCGTTGTCATTTGTACATTCCAGTGGTGGGGGGATGTAAACAGTGGAATTTTACAGCAATAGATTTAGGCGAGAAATTTTATCGCAGAATTGTCATCATATCCAAATAAATATTATAAACTACGTAGATGATAGTTGAATACATTATTGGCAATCTTGCGTAAAACGGTATAACCCGAGTACATGCTGTTATACATGTCTTGAAGGTTTTTTATGGTGGTTTTGACTTGCTTGAGTTGGGCAGTGTTTTGTTTTTTGTGTAAATCAACGTGGTGGACTCTACCTTTTTGAGTGTCGGTGAGTTCTCGAAAAGCGTTGTTGTTGAAGTTTTGACTGAAAAACTTATGCTCCGGCTTGTGTATCAATATGGTGGGCATATTGTGCCATTCTTCCTGATGCACTTTTACGCCTTCGATGAACTGCGAGATATGTTGGGTTTCTACTACGTGATGCCAGTCCCAGTCTTTTCGTATGGTTTTTCTGTTCATAGAAAAATTGATGAGTTCTACAATTTCTTTTTTGATGTCTTTGAATTTATTGGATTTTACGGTGGTGTAATCTCCGGCATACCAAGTGCTGTCTCCGAGACTGAGTATTTCGAGTCCGGGGAAGGTGCTGGGTTGGGTGTTGATGTTGGTTAAGTATTGTGGTTTCATTATCAGTTCAAGTTTTTACCAAAAATATAGGATGTCATTGATTTTGTTCCCATGGCAAAGGAACTGGAAATTGTACGCCTCTTTCTATGAGTAGTTGTTCGGCTTTTGCGCGCCATTTTTCGGCGTCTTCGGTGAGGTTTCCCTTCTGCATTTGAACAGATAGAGCAATGTTTCCACCTTTGCGATTGTGGATGTGGTCAGCTCCTTGTTCGAGCAACCAAACGGCATATTCAAATTGGTGATTCGTCCGCAGAATGTTACTGGAGAGGTGTAGGTTTGCTGGTCTATAATGTCAATGTCTGCTCCTTTCTTAACGAGTAATTTGAGTCGATCTAGTCTTCTTGCATATATGGTTTTGAAAATAGCGGGCGCACCATCCATTCTCCCATTCGGGTTGCCGTTATAATCAAGTAATAATTCAAAGACTTTGTCATTTACCCCGCTTGCTGTAATTGCAACAAGGTGTATTTTACTGTCACCGTCTATGATTTCTAAGTTGGGATCTGCATTTAGTTCAAGTAGTTTTTCGACAGATTTGGGGGATCTGTGAGCGCAAGCCCAGCCGAGAAGGGTCATACCGTGGTTGCCTGTTGCGTTGACGTTGATTGAATTGTTATTATTAATTAGGTCAGCGATTTGTTGTGTATTATCTTTTCTGATGGCTTTTGCAACTGCCAACTCTGGTTCAGCGAAAAAGTCACTTGGGAATTTTTTGTATATTATATTATTGTTTTTGTTTTTAATGTGCCTAATTGCATTTTGTATTCTGCCTATATAGCCCATAATTTTCGTTTTATTTGTTCTGTTCCCAGGGTAGTGGAACGGGAAATTGTACGCCTCTTTCTATGAGTAGTTGTTCGGCTTTTGCGCGCCATTTTTCGGCGTCTTCGGTGAGTTTACCCTTTTTTATTTGTACTGATAGGGCTATACCACCTCCTTGTGTGCTGTGAAAATAAACATGGTCGGCACCTTGCTCAAGCAACCATACGACATATTCATATTGATTGATTAGTCCGCAAAAGCTGACTAAAGATGTACTGGTTTGTTTGTCAATGGCATCAATGTCAGCCCCTTTGTCAACAAGTAATTTGAGTCGGTCTAATCTTCGGGCATAAACTGTTTTGAAGATGGCGGGTGTGCCGTCTATTTTTCCATTCGGATTACCATTATGATTGAGTAATAATTCAAAGACTTCATCGCTGACACCGCTTGCTGTAATTGCAACAAGGTGTGTTTTGCTGTCACCGTCTATGATTTCTAAGTTGGGATCTGCACCTAGTTCAAGTAATTTTTTGACAGATTTGGGGTATCTGTGGGCGCAAGCCCAGCCAAGAAGGGTCATGCCGTGGTTGCCAGTTGCATTGATATTGATAACATTATCGTTAGCGATAAGCTTAGTGATTTGTTGTGTATTATCTTTTCTAATGGCTTTTGCAACTGCCAATTCCGGCTCGGCGAAAAAATCGCTTGGGGCTTGTTTGTATATTGGATTATCGTTCATAAATGTACATCTGAATATGGAAGTTATGCCAAAGATAACACCGAAAATTAATTTTGTAAAATACTTCATAAATTACATTTGAAGTGTTTTTTGAGTTCGTCAAGATTCTTTTGTATTTTTTCGTCCATTAAGGTATTAACTTTACCCATCAGATGGGAGTCTATAGAAGGCATCAAGCCACTTTGGGGGAGTTCTGTGCGGTTGCCTTCGACAGTTGGTATAGCTTTTTTGAAATAGGTAAAAGCCATCAATCCCACTCCGATAGCTGCGCCGATACCTGCGCCGATAGGACCGCCGATTAAAAACCCGCTTCCGGCGAGGGCGGCGGTAGTTCCTGCCAAAATTCCCCATTTATTGTCTTGTGCGAAACTCAATATATCATTTTCTGCATAATATGCATTGATGTTTTCTGCATTTTCGGCTCGTGTGTCGGCATTTACTGCATAATCACCTCTTTCTGTCGTATTTTGATGTACTCCGGCGGCATTGAATGTGGTGGTTTGTGCGCCGGTGACGGCATTGGCTGCATTTGCAAGACCGCCACCTAAGGAGTGTCCTGTTGTAGCAAAACCATCCGGTCCTAATTTTCTGTTCATAATCCCGGCGATAGCCATCGCTCTATCATGTTGTTCGGATTGCGAGCCTACGCCTTGTGTAAAATTTGTCTTCCAATCCGTGCCATCTTCTGTTCCTGCGTATGCTACGGTGTAGGGTGGCTCTTGACCCAATGTAGATTTGTATATAGCTGCCTTGAAGCCGCTCTCGGGGTGGTCAAGGTAGCTGCTGTCTAATCCAAATTCGGTCATTAATTCCTGATCGCTGAGTCCTTCATATCCGGGAATATTTCCCTGTCCGTAAACCGCGGTGGAAAGTCCTGCCATATCAGTAGCATAGTAGGTCTGCTGATACTCTTGCAATGCCGCTTCAGCGGCAGCCCTTTCTTCGGGGGACATATCTTCCAAGTTCTCGTTGAAAGCATTTTCAAATTCCTCATTAAGTCGCAAACTGTCTTCCTTACTGTTATCTTTTTCCATTTCGGATAAAAGTACGCAAGGATCTGTTGGTCTATCGGGATAAGAAGAGACTTCGGAAGGTGTAATATCATTTTTAGGGGTGGTGACGTTGGCTGTACAAACTTCGCAGAAGGGCTTACCTACGTCGGCGGCTTGCTGCATAGATAGAATTTGTTGGGCGGTGCCGGATGCTTCTGGGGTAAATTGTTCTAAGATGGTCAACGAGGTTTTAGTAACGACTGTTCCGGGAGAGATTTCACCAATCAATACAGTAGGGCAACCCATGACGATAGTACCACCATGTGCGGTCATATCGCCCATACGTGCGGCGGGCTTGCCACCAATGAGTACGCCCGTAGAACCCAAAATCACCGAATCGGGCGGACCTACACAGGTACACATATCACCCATGACGGCGGCGGGCATATTGCCAATCAATACCGTAGGTACGCCGGGACCCATTATCGGACCCCCGACGTGCGGTATGGGCGGCACGCCCGGTGTGACCATCGGGCAAACGTGCATATCTCCTATTCTGGCGGCTGGTTTGCTCATTATTGAATGTTTACTCTTTTATGTCAAATTCCCCAAATATCGTCATCGTTGCTGCTATTTTTGCGTTCGATGTTTTCGTGTTCGTATATATGTTCAGGCTCATTTTCAAAGAAGAAATCGGATTTGTTTTTGGTGAGTTGTCCGTCTGCGAATGTGTATTCAATCATTTGTCCGTTTTGGGATGCTAAGATGTATTTGTCTATCGGTCCGAAAAACGCTGTTAATTGTGCCTCATCGCTGGTCTCTAAAAAAGTGGGCAGCACACGCGGGTCGTAGAAGCGGAAGTAGAGTTGTTGCCCTGCTTCGGTCTTGACCATGAGGAATTTTTTAAGGTGCAGATAGACGGTCTTGAAATCTTGCCGACTCTCCATGATAATGCCCCAATGCTGCCGACCACTATTTGCCAAATACCAATCCGCAAAGACCGAAGGACGCGGATAGGTGAATAGCCACGGAGCTACCGTACCGAGCTTTTCTTCCGCTTCGCCTTTGTATAGACACAAATGACGGGCGTTGAAGCGTTTGGCTTCGGTGAGGCGGGTTTGCATTTTGGCTGCGTCTAGAAGGATGTAGTGTTTCAGTTTCATTATTTGAGCATTTCTCCTGTCTCAAGGTTTATGTAGCTTGCAAAAGCAATTTTGACCAGTTCTCTGTCCATTTTCCATTCTACATCTATGTCACCGTTTCTGAATTCAAGTGGTTTGCTGAATCTATTAGAATTTGATAAGATTTTACCATCTTTTTTAAGTATGAAGTGAACTTCTTTAGAGCCACCTCCTGCTCGTCCTACTTGCGGAATTAAAACGAATTTATTTTTAACAATAAGCGTATATATTCCATCTGGGCTGGTAAAAATTCTTTTTTTGGGTCTATTTATATACAAGAATAATAGAGCAAGAATTAAGAATATTGACAGTATAGTTATAATTATATTTTTCATTTGATGACTTGATATTTTTCATTTATTGTGAATGAATCGGATACGGTGAAGGTTTCTATGTTCGAAAATACTAAAAAATCTCCTCCTTTTCCATTTTGAGTACGCCATTCTCTAAAGTCTGCGTTATTTACAGCATAACCATTACGCATTGGGTTTTTACCAACTTTATCGTTGGCAGGATTCCAATCTCCTAATGGTTGACTAAGCCAAGCGTCGTCATCATCTATAAAATCGTATGAATCTCTTAAATAAACGGCAACTTTTGTAATCTTGATTTTCCATGAAGCGAATACTAATTTACCGTTACTATCTTTTGTTGTTTGGGGAATAACTTCTCCGGCTACTGATAATTTTAGTTCGCTGTTGGCGAGTGCGGCGGTAAATCCATCCAATGCTGCACTTTTATTAGTCGCAATTGCTTTAAACTGGGTGCTGTATTTATTAGATTGTTGAGCATTTGATTTAATGAAATTGAAACTCGTTGTACTATTTTTATGGAGTAACTTATTTTCGATTAACCTCTCTATGATGACCTCTTTAGCTTTTGGTGTTACCCACATTTTATTGGTTCGATTGGTTATGGCATCGTAGGAGGCTTTTCCTCTTGGGAATGATTTGACCCAATTGAGTGAAATAATGGTGTCGTTGTATGGGATGTTATTGTAGTCGGAGTGAGATCCTGCTTTGCCTGTCCATGTGTATGGGCTACCCGAGAACCAGTGTTCCATTAGGGCAGCTCCCTTGTCCCAAGACGGTGACTGTGCTCGCATAATGGAGGGGATATATCTGAGTACGGATGCCCGAAGATATTCGTCTTTTCTGTCACAAAATGTTTTTTTAGACTTGCCATCTAACTGTAAAGTAAAATAAAACTCAGCATCTTGCTCACCGCCTTTAGCAAACATACCTTTAGTCAGGTTGAAGGAATATTCTGTTTCGTCATAAGCAACAGGAAAGCTGTATTCGTGGATGAAATCGTCAGGTCCTGTGTCGCTTTCGTAGATTTTGACCTTCATGGTTTTGCCTTTAGCATCAGAAGTATTGATTTTTATTCTTGCTTTTTCGCCGTATTTTATTCGTGTGGTTTTTGCTTTTGATTCATCTGACCAAAAAGCGTTGATGATTGTTGGGTCTTTTTCGGTGGTATCTTCGGGAGTTTCTATTGGTGGTGCTTCGGGTGTGTCTTCATCACTAACTGTACGGGGTATTACTTTTCTTCTTCTTGGTACGACTTCTAATTTTAGTTTTTCAGTACTACTACCTACACTAAGTTTGATTACTTTATCCTCTGTAATTAACTCTCCCTCATATTTGAAATCCCCGTAGTGTTCCGGTAGATTGATAATTACTTCCTCGCCGCCCATATTTTCAGTCTCAATGACCAAATAAATTTCTTTTTCTTTGGTGATTTTTTCCAATGGTTCACCTTCCAAGTTTGTGAAATACGCCTTGACGATTTTTTGTATGGGTTCTTTTTCTTCATCATTGAGCGCACAGGCTTGTACCGGAGATACTGCTTCGTCTGTGCAGTTACAATCCGGTTCTTTGGGGAGGTCGCTTCTATTGATGAGTTGTGCTTTTGACATTTTTGATGTAGAATTTGCTTTAGTCCTGATTTAAATGTGGTAATTAGAGCTTCGAAATACTATTTTTATCATTTTCATCAATGGGCTTACTGTTTACTTTTTCATTTTTGATGACGACATCAAAATCTACTTTGGTGTCGCCACCACAACAAGAGAGTAAAATCTTATCATCTTTTTTAAACAATTCAAACTTGTTTGAAGTTAATGATTTTTTGAAATTATTATATTCGTTCATTGAGAATGTGTGAAGGTCGAAGTCTTTTATTTTTTCTTTAGAGATATTTAGTATGTGATAAGTTGAGAACTCTTCTGTGTAAGAAGGTAAAACGATAAATACGCTTTCATCTTTTGTGCCTTTAAAGAGACTTATTCCCTCTATAGCATCTTCAAAAGTCGTATTGTAGGTGTAATTGAATTCTAAAGGATAATAATTATCCGAAGTATTAAGGAAAGAGTATCCTTCTGTAAACGTATATATATTCAGCGTTGGATTAGTTCCTTTAAAATGTATTTTTCTTAATCCTTCTATTTCTGTAATGTCCAAATCTTTCTTAATAGACTTTAGTTTATCATTATCAGAGACAGAGATTTTACTTGAAACTTGGTTTTTATTACCAAAATTCTCATCAAGTTTAGTTGTGTTAATGGGAGATGTTTTCTCACTTTCTACTTGAATTTTTGTGCTTGAAGTTTCTTGATTTGAGACACTTTGCTTGCAAGAAGTCAGAGAAAACAAGTAAGCTAAGACCAAAAAAATTATTAAAAAGTATTTGTATTTACTCATAAAATTATGCTTTGAAACCTTTCATATTTGCGTATTCTAATTTTTTACTACCATTCACCTCTTTAATTTTACCTCTTTCCTTCTCTTTTTTCTGCAAGTCTTTTTCGGCTTGTGATTGCTCACTGAAGGATTTATAATTCACGTAGAAGGCAGGATTTATTCTATATTTAGTTCCTACGCCCATTTTATAACTCGAAAATATCTCAAAGTGTAAGTGAGGTGCCGTAGTTCCTGCTGTAACTCCAGATCTACCTGTTTTGCCCAATACTTCTCCTGCTTTAACTTCCTGACCGAATTTAAATTCTTCAACAGAATCTAAATGTCCATAAAATAAGAATATATCCCCATTTTCACTAAAACTATCTCCTTGTTTTATTTCTCCCTCACTCTCATGTACTAATTTATAATCTCTTTTAAAACTAAGAAAGTCATCCTTATCCTTGACTTTTATAGTAACAGTATTCCCATATCCGCCATGCCATCTTCTGTTGTAGATAGTGCCATCTACACATGCGTATATATTGTCTCCCGTTTTAGCAAATAAATCTAAACCTGCATGTTTTCCGCCATTTCTTGTATTTCCAAATAATCCCCAATGTTTTCCTAATTCTCCTCCACCACCGCTTTGCATGTAGAGGGTACATATAGGATTATCAACTGGGGCATGCCATTTTGTCTTGGATATCTCAAACCACTTCTCCTCTACATCCAACCAGTAGTTCATTATATTCTCATGTTCCGAATTAGCCTCATCTTTTGTATGACCATAATAAACTATCAGTAGTTTATCATATTTAGGATTCGGAGAATGTGCATCTACCAATAGATAAAAAAGAGCTTTTTTAGATGCTTCTATTGCATCTTCCCACTCTTTTAATTTTGTTTCTCCATTGGGTTTTAAGGTGACTTTGGCAATTGCCCAATCTTTGAAATCATCTTTATTCTTGGCATTATTGATTTCGTCAAATTCGCCTACGGTACATTCTATTTTTTGTACACTACTTCCATTTTGAATGACCTCAATTGGTTTATCGACATCAGCAATAACTTTCTCTTTGCCCTGAAGAATGTTTATGTTTATTTTTTTACTTTGAAAGAATTGGGTCTCTACTACCAAATAGACTTCTTCTCCGATACTCGCGCTTTTGATTCTATCAAAATAGACTTTATCACCTCCATTCGACTCCTGATAGGTGATTTTTTCACCTGCATTAAATCCCTGTACAGAACCCCAAGTTTTCAATTTACCGGCGTTCATTTTTTTTAGACTTTCTTGGGTTATACCTAATCTTGTTGCAAGTTTAGCAAGTCCTTCTCCGCTTTTTACAGTCGTTTCTTTTTTTTCCCCTTCTTTTCTTATTCGGGCAAAATAAGCGTCAATTATTTGAGGAAGTTCAATCGAAATTATCGGTGATAATACACTGATTGTCTTGTCTCTTATCTCATATATATCTACCATGTCGGATAAATTTTGGGTTCAAAAACTACTCCCACCAATCAAACTCATCTTCACTCTTCTCTCGCTTCACAGGCAGTTCGTTGTTTAATAATGATTTATAAAAACATTTCACTCGATAACTCGCATTCGTATCCACCGGACTCAATATCGCTTCAAGGTGTTCGACAAGCGGTATATCAAATTCGTAAGTAATCTTAAAGTGCATCAATTTCTGTAGATTCAACTGCTTCCGAATCTCGTATTGTTCTCCAAAAGCAATGATTTCATGTATAAAAGTCTCAATCGGTTCCTGCTCCTTATCCGCACACCAATCCGGGAAGTTTTCCTGCAAAAATACCACAGATTTTTGCACAAACTTCTCCACCTCAATTCGGCGGAAGGCTTTCATTTGTATATCTTTGATTATCAGCATAATACTAAGCTAAGGTCAGCGTATCACGTTACGATTAATTAATCTTCACCAAAGCCCCCTGCAAGCTCGCCATACCGGAGGATTTGAGTTTGAGGGTTGCATTACCGCCCACTTCGGTGCTCACATCGCTTGCCACTTTTACACTTGTTTTGCCCGATACATCTACGGTTTGATTACTGACGAGTTCGGCAGCCATATCGCCGCTGAGTTTGAGGTTTTTCTTCGCGCCTATGGTGACGTTATTGCCCTTTTCTTTCAGTTCGCTACTGGCAGAAATCGTGATATTTTTGCCCTTCATTTCTATCTCCTCCGACTTTATCAGTATCTTCTTAGGGGCAGAAATCGTAATAGATTCCTCTTTGGTATTCAGGATGATTTTGTTGTTGTTTTTATCTTTTATCGTAATCATTTCGTTGCCATCCTTATCGTCGAGTAGGATAGTGTGTCCGCTACGAGTCTTAATGGCTTTGAGGTTATTGTCTTTGTCGAAATATTCGGGCGTGGCTTTGCTGTGATAAACTGCGCCTTGCATGTATGGGCGGTCGGGATTACCTTGTACAAAATCTATATACACTTCATCCTCCAATTCGGGGACAAAATACGTTCCTCTATCGCCACTTGCATGATTGGTGACTTGGCGAATCCACGGGGTCATTTCCTTGCCCGTTTGCCATTTGAATTGTACGCGCACCCGTCCGAGTGCTTCGGGGTCGTTATTTTCTTTGACGATAGCCACTTGGGATTCGGCTTCGGGTTTGAAGACATTTTTATTGAGCAAAGGCGCGGTGACTGTGACCGGAATCGCTTCAAAGGTATTGGAGTAATCCTTGTTGGCATTGAGGTGGTGGGTGATGGCAGTGATACGGAAATTGCCGACAAACGAGGGGACGAT
>Ga0209093_1002043_pt1 | contig 11390 bp, 12 predicted proteins | sample SidtaG_4_FD_187450 | JGI IMG/M metagenome (GOLD analysis project Ga0209093, IMG submission 187450) | Marine algal microbial communities from Sidmouth, United Kingdom - Sidmouth_Male1 metaG (SPAdes) (version 2) | ecosystem: Host-associated > Algae > Red algae > Unclassified | place: Sidmouth...
GGCTACGGCGGGCCGCGCTATGGCGACGGTGCGGGGGCGGAGTCGCCGCCGTGCGTGGTCAGCGACGCGAGTGCCGGGAGAGGTGGCGGTCGGGCGGGGGGGCTCGGTCCTGGAAAGTCTGTGGCGGGGGGGCTGCTCCGTGTTGGAACGGCAGCGGTGGACCGTTCATGCCTCTGTGTCTACGCGCCTCTGCGGAGAGGGGTTGGCGAGCACGAGCACCGCCGACCTGGTTTCGGGGTTGAGCGCACGTTTGGTAGTCTCACGAGCTCACAGTGGCACGTTCGCGGGGTTTGGACTCTCCATTTGTTGGCGCAACGACAACAGGACGGCCGCTACAGCACGTTGCCAGTGTACCTACCGCCTTCATGAAATGGATCCGCGCCTCTCTGGCTGTGATTGAGCGGCCACGGGAAGACTGTCAGCCGGCCATTTATATCAATCCCGAGAATAATTGATGAAAAACATTCAAACCATCCATGATTTCGGCCAAAACGCTCATTCCTGGTCTGGGGGCCATGCCCGCACCTCGTGAGCACGTGGTAGCACCCCCAGTGAAGGGGCGTCTTCTGGCTCTGAAACATCTAAAAGCCTCGGCAACTCTTTGCACAAATTACGAAATCCACCCCCTCCCAGATGCGACCCTGACAGACCTCCATGGACACGGACGGCGCTTCTTTTCAAGACACCGGAACGGCACCTACGTGCACGGCAACACTCATTTCTTTTTCCTATCAACCCCCCGTGCCCCGGTACACCCTGCGAGGTGCCCCCCCCCCCCTCCCCTACTGTGCATGGTACCAGTCCTGCTTCCTCACACACGCTGGTGACCGATTGCAGGGCACGTTCCCCAAGCGTTGCCCAACGAGATGAGGTATGTTTTCGAGGACACGCGTGAGGCGGCATGAGGTGACGCGCGTTTTTATACGACACCTTGGCCATTGTGACCACGCTAAGATGGCGGTCCTGTTGACCACCACTCTACACATTCTGTAGGGCGCTCTGGGCCCCTACCGTCCCCCTCATCGCAGCACATGGACTGACGCCGTCGGTGAGACTATCTCTATGTACTTTCCTGCCAGCGGATATGCAGTGCTTTGGAACGGGCGTCTGGCATAGTAAAAGACATTGTCAACCCTACTACAGGGAAGCCATTGACGTTTCTGTGCTGTCGTTGCCATGGTGCTTTCCTAAGTCCTAACAGGGCCACGGAGGACTTTCTCGCCGGCATATCATACCATCCTGTGGAGCTCGCTGCACACGAGGTGGCTGCTTCTCTGCGCAAGAGCCAGAGCAGACGGATGCATGGCGCGCACCGTGGCATCCCTTTGGGGTAGTGTTCCCAGTGTTTTTTGGAGAGCCAAGCCCCTACCACCCCACCGACCAGACCGGCTCATGAGCTGTGCCTGTCCGTGTTACACAAGGAGGGCGGCACGGCTGCTGCCGTGTACACCCCGACCCCTGTCGCCATGCCTTGGCTCTGGCCGGAAGATGTGGCCGCTGTACAAGCCACGTCACCCCCCCGCCAACGACTCAAGGTTTGTGGTGCGTGTCGCTCCTCGGCAGACAGGCGCCGCCTCGCGGAGGCACCGCCGCCCTCACCCTCCGCATCGCCCACCAAAAGCTGTCCGGGCCTGAACTCGCGTGGTCCTGGCCCAGTGGACCCGCCCGTGCACGCGGCTCCCGCACCAGCGGCTGCGAGCGACGGAGCGCCAGCGGCGTCCGACTATGTGCCGCCCGCTGGCGGTTCCGGTGGCTGTGAAACTCCCTTCGTGCCCGTGGTTCGCGGCGCCGTTGTGCTGGGAGAGAATTCCTCTCCCCGGGGGCCCATGCAGATGATGGAGGCGCTCATGGCGAGCTACAGCTCTCTGAACTCAGCAGAGCTGGAGCGATTGGAGGCACTTATGGCTACGCATCTCCGCTCTGTACGGCCGGACTGCATTTCCCTCTCATTTCGCAACGGTGTCAACCGGCGGTACGAGTTGGCTCAAGGACGCCCCCGCAAGCCTGTCGTGGCGAAGCGGCAACTCCAGCGACGGGTGAGGTCCGTGGCGCGCGTGGTCGGCGGTGCCACGCGGGGGAGCTCACGATGCTATCAACTTTCTATTTCCAAGATCCTCGCTGCTGCACAAACCCAGACGGGGGTTTCCGTGGTTCCCACAAGGGGCCTACCTCAGCTCTCGCCTCGTGCGCAGGCTTTGCTTATGACTAAGCACAGCCTGAGAGTTGCTACGTGGAGCGCGCTACGCAAAGCTTAAGGCGGCAAGGACAGCGGGCTTGCGTCGCGGGAGGTCGTGCGGGCGGCTACACGCGCCATTTCCGCGGATCCCGGGCGGCAGGCGTGGACAGATGACCGCGGGGCCCACCTAGTGAGTCTGCGTGATGCTCTCGAGTGCTCGTTGGCTGAGCTGGTGGCGTCCGGGCAGTTCCGGGAGCGCCTCGTATGCGACACAGATGGCTTACCCGTGCCGCACACGTCGGCATACCGGCCGACTCCCGAGGCCGCTCATGAGCTGCACGCCGACCACGTGGCCGACGTTCATTTGTGCTTGGGGCTTTACAAGGGCGGTAGAGGGGTGTCAACTGCGAAGTTGGTGGCCACGATACCCAACCAGGAGCGACCTATGTCGCGGGCAAATTCTATCCTTCTGTCAACCATGCCCTGCACATCGGACGCCAACGCCGACCTGCACGAAATGGTCGGCCCGTGGATGGGTGACCTGCAGGCTCTACTTGACAGCGGGGTGAGTGTCAACGGGTCGTTACGGTCGGTGCGTCTCTTCCCGACAGGTGACCTGTCGTTTTTGAGCGACTTCCTCGGCCACAAAGGTGCAACGTGCCGACACCCTTGCGTGTTCTGCCACGTTGTAGGGCGGCCTGACATGGGCAGCACTGAGCTGCTGGCCGTGTGCGGCAGCATGCAAGACGTAGCGGCTCCTCCGACGTCGCTGCGCACTCGGGCGGAGCTGCAGGCGGCAGCTGTGTCCTTCGCAAACCGGCCAAATGATACGTTGCCCATCCCAGTGCCAGCGGCCGAGCATCGCTCCATCGAGCGGCGCCCTGTGTTTGATGTGGAGCCTCGGCAGATTGTACCTGCACCCCTCCATTTGACACTGGGGATTACAGGGCATGCCCTGCGGCTGAGAATCGAGGCGGTTGTCTTTGAGAGCGGTGCAGCGGCTGGGGCGCAGGCGGCGAGGGCGGTCGGCGTGGCATTGCTGGTGAGTGCAAGGGTGTGCCCAGTACCCTACCACGGCGGTGGATTTGAAGGCCGCGACTGCCACCGCATCGCGCAGCGTAGCGCAGCTGTGTGTGACGCACTGGTCGGCCATCTGTCGGCTGCCCGACTCACGGCGCTACGACAGGCCTGGGCTGAATGGTCAGAAGTCATCAGCGTGCTCAACCGCGCTGAAGATGTTCCTGTCGCGAACGCGCGTGTGTTCCAAGCCACCGTGTCACGTTTCGCGTCAGGGCTCCGTGCTACCTTCCCATGGATGAGCGTGACTCCGAAATTACACGCCCTCGTTCACCACGCTCCCACATTCTTGCTACGCTTCGGCTCCCTCGGCTCGTACTCCGAGCAAGCCCTTGAGGCGTGGCATGGGTTTTTCAACCACGCGCGGGCGCACTGCATCGCAGACTCCTTCCTCGGCTCCTGTTTGCGGCTGGTCGAGCGGGCGGCACGTGAGCGGCAGCCAGCCGCCGCCCACATGCTCAACAACGGGCAGACCAGGAAGGCTTCCGCGCCCGGGGCGCGGACCGCAAAGAAGCCCGGCGACGGGCGTCTGCGGCAAAACAAGCCGGCGTCACGGAGCACAACTGTCCGGGAGCAGAAGGAGCTGGCTGAGATGGAGGCTTGGGCAGCGGGAGTGGCCAAGAAGGCCGCTCTCACCATCCGCGCGTACAACCATCGTCTGGACAAAGCCGCAGCCGCGGCGGCGATGGCGGCGGCGGCGGCGACGGCCGCCGCGGCGGCGACGGCGGCCGCCGCGGTAGCGGCGGGCGCCGCAGCAGCTGCAGCGGGCACAGCAGCTATTGTCGAGGGCGTGGGGGGAACCGCGGCGGTGGGTGAGGGTGTCCCCACAGACGGGGAGGGGGACTTCTTGGAAGAGGAGGAGCTGGATGCAGCAGGCGTGCTGATGCTCGGTTGAAAACAATTCTCTAGGAAAAAGCCATCTCGGGCGCAAAGCTAGAAAGGCGACCAGCCAGGTGCCTGACGAGCGCACCTGAACGGGCGCCACATCTTCTGGCGGGAATGAATGCTGACAGGCATCTCTTTGATTGAACGTTCTCTTCGAAATGCCGTTACCCCAATCAGATACCAAGGATGGGTTGAAAACCCAGAAGACGCCTGTCGGGTGGTCTTAACTGGGGGTGGTAGCACGCCTAGTCAAGGCTGCTCTTCTGGGTCTGGGCATTACACTAGATCGGTTAAAGCTACTCTGCAACGTGCTGAACTTCTAGTGGTCGACAGAAAATTGGGTCGCGACCCAATTACGGACCCCTGCTAATGGCCGCTCTGAGCGGGGTCGCCGGCGTCACCGGTTCTTCAGCCTTCAGACGTGATCAGGGGCGGATCACGTCTTTTGCCCGTGCCTTGTCTTGCAGGCGAATTTAGAACTGCTTTCCCCTGTCAACGCTGCCTGGTCGCCATCTTTTTGAGGTGGGGCGCCATAAGGCGGACAGCGACAAAGTGCGGAAGTACGTTCATTCGTTGCTTGGCGAGAGCCGCAAGCTCCAGTTGAAGGTGGGGGGGGCGGATGTACATTGATTTTGGCGTGCAAAGTGAGGGAAAGCGAGAGACTCACCCAACCCCCGTCGCCACGTTTTGTTTACCGGCCATCCTCGCCACACGCCACCGTCTCTTGAGTGACAATTGTGTTTTTTTCCGTTCAGAGCATTTGGGACTCTCTGACAACCCCGTGTACATTGACACGTATGTCGGCCAGCTACCTTTGTGTGCGCGTGCTCTGGCCGTGCCGGTAATGCAGCACACCGCACAGCGCAGCAGAAAGAACCATAGAACAGGCAACAATGCATAGACACAGCCGGAGTGTGTCCATTTTCCCACCAGATCGCTTGACTCGGACCGACATGCCGGCATACCAACTCAGTCGGGGGGGTCTGTGGGTGCCGGAAGGCACAACCAGAAGCTCCCCCTATGGTCGCTGGAAATAATCAGGTGCCCTGACCCAGAATCTGTCGTCAGAATGAGCATCGGAGCTTTTGGGACCCTCTGACAACGCCGTGAACACGGACTCGTATGTCTGCCAGCTACCTTTTTTGTGGGAACTGCATGTGCTCTGGCCGTGCCTGTTTATGGAGCACACCGCACAGCGGAGCAGAAAGAGCCAAATATTGCCGCCAAAGCGTGAACAGTGCCGGAGCTGTTGCCGCTTCTGTCGTTCTGCCGTGATGTACGTCGCTTCAGATGGAGTAGGGTGGCCGTTCGAACACCGCTTCTCTCCGACCAGGTTTTCGCGAAAGCCTCTCGAAAGGATCTTGCTGTACTGCGCGTCAGGGTTGGTGAGAGGGGATGATGTTGTCCACGTTGTATTACGGTTGAAACTACGCATGCCCGATCTGACACTCTCACTTGTGACCAATGAGCTGTTGCATTTGACGGAGCAGCCAACCAAGGCCCGCAAATCGCTTCAAAACCCAGAAGAGCAGGAACACTGCCTGTTGACTAGGCGTGGTAGACATTCTGGAGGCATCTGGAGGCATCCCGAGTAGACGTACGCTGTCTTCCGGAGTGAAAAGTTTCGTCTTCCCTTCCCCTTGCGACGGGCGAAAGGCCGTAAGAAGGGCCCCCAGAGCGATTCTAAGTCCGAAGCCGGCAACCATTTGTCGTCACAAAAACACGTTCCACCACTCACTGCCCGGAGTTCCTTGCATGATATGGGTACTCGTTGCAGCGTCCGACTCGTGCGGTCGCCCGATCGCCGTCGCCATCCGCCTCCTCGCTCCCGCCCCCCCCCCTCGTCGCGACAGACTCGCCCCACAGGGAGGACCTGCACCTCGGAGGCGCTCCACCTTTGCTAGAGGGCATCTCCACACGTACTCGGACGCCTCTATTGTAGGGGTGTAGTGGATCCTGCCCTCAAAGCCAACGGGTTATAGCCTCGTCGGAAAGCCCAGCACAGGATGCGGAGCGCAACAAAGGAGAAACAATACGAACGCTGGGATCACCGGGCGCGAAGCGCACCAGAACGACGGATGTAACGCAAACACAACGCTGCTTTCTTCGAATACGCACGATGACCCAAAAGCATACACTCATATACCCTCAGAAACAAGACGCAGGACGTGCACAATCCCGACCCCCGGGCGCTACCATGGGGGGAACGGTGCCCAACGGGCCACGGTCTCCGGCCCGGGCCTCTAGTGGCCCCTGCCCAGCATCCTCGACTACCCTTCCACTGGAAGAGGACCCCCGCCCGTCTCGGGCGGAAGCAGGACAGTCACTAAGAATTCCCAGATATCAGGATTTACCTAAAATCAGTACCTCGGGACTTATCCCAATATTTTTCAATTTTCCCGGAAAGAATTCCGGTGGGATTTTATCCCCGGTCGAGATCATATCTCGGTCCGGCTTACGCTCGGATTGCGGAAGCTTCCTCAAGCTTCCCGGTCCCTCCAGAGGGCCCGGATTCGGGAAGACGTGTGTCTCCCTCGGCTGTGTCAGACCCCTCCAGGGGGGCCCGATCGGGTGCTCCTCACCCCGCGCTCCTCTAGAGGGGTCGTTTCGTGTGTGGCCCTCGGGCTCCCTAGACACCCGCCCAAGGGGGGCTGTCCCACGCTATCCCCCTAAGGGGGTGTTACGTGACTGGTCAAGACCCGTCCCCGGCTCATGCCGGGGCCCGTGACACCCCTGTCAGGGGGTTTCCCCCACAAGGGGGAGGTCGTGCATATTCTTTCCCCCTTCCTGAGAGCGGTCTTTGCGAGGCACATGGTGCCCCAACCCCGAACGAGCTGTGGTAGGCGCGTTTTTCTCCCTCCTTTTTCCCTGTTCCCACCCCGTCTCCCTCGGCCATCTGTAACTACAAACAATGTACTCTTTGCCCTACGTAGAGGAAACGGCCCACTGCGTCGCCCATCTCGCCGCAACCCATGTTCCACCACCCCGCCGCCACGCAGCAACCCCACCGCGCCCACACCTGCACCCCCACACCCCCCTCCCCCCAAAGGGACCTCCATCACAGGAAATCCTCACGCTAGAAATCAAAAAAGCTCTCAACGATGTCGTCGAGGTCCTCTGCCTGGATGGGGGTGCCGTAGTCGCTGTCTCCGTTGCTGTCTGCCAGCCAGTAGCCCGCGGCTTCCATCGCTAGAGCCTCGCCAATGGCAGCAGCCACGTCAAGCCGTGGGCCTCCGGGTGCCCCCGGGCCGCCCAAGGTAGCCAAAGCGGCAGCGACAGCATCCTCCACGTGCGCAAGGCGTCCATCCTCACCCCCGCCGGGCAACTCCAACTCTCCGCCAGCACCTCCACGACCACCTTCCGCGGCCGGGGGGGGGGGTTCGGCACCGGCTGGGGGGGGGGGCGCGGCGCCGTCGGGTTGAGGGAGCACGGCGCCGGCGAGGAGCGGGTGGGAGGCACCGGGAGCCCCGGCGGGGGCCACCATGAGTCCTCCTAGCGCCCCGTCGAGGCCCCCGACGTCAACCAGCCGAATCAGCAACTGCTCCACAGGAGACCTGGCGTACTCGCCGATGATGTCTCTCCGCTGAAAATGCTTCTCGTTGACGACGATGCGCCACTGCTTGTCCACCTTGTCGTCGAGGGTGCGGCTGCGTGTGCGGGACAGGACGACGGAGCGGGCCTTAAACATCCGCTCCGAGCCGGCCGAGGACGTCGACAAGGAAACGAGTCGGCTAGTCAAAAAGTGAAGCGTCGGCCATTGCGTTCCGTACAGCTCCCACCACGTTTCGGGGTGCAACAGCCGGCCAGACATGGCCGAGGTGCGCACGTTGGTTTGTCGTAGAAAGCTCCCCAGCTCCCGTAGGATGATGTCCTCTAAAGCCGCGTGGCCGTCACAGAGGATGTGCACAGCCCGTACGCGGGTGGTTGAAAAGTGCTCGCCGCTCCAGAGGTCCACGACAATCTGCTGGCGGCAAGGGGAATAAAAGGGGTCCAGGTAAAAAGCCAGGACCATCAGGGGATGGGAGTAGGAGCACAACCGAATAACCAAACAGTCCGAAACGAAAGAGCGCGTCTCACCGAGCACACAGAATACATGCCCACGCAATACAAAATACAACGCAGCAAATAGACCGAAGAAGGAGGATAGAGGAGAGGCGTCCGCCTCGAGCGATACAGACATGCGGGAAAGTAGTAAAAGTACCTGGAAGGTTGTCGATGAAGGATCGCAACGTCAGGCTCTGCCGAACCCAGCGGGTGGGGCTAAGTGTCCGGAGCTCGTTGGTCTTGATGCCCGCCGCCTTTCGAGTTGCACGGTCCTCCGCCAACTCCGCGCGCCGCCTCACACAGCGCCGAAAAAGACGGTCCCGGAAATGACCAGCTTGAGCATTGTAGCAAACGGCGCCCGGGCACAAAGCTCTTTGCTGATCAGCTTCACGGCGTGCGCAAAGCAGCAGTACGCGGACAGCACCAGCCCGTCGGCCTGGGCGGCGGTCCGCATGGACACCATGACCGACGCGTTTTCAGTGAATGAGGCCCACAATCTGCGGCTCGCAAGGGCGTGCAGCCGCGGGTTGGCCGCTGTGACCGGCCATTTCTGGAAGGTGTCTGTAGTAGGTTGGAGGAGGGACGACGGAAAACAGGTACAAAGAGCGGGGAGAAAGTTGGAGGCCGACGCAACTGTGACACCCATACGAAGCGACCCGAGAAGAAACTTTCTGGGGAGACACCCTACCACATTGTACGTCGTCTTCCCGTTGACGTCGCCGGCACCGTCCAGGGTCAAGGACACAGTATCGGCGCACCGGATAGCCCAATCCACGTGGGCCGCGACCTGCCCACTGGCAGTGTCCAGGCGCGAGCCCCGCACCTTCCTCGGATCATCAGGTCCTGAAAAGCGACCTGCATAGACAAGCAAAAAGAATTTCTTCCACTCGGGCGAGTGGAACACGGAAAAGGGCAAGCCGCCCCTGAACATCAATGTTGCACACCGTTGCTCCCAGTCATCCAAAACAGCAGGGTTCAAGCAGGGTTCAAGGCTGGCAACATCTCGGCACCCGAGGAGCCTCCTCGACCCGCCGTGCTCACCTCCACTGAGCTTACGGCTGCACCCAGCCCCGAAGCCCGCATCGTAGGATAAAGTACATGCGCCTCTTCACATTCCAAAAGATGCTCCTTCGCCCTTGCAGCGTGGTGGGACATGTTACGGTAAGTTGTACAAAGTGGGGCGGGGCACGACAGTAACCGCTTACCATCCACAACCGTTATCTTGATGAATCTCCAAAATGGTGCAGATGCCTTCTCCTTGCGAACGGGGGAAGGCACCATGGTGAAAATGAGGTGCAGGGGACAGGGATGGGTGTATGGAATCACCGAAAGAACAGTCGACGAAGGGTCCGTGTGTCATGGACATTGACGTCAGACTGCGACGACGGTTGTCTCGACGGTGGCCGCGGCAGCGGCGCGGCGAGCTGCAAATCTGCACCTGTGAAGCGCCGCTGGGACGCTCGAGCCACCCCGAAGGAGACATGTTTGTAAGACAGCGTAAGAATTTCACGTTACGTGAAATTCATGGAGGAAAGGGTCTGTGCGAGGGGCCTTGAAATTTCATTGAGAGTTCACAACGTGGCGTAAGAATGCAAATTTCTAATCCGGAGGCACCTTGCAGGATCGTCTGCTTGGGAATTTTTATTTCCATCGACGCAACATCTAGGCTTCGATGCGCTATCGACCCATCGAAAAATGGATCGTTGAGAGCTATCGAGGTTCCCATCGAGACCATCGAACCGATGTGACTTCAGCTACAGGTGTATCTCATGCACTGAATCTTATCTCAGAATCGATGTGGGAGCGTCGGACATGGAACACTAAGAGCCAAAGTCTCGCAAATGATGGATATGGGAGTTCCGGCGGTACTCCGAAAAAATGGGGCTTTGAATGCGAGAAGCGCCTGAATGCGCGTGGGTCGCGCGACACAGGTGAAGCACTGCGTCCGGTTTCCAGCGCAGCAAGAGCCATTGCATCATTGATCCAGCTGATAAAGTCAGTCCACTCAAATTGACAAGGTGCTACCTTGAAATCGCGGCTTGAATTTGGGAAGCACATCAAAGGACCTGTCGCATCCATCCTTCATCTCACATCCGAGCCAGACAGACAAAAAAACAACGTACAGATGCTGTGCGGCGTACAATGCGCCTACTCAGACATGTCACCCTCCTCGCTCGCGCTATCCTCCCCCAATTCACACCCCTCCACCTCGTCATCGTCCGGGGCATCAACAAACGCGGCCTCTACCTCGGCACACACAGCGTCGACGGCCCTGTAGTAGGTCTCGGCCTTGATCGAGTGGTCCTCACACCGGGCCCATACCTCCCCGGTGATTTTCATAAACTCGACCTCGGCCATGCTCTGAAGGGTCGCAACGGAGAAAGTGACGTTGGCCCGCTTCTGCGACATCTTAGCAGTTCCCCACACCATCTCTATTGGGTTGAGTCCTGGGTGAGCGACCGGTGAGATCAGGATCGTGACCCCAAACCGAGCGGCCGGGTCCTGCACGAGGTAGCGCGGGGTGGGTCGGTTCTCGTCCGCTCGCTTCTTTAGCACCGCCCGCGTATAAGTTGTCCGCCAGTTCGGCCCCCATTCGGGAACAATGAGGTTGTGCTTCTCGAGCCAATCCGCGAACTCCGCCTTGCGGAACGTACTTTCCGCTGGCCGAGTAGCTTCGTTACGTACGAAATGGTAAAGAGCCCGATCGATGACGAGAACACCATCTCGGATCTTCAGTACGACCGAATCCTCGAGCCACTGCCGGCATGACGTAGAATTCATTTCGGAGCGGTAGTCAGACGACTTCTTGCTGCCAAGGAAAACCCATGAAGCGCCTTCGACAGGTCCGTCCTTTCGCGATCCAACGTGCCCGACGATGATATGTGCGCCCTTTCCAGATGGCACCTTGAGTGAATCGTCGGTACTGCCGTCATTCCAGCTGCGGTAGGTCGACATGTCCTTGTTAAGCCAAGTTTCGTCCGTGTAGTAGATCGTCCGCCTCGCCTCTCGATACTTGCGTACCGTGTCGATGAAATTGTTCTGCTGCTTCCGCACTGACGGCTTTTCGCGAGCCACGCAATAATGGTTGGGTCCCCGACTGAAGGAAAAGTCGAAATCTTGCATCGCACGGTGCAGAGTTGCACGCGACAACACATATCGAGCCCTTCCCCCATTGGCCGACTCACCCGCGCCGTCCCCCCCCCCCCCC
>Ga0209093_1002045_pt1 | contig 11387 bp, 6 predicted proteins | sample SidtaG_4_FD_187450 | JGI IMG/M metagenome (GOLD analysis project Ga0209093, IMG submission 187450) | Marine algal microbial communities from Sidmouth, United Kingdom - Sidmouth_Male1 metaG (SPAdes) (version 2) | ecosystem: Host-associated > Algae > Red algae > Unclassified | place: Sidmouth...
GCCCCCCCCCCCCGCCGCTGCCGCTTCAACCGCCCCGTCCCGCTGTTGGTCACGGCCACGTCGAGCGTCTCCTCCAGCCGCTGCAGCTCCGCCTCGTACGTGTCCCACACGCGCACCACACACGTGAGCGTCTCGACCGAGTGCCACACGGCGGGCGCGGCCGACAGCACCCCCACCGTCCGCGCCACCTGCTCGATGCACGGGGAAAAGCAGCAGAGGCGGCCGTCGGGCGCGAGCGCCCGCGCCGCGTGCGGGAGCACCCCCCCCGGGTCGGGGAGGTCGAGGAAGACCGCATCCGCGTCGCCGTCGGCAAGGCCGACAAAGCCGACCGCCGCCACGTCGACGCCGCCCCGCACGTCGATGACGGGCGCCACGCCGAGGGCGGCAAAGTCCGCCGCCGCCGCCGCCGACCGCCCGGCGTGAAAGTCGTACGTGTGGACTCGGCCGGTCGGCGCAACGGCGGCGGCGAGGGGCACGGTGAGGCCGCCCGAGCCGGTGCCGGCTTCCACCACGACGGCGCCGGGGGCGAGCTCGAGCTTGAGCCCAATGAGCGCCGCGTCGTGCGCGTAGACGACCTGCGTGCGGTGGAGGAGGGAGTGGGGCCACAGCGTGGGGGACGGGCGGAGGGCATAGACAAAGCCAGAGCCGACGCGGCGGGGGGGCTTGCGCTTTGCACCGCCGCCGTCGCGGGCACCGCGGGGCGGGGGCCCGCCGCCCCCGCCGCCGCGGTCGTTTCCACGCCGGCGGCCGTCGCCGTCGCCGTCACCGTCGCCGTCGCCGTCGCCGTCCGAGGCGCCCTGACCAGGCGCACCCCCCCCCCCCCCCCCCCCCAACGGCGGCGGCGCGGCACCCGGCCGGATGGCCGCCAACCACCGCCGCCCGAGTGGCCGCCCGAGGAGGTCGTCGAGGAGGAAGCGCCCAAACTTGTTGTGGACGTCCCCGCCCGGCGTCAGCGTCGCGACGCTCGCCGCCGACGCGCGCTCGAGGACAATGGCCACGTCGCCGGCTGCGGCGGGCGCGTGGCACGCGGGCGGGACCGCGTTGATGTTGGGGGGCGGGTCTGGGGGGGGGGCGGCCGCCGCCGCCGCCGCCTCAAAGGCGGCGCGGAGCATGGCGGCCGAAAAAAAGGGGGGGGGGGGGGGGTGGGGGGGGGGGGGGGAAGTGCAGACGAGACCAGCAGCTGTACAGGGCTCGGTCTGGTCACGAAAGTGACTGGCCGGGTAGGGGCGCCCACCTCCGACGCCTACCTCGGGGAAACGGTGGTTGAGGCGGCGGGGATTCGCTGCGACACGCGGCGCCGACGGGCGCCGGATCCCGTGCAAGACACACGTGGCACGCGGCATGCACTGCACCATGCGGCGACCGCATGATGGCGGTCTGCTCGTGTTTCTCGTGTGGCTGGACGACCGGTTACTCACCGAGCACAACGCTGACAACAGACGGAGTCGGCGGTATAGAAGATGGGGCAAGAATGATCGGTTGGTAACCTTGTACAGCATCACCAACCAAGGGGACCACCGCCGCCGTGCACCGGACCAAGACCAACCACCCCGACGCGAACCACCACAAAAAGGAAGCCGCGGCAACCTCAGGCAGCCGACGCGCGCACACGCCATGGCCAAAGGACAAAAAAAAATATTTCACGACGAATGCATGGTCACGCCTCGGAAATCCCCACGGTACCCCCACCACCCCCCACACCCCACGAGTCCGCCCTGTCCCCCCCTCAAAAGAGGCCTCCTTGCGGTGGCTGTTGGGCTCCCGACTGCGCCCCAGACGCGTTCAGAGTCGAAGACCGGGTAACGACCTTGGCCTTCTTGGCCGGCGGCTGCTGCATGCCATACGCCGCCACCGGCTGCGTCGAAGCCACCGGCTGGGCGGCCGCTGCGGCGGCGGCAGCTGGCCCCAACAGCGCCGCATGCACAAGCGTCGGCCCGGCGCTGCCCGCCAAGCCACCAGGAACAGCCAGGGGCACCCCCGCCCCATCGGCCGCCGCGCCGGTCGTACCCCACACAATACCCGGTGCGGCAGCCGCGGCGGCCGCCGCAGCAGCGGCAGCCGCAGCGGCAGCCGCTGCAGCGTTGCCGGTGCCGCCCCCGAGCTCGGCCGCGCCCGTCGCCGGTGTCTGGGGGGACGCCCGCCCGCCCGCGGGCGGCGTCACAAACGCGGGGCTGGTCTTGGCGGCGGGCGAAGCAAACGCGGGACTGGTCTTGATCGCGGGCGACACGTGCGACGGGCTCGCCTTGGCTGGCGTCACCGCCTCGCCGGGCCCCGACATGACCAGGCTCTGGTTTTTCGGCGCCAGGTGGAGGCCCTCATGAAAGGTCAAGCTGCTCTTCCACCGGAACGTCTTGGTGCAGCCCGGGTAGTTGCACTTGAACGGACATCTGCGGGGAGGGGGTCACCAAGAGGGAGAGAAGACGCAAGCACCAGTTCAAGACAATAGCAGAGTGCCACTACAGGAAAAGAGGGAAGCGAAGGTCAGTACACGGGCAAAGAAGGTAGCAGCGGCACCAACAGGTCGCACAGACGCGGCACCAACACGCCACAGCGCCGATTGCGGTCGACACCACCACCTCACGACACACCACCGTCGACAAACCCGTTTCGCCGACGCGCCGCCACCATCCCCCAAACGTACTCGCCCGAGTGCACCCGGTGGTGCGCCTTGAGGTTAAACTTCTTGGAGAAGGTTTTGCCACACCCCGGCTCGGGGCATGGGAAGAACACGGCAGGGGACTTGCCCGGCGTCGTCGGCGCTGCTTGCTTGCTGTTCCACGGCCGCCCCGCCGACCCACCGGCCGCCGCCGGTGTGGCAGGGCCGGTCGGCGGCGTCGCCGCCGCCGCCGCCGCCGCCGCCCCCGGCGTGTAGCCGACCGGGATGGGCGTGCCGGCGCTCAACACCTCCTGCTGCAGTGTGTCGACCACCCCCGCCGCCGCCGCCTGCACGCTCGCCAAGCCGCCAGCCGCGTGGACGGCCGCGTCGGCCACCGCCGATGCGGCGGCGGCTGCGGCGCTGGCGGCGGCTGCATCCGCCGCCGCCGCGTCGTGTGGCGCCTCCAGGGCGGCGGTGGCGGCCTCCACGGCCGCCTCGGCCGCCGCGTCTGCCGCCACCGATGCCGCGTCCGCGGCTGTCGACGGGGGGAGAGGGGCACCTCCGGGCGGAGGCACCGGCCGCTTGGTTGCGCGGCTCGCGGGCAGGTAATCCGCCGTCACACCGGAGGGGGTGGGGCCATCGGGCGCCGAGTCGCCAGCCGCGTCGCCAGTCGCCACTGCTGCGGCCGCCGCTGCCGCCGCTGCTGCCGCTGCCGCTGCCGCTACCGCCTCTGCCGCTGCCTCGCCGCCGTCGCCGCCACGGCTCGCCACCGCCCCGACGTCGCCACCACCACAGTTGCGGTTGCCACCGTCGCTGCTGCTGCCACCCGCCCCGCCTGGTGGCGGCACCAGGCCCGGGACCGCCGGGTCCATCCGCCGCGCCGGGCGCACCGTGCTGTTCGACTCAGCCACCGCTGCACGAAGCCGCAAACGTGGGCGGTTCGGGGTCTCACGCCACTGCAAGCACAGGGGGCTGCGAGCGCGGGGGTGGGCGGAGCTTGACAGAGCATCAACAACACCACCGGGGTGGCCAGAATGCCACTGAAAGCCTACTGCGGTCACGCATGCGCGCCGACGGCCTGGAGAGGGTGTCAGGCAGGGGGCTGGCTCGACGGTGTCAAGCCGTTTTGGGCGCGCTCCGCCGAACCCACGGAGCCTGTCGCGAACAAACAAATGCATGGATATAATTGTACATCTGGTTTCCTGGCACTGGGAAAAAAAACTTGTTGCACTGCGACCAGGCAAGGGCTAGCTAGTGCAGCACACCTGCAGAATCTCCCTGCAGTCAGCACCACACTTGCTGACCATTGAGCGACGGCCTATCGATTCATTGGTCGATCACGCATACTCGACAGCTGTCGACTATCACCACTATTGCTGTCTTCCCAATTTTGGCCGATGTGGTCGAAGTCAAGACCGGGTCTCGGTCAACTGCCCATTGGCGGATCCACTTTATCCGGCTGAATGGAGGGCTGAGACACAGTTTCGCACAGTTGATCACCCTTCTTGACATCGACGGGATCGGCCAAAATTGGGAAGACAGCAATATCTCTCGTGGCTGAAAGCATGTTGCGACAGCCACAGGGCTTCGGGCTGCACGCCACATACTCGTTCGATATTGGCATGAAGTGGAGCGGCGCACAAGCAGCTGTACTGCTGCTGAACAAGCGTTCCTGGCAAAAGCCGGCATGCGCTGACTCATGCTTCAAGAGCAACTGCAGTAGTGCGCTGGCAACAAGTGAGGCACGGAGTAAAGTCTGAGAGAGCCACCCGCCACTCTCCACCGACCCACCGGGGGGGTATACACTAAAGGTCAGCGGGTGCTCACCCGAGGCTGCATGATCCAGACCATACTAGGGGGTTTGTGCCACCACACTAGAGAAGGGTGGCGGCGGGGGCGGAGTCGAGTGAGGTTCGGCGGGTGCAGTGGCACGGGCGGGTGAGAGTTTTGGACGCGCGGCCGGGAGAGCAGACGGACGAACCGTGCCCGCTGCCGGCTGGTAGGACGTGGCAGGTATCGGTGCGGGCACTTCACAGTTCTCTCACCCTAGGTCATTGAGGACACCCGCATCCTTGTGCTGGAAACGAGCATTCGTTGTGGAGGCCTCTTCTGTGCTGACGAGAAAGGGCTCGCACCCCGTCCGCAGACGGCATCAGAGGGGTTGCGACCACGAGACGGCCCTGAGTAGTCTGAGTCTAGGTGCCGAGCCCTTGCATTTCTGGGAGATCTCTTTGAGGTTCTTAACTCCCGGCAACCGTGACTCCAGCAGCAAACGTCAGTTCTTGCAGCGAACCCCACCGGAATGCGGGAATCGCGCCCTAGTCTTGACACGATCCACGGCAACACGCACGTCCGCCGTGTTTCTCTCGGAGACGGTGGCCAGTTGACCACGCGCACTGGCGGGGGTTCACGGCCACCGATTCGGCGCAGGGTGCACACGCCTCCAGCCTCCCCGCGTGCCCCAAAGGAGACGTGGGTCGGCGGCGCATGGTCCGGTCTACGTGGTTTCTCTTCTGTTTTACTGCGACGGGTCGGCCACGTCGACACATGAACCAGCGCAGGCGATCGTTGGGCCCCGACCGCTGTCATCAATTGTCAGAAGCCATCGATTTGTCAACTACCCGAAAAGAACGGGAGAAAGACAACGCACAAGCGCTTGAAGGAATATATTCCTGTCAAACGAATGGTGGACGAGCTTCGCGCGAGAGCCTTCAAGATCCTGGGTGGGCCAACCCTAGCTCAGACATCTTCTTGCTCAGACCTTGCCTTCTCAAGCCATGATTGGTCGGTCATGAATAAAGCGCCGCCGTGGTACAGATGATAAAAAAAATAGTCGTTGTATACCTACCACTTGTGCAGATTTCCGGGAGCTGCTTCTATGGCTCATAGAGCAGTTGCAAGGAACCGCCAGTTGGCGTACTCTTTCAACGCACTTGATCCATTCTTCTCGAAACTGTCCGTGAAGCCAGTTTACTGTGCATATGACTGTTGTGTCTTCGCCACAGATCGATTGCCGCACCTACCACCGGTCCAGACATCCTCGCGCGGTTAAGCTGTCTTGACAGTAGAGGACCCCCCTCAATCCAACAAGAAGGGCTTCAGCATGTCAGCAAAATTGACAAGCAGCTGTTTCTCGTGCGACAGCGGAGACTCAGCGTACTTGGCAGATGAAAAGGAACGCATGCGTCTAAGCAGTTGTCAGCCAAGAACGTCTCGGGAGAGGCTCTTTCCATGGAGGCCAGTCGAGAATTTTCTCGTACCCGACCCCGCCTGCCACCGTGCAGTGATGTGTCAGTCTTCCAGAAAACGCGCATGTCTCATTTTTGGGACACGCACCATAGAGTCCATAGGCCTCTCTGTCATACAATGTGGTAGAGGAAACGTATCGGGGTGTTGGGGTACTTCTTTTTCGTACGGAATGCACGTACGGAGAGTGGGGCAGCTGGGTCCCTCAAATCACTTAAGAAAGTTCGAGATCCCTCGACCTGACCTCCACGGCTTTTGAGAAGTTTGACGTGGCGCATGAATGTGGAATCACGTGGGAGCCAACTGATTGTGTTGTCGACCGAAATTGATCTCTCCCAACACACGGATGCCCAATCGTGGCTGTGCATCATACCATATTTTTTCATATTTCGTTCCAATCAATGAATCAACAGTAAAACAGTTTGGAAAGATGTTCATCCACCTTCCTTGATCGGACATCTGATGGCAAACCGTCGTCACCGATGGACTTGGTGTCTCGGCCTGTGCGCGTAGATGTGGGGATCGCGGTTCTGCCGCGCTCTCTCGAGTCAGAAGCCGTAGATGGTGTTTGTGAGGGACGCCGCGCGGCTGGGTGGGGCAAACGATCAACAGCGCGTGGCGGCCATAGTGGCATGCGCTCTGCTGTCGCCACCGCAGCCACGCCTGAATGTCGGACGTGTGGCTCCCCGCGGCGCCCCCCGATGGCCGCCCCACTGCTGGGCGCGTCGCTGCATGTCCCTACCACCAGCCGCGCTGCATCGGGCTCTGCTCCGAGAACGGTTACCAACCCCCGCCGGTGTCTGACCGCTCTCGATCCGCCACCTGCTCCTCTGTTCCACCCGTGTCGGTTGCCTGTCAGCGGTGGCCCCCTTCGTTACCCGACGGTGCCAGCTGCAATTCCTGCCGCGCGGGGGCCGTGCCGGCGTGTTTTGCAGCTGCTCTGCCCCCCCGGCGCCAGTCGGTACGCTAGGTAATGTACCGGAGGCTGCGTACGGAAGCGCTTCAGGCAGGGAGGGGGCAAGGAGACCAGACGGGCTCAACGCCGACCGACGTCAGCCGCTGAGGAGAGCGCGAGGGCGCCACCGCTGCCTCCCCCACACGAACCGAGTGGGTTCCGCGCCACTGACCATGGGCGGCCGGGGTCGAGGCATCGGCTCTGCGATGTGGGCCGTGGTGGTGGCAGCAGCCATCCTGCTCGTGGTGGCTGCGGCAAGTGACCCCGTCGAGGCCAACGCGCCCGCCCGGGCAGGCCGGCGTCGGGCACTGGCGGCATCCAGAAGACGAAGGCAGCTGCGCAGGTTGCGGAGTGCCGTCCCCTACTTCCATCACGACCGCCGCCGTCGGGAGCAACTGGTTATTGAAGCGGCTGGCCCCCTGACGCGAGAGGAGGCTTCGTCCTTTGCCGCCGCGGAGGTCAAGGTCGCCACGGCCGCTGCGCAGAGGCGCCTGGGTCAGAGACCATCGTGGCCGTCCTTCTACGACGTCTCCGCAAAGTCTGGGCTGTCGACTGAGCAGACGCTCAAGTTTGGGGGCCCGGTCATTGTGGATTTGGACCTGGATGGCCACTACGACCTGGTCCTACCACAGCATAATGATCGCAACGCGACGCGGGTGTACTGGAACAAAGGGGACGGCACCTTTTCGCAGGGCGAGCGGGTGCAGCCGGGCTGGAAGGACGTGCACGGCATTACGGCGGGGCAGCTGCGTCTGGGAGGAAGGCAGACCCTCGACTTGCTCGTCACGCTCGGCGGCAGTAATGGGGAGTCCCCTTCGGCGCCGTCGATGCTCAAGGTGATGAAGAACAAGCACTTGAAGGAGGAGTCGAAAAAGATGGGGGTCGGCTCGCGATCGATGCGCGGCCGGTCACCCCGATTGATAGACCTGAACAAGGATGGCAAGCTCGACTTGGTGTTTGTCAACTATGCGCAGACGGGCAACAAGGGCTCCCGCCAGGTGGTGTACCGCAACATGGGTGGCGGGCGCATGAAGATGCTGCGGCAAACGGCGTTTGAGTACGCCGACGCGGAAAATGCGCTGGTCGGCGACGTGGACGGCGACGGCATCCCCGACTTGATCACCTGGCCATGGCCTCGCTTGTACCGCAGCACAGGGGCGTTTATGTTTGAAGACAGAACCGAGGAGATGCTGTGGACGATGGGCGACGCGGTGACAATGGCGCGAGGTCTCAAGGGCATCCGCGCGGTAGCGGAGCTCGATTTTGACAACGACGGCAAAATGGACCTGTACTTTGCACGGGCACACAAGCACAATGACGTGCTGCTGCGGAACATGGGTGGCTACTACGTCGACGTCAGCCGCGCCGCCGGGATTCAGCACAAGGGCGACCACCGGGGCGTCACTGTTGGGGACGTAAACAACGACGGCTTTATCGACGTGATGGTCTTCCGCTACGGCTCAACGCGTTTGGCCGACTTGATGCTCATCAACCAGGGAGACGGCACCTTCAAGCCGACCATATCACACGGCGCGGTCGTCAAGGGCAGCAACGGCCGCGGGGACATGGGCCAGTTTTTCCTCGCCGACAATGACGGCAAACTCGACCTGCTCATTGGCAATGGGGACCACGACCTCAGGACGGCGGCCGGCACCTGGTCCTTGTTCCGCAACACCTTGCCAGACCGGTGGTGCGGCAACTACCTGATCGTGGAGGTTGGCAAGGCGTGGAACAACTCGGCCGCCGCCCTCGGTGCAGTCGTCAAGGTCGATGTGGGCGGTGGGGTCGTTTTGACACGCCGCGTGGGGTCGGCGGGGGCGAGCTACAGCCAAAGTAATCTCAGCATTGTACATGTGGGCATCGGCAAGGTCCGCCAAGTCAAGTCGGTGGAGGTGCGGTGGACCAACGGCAAGGCGGCCAAGAAGTCGCGGGTCAAAGCCAACTCGAAGATCAGGCTGGGGGTGTTTTGATGGGGAGGGACGGCGGGGCAAAGGGCGTTAACTGACGAGTGGGGAGTCCCCAACGGGGAGGGGACCAGGACCGGGAGTGGGCGCGCGGCGCGGGACGCAGCCAGACATGCTTTTCGCTCTGGCAGTCGACCGGGCCTCTGCATGCCCTCTGTCCATGTACCATGCGTTTTCTGATACTAGAGAGTGGCTAGAGAGCACATGACGGGGCTGCCACCCAACACACTCAACCATAGAGAAAAGCAAAGTGTATGTGTAACTGCCACGCGGCCACGCCCCACGAGCTCGCGGCGCCCCACCCCTCAGGTGCGGCCAACAACGTGCGCGCCCGCCGGCCGGATGCCCGCCCCCGGCGCCCCCTCCTTGGGCTGCGCCCACTCCACCCGCAGGATGAGGTGGTCATACCCGTACCCGTCCAGCTTGTCAATGCACCGCCCCGCGTCGGCAATCTCCCGAAACGCAATGAAGGCAAAGCCGCGGCTCTCCCCCGTCACCCGGTCCCGCGACAGGTACGTGCGGCGGATCGGCCCAAAGTTGCTAAACAGCTCCTCCAGGTCCGCTTCGGTGGTGCTCGGGCTCACGTTGCTCACCCGCACCGTCGCCGAGTCGTCCCGCTGGTACATGGAATCCCCAACCGCGTCCGCACCGCCGCCGCCGCCGCGCTTGGACGGCGGCACGTACTTGCCGCCCGGACCGCCGCCGCCGCCGTCGCCGTCGCCCAGCGACGGGCCCGCCTCGCCGCTCCGAGCCGCCGCCTCGAGCGACATGAGCTGCGCCCAATTGTTGACGCCCCGCCGCCGCTCCTCCTGCTTGATCTTGAAGCGCTCCATCTTGAGCCGCTTTTGGATGTCCATGTCCGCCTTGGCCCGCTCGTCGTCTGAGTTTTCCTCCTCCGAGTCGCCGGCCGGCGTCACCCACTCCATGTTGATCTCCTCCAGGCTCACCGCCGAGATACCATACTCTCGGCCGGCCGCCTTGCCCGCACACTCTCCAAACTTGGCCCACGACTTGCGGGCCGCCACCCCGCGCGACACCCTGCGCGACTTCTTGGTCGTCCGTGTCAGCGTCGTGGTCTTGACCGCGTACGCGTCCTCGTTGATGGACCACTCCACCACGTGTTTAATGCCGTCAGCGTCCGTGTGCTCCTCCCGGGGGGGGAGCTCGTTGTCGTCATTGTACCCGTCGTCGGCGCCCCAGTCGGCCGTTCCGCCGCCCGCACCCAGGTCGTCCTTGGACATGGCGGCACGCCCGCAGGGGGGGAAAGCAGCAACGACAATGGGGTGCACAATGAGGGGAAGAAAATAGGAGCACTGGGGAAGTATGGAAGGAGTGAACGGAACGGGGGGGGAGGGGGGTGGGATTGAGGGGGGCCAAACACCAGAAGTGAGGGGTGAGCACCGCCGTGGCACGAGCGACGAAGCCTCGCGTCACCGTCCGACCGACGTCGGGCACGTTGGTTGAGTACTTCTGTGCCCCGGTTGGTTTTTTCGAACAATAATTGTGTACCTACTTGTCCATAGAAGTACTACAGCGTGGTCGTGGCTTGGGCTGTCTTGTTCTGGAATTGTAATGGAATAGTAAATACGCCACCAACTCTGACATGCAAGTCCCAACACATGTACGAAAGAACAACGCTTCACGGTCGCCCCCTCGTCAGGAAGCCGAAGCTGCCAGCACACGGCGGCCACGCATCGTGAGTGGCGCGTCGCGCCAGTGTCGGCGGAGCGCCACGTCTTGGGCAAGAGGGCAGGGGGGACGACGGTCGCCGCGCCGGTCGTGGCGACCGCTCAGCGCCGCCACGCGGGACAGCAACCGGGCGCGACGTCGCGGCTGTACGAGCCGTCAGGTACGATCGTGGTGACTCGGCAGCGGCTTGTGCTCCCTGCCTCACGTGTGATTGCTGTCGCCTGGATCCACGCCGCGCCGCTGATCCCACCCCCCCCCCGTTGCCCCCTCTGCTCCCAACCGGGTGGACCGCAGCCACGCCGCTGCAGCGGGCTCTCTCCCCGCAGTTGTGGCGCCGACGACGCGCCCCGACGGCGCCGCCCCCACCGCCCATGTGCGGTGCACTCGGGGCCCCACCCCGAGGCTGTGCGGCGTGCGTCGTACGCGCTGGGTGCCTCGACACGCGGGCCAAGGCGGCCACGGCCACGCGCGGCACGTCCACCCTTCCGGGACGAGCGGGCGCACGGGTGGACGGCCTCACCGCCGCGGGAGGCTGCGTTGCAGGCGGCGATCGCCGTGCCCCACGCGGGGGAGGGGGGGAATCCATCAAAGGCGGGCGACGCGCAGCGTCGCCGGTGCGCCCCACCGGGTGGCGGGGCCACCCCCCCGGCCGCGTCCGACGCGAGGCCCCGCGCCCGTTTTTCCTTGTTCCCGTCGACGACCGGGGCGCGCCGCCGACGGTGGGCCACGGCCGCGGCGGCCGCGACGGCGGTCGCCCGCCCGTCGTGGGCGGCGGCGGCGGCGCCCGCGGCCGCACCGCCGTCGGGGCGGGGGGCCATCGCGCGCCCCGTGCTGCCCGCGCACGCGCCGCGGCGGTCGGGCGCGCGGGGCGGCGCCACGGCGGGCGCGCGCACGGCGCGGACGCGCCGCGTCGGGGTACGGGGCACTGCGCGATGCA
>Ga0209093_1002046_pt1 | contig 11385 bp, 1 predicted proteins | sample SidtaG_4_FD_187450 | JGI IMG/M metagenome (GOLD analysis project Ga0209093, IMG submission 187450) | Marine algal microbial communities from Sidmouth, United Kingdom - Sidmouth_Male1 metaG (SPAdes) (version 2) | ecosystem: Host-associated > Algae > Red algae > Unclassified | place: Sidmouth...
AAGGATTGAAACACGAATACTTAGTCGATGTTGATTTGTGGGCAAAACTTCTTACCCCACTTCCATTATAACAAGGATTGAAACTACCGCAAGGCAAGGCAATAAAAATAGCCGACTAAACCTTCTTACCCCACTTCCATTATAACAAGGATTGAAACAAAAATTCAAATATCACTGGGTACATTTTCAAAAGCACTTCTTACCCCACTTCCATTATAACAAGGATTGAAACCGAACCTGTCCTTGTTTCATCCAACCCATCGGCAATCTTCTTACCCCACTTCCATTATAACAAGGATTGAAACTCAAGACTCGAAAATGACGGTGCGAGTGTCGCTGGCTTCTTACCCCACTTCCATTATAACAAGGATTGAAACCATAGCTACATTTTTTTGTCTGATGCTCGTAGCATGCTTCTTACCCCACTTCCATTATAACAAGGATTGAAACCAAAAAAGAAGGTATGAGGAAAGTGGAATTGAAACTTCTTACCCCACTTCCATTATAACAAGGATTGAAACACTTAAAATTTCCTGTGGCTATTGTTAACTGCATAGCTTCTTACCCCACTTCCATTATAACAAGGATTGAAACCGGGGTCGGATAAGTCAAGATTTTCGCTGTACGTTCTTCTTACCCCACTTCCATTATAACAAGGATTGAAACTCTGTAAAGATAAAGCCCTTATTGCTGATGCAAAAGATACTTCTTACCCCACTTCCATTATAACAAGGATTGAAACTAGATGTGTCAAGAAACCTTAAAACATCGGGGCGCAAACTTCTTACCCCACTTCCATTATAACAAGGATTGAAACGTCACGTGCTCGTAGCATGGGACGAGTTGTTTTACTTCTTCTTACCCCACTTCCATTATAACAAGGATTGAAACGAAAACGCAGAAGCGTCAGACCCCGATGTAATGATCTTCTTACCCCACTTCCATTATAACAAGGATTGAAACATTATCAATGATTTATATTATTTCTTATTCTTCTGTTCTTCTTACCCCACTTCCATTATAACAAGGATTGAAACAAAATTTGCCTCTCGCACCCTTACGGGATTGAGAGGACTTCTTACCCCACTTCCATTATAACAAGGATTGAAACACTCATCGCTCACCTTATCATCCGGAGCAACCACCGCTTCTTACCCCACTTCCATTATAACAAGGATTGAAACTATAATCTTCTTCGATTCCATCGCCAATAGTCCGTACTTCTTACCCCACTTCCATTATAACAAGGATTGAAACAGGGCTTAGATAAAGCCCCAAAAGTAATGTCTCCAACTTCTTACCCCACTTCCATTATAACAAGGATTGAAACTAACGCCATTGGTGATGTTGATGACGAACTGCTTGACTTCTTACCCCACTTCCATTATAACAAGGATTGAAACTGCTTTACAGCAAGGTAATTTCTAAGGTGTACAATCCTTCTTACCCCACTTCCATTATAACAAGGATTGAAACTTTTCCACGCCCATTTTTCAGGACGTAGAAAATAAACTTCTTACCCCACTTCCATTATAACAAGGATTGAAACAAAAATAAATACGAATGAGGTCATACAAAATAAATACTTCTTACCCCACTTCCATTATAACAAGGATTGAAACTTTGATTGTTTTCAGACGCTCTTAATGTCAAATCTAACTTCTTACCCCACTTCCATTATAACAAGGATTGAAACATGCGATGCAATTTTAATCATAAAAAATGAGAATAACTTCTTACCCCACTTCCATTATAACAAGGATTGAAACATTGATAGAAAGTTCGTCTATCCATCGTCACCCAGTACTTCTTACCCCACTTCCATTATAACAAGGATTGAAACAAAATACAAAAAAAGATATGTTTAGATTTTTTAAAAACTTCTTACCCCACTTCCATTATAACAAGGATTGAAACGCTTCCACAGTTTTTTCCACAATACTCGATTTCACACTTCTTACCCCACTTCCATTATAACAAGGATTGAAACTGAATGTTCCTGCGAGCATTGTAGCTTATATTGCGGACTTCTTACCCCACTTCCATTATAACAAGGATTGAAACCAGCCACTTTGCCCGGCAACCAAACGGGCAATACAATCTTCTTACCCCACTTCCATTATAACAAGGATTGAAACTTTTTATTGTTACATTGAGGGGGTTTTGCTGAAACCTTCTTACCCCACTTCCATTATAACAAGGATTGAAACAATAATACCGCCTGGGCTATCTTTTCACTTAACGGGCTTCTTACCCCACTTCCATTATAACAAGGATTGAAACGCTTTTTCGGCTTCAATTTCTGCCAATAATTCGGCTCTTCTTACCCCACTTCCATTATAACAAGGATTGAAACTTTGGCTTGTGGAGTAGTGGAGAAATTCAAAAACTAACTTCTTACCCCACTTCCATTATAACAAGGATTGAAACTTGGAAATTCAAACCTTACGGGTTCGCTCCCTTCGCTTCTTACCCCACTTCCATTATAACAAGGATTGAAACCTTTCCTTATTTGCATAATAATACACTAATATATCTGCTTCTTACCCCACTTCCATTATAACAAGGATTGAAACGTTAAATATTTAATTACGATGCAAATATAAAACAAACTTCTTACCCCACTTCCATTATAACAAGGATTGAAACATTTTTGCGGACTTTGAATTGAATGAAGATAATGAGCTTCTTACCCCACTTCCATTATAACAAGGATTGAAACCAAGTAAATCAACTTGTTCGTCTGTTAATGGGTATGCTTCTTACCCCACTTCCATTATAACAAGGATTGAAACCGGGAACGGGCAAGGACGGAAGGATTACGCTAACTGCTTCTTACCCCACTTCCATTATAACAAGGATTGAAACTTTCAGTCCAACCCTTTTTCAATAAGGATTTTTTCCTTCTTACCCCACTTCCATTATAACAAGGATTGAAACGGGCTTTTTGTGAGCTTGGTGACTCCGGTAAGTGAACTTCTTACCCCACTTCCATTATAACAAGGATTGAAACTTAAATCCAAAATCGAATCCAAAACCCCTGCGTTATCTTCTTACCCCACTTCCATTATAACAAGGATTGAAACCCCATTCGTCAGTAATGACAGAATCAGAAAGACGTGCTTCTTACCCCACTTCCATTATAACAAGGATTGAAACCAACGTGGAGGGTTATATGCGACCCGTCATGTGTTCTTCTTACCCCACTTCCATTATAACAAGGATTGAAACTTTATCAATATCGGGTTTTGAAATTCTGCCATCTTCTTCTTACCCCACTTCCATTATAACAAGGATTGAAACCCGAAAACGACTACATTGCCTACGCCGTTCGTTGTGCTTCTTACCCCACTTCCATTATAACAAGGATTGAAACTCTCTAATCTGAAAATATTGAAAACAAAAGGAGTCATCTTCTTACCCCACTTCCATTATAACAAGGATTGAAACGACAAAAGAACTATAGCTAAATCCCATAGGTCTTTCTTCTTACCCCACTTCCATTATAACAAGGATTGAAACACTTTGTGCTTTTGCCCGAACCGATAACACCTGCGGCTTCTTACCCCACTTCCATTATAACAAGGATTGAAACATCATTGCGCCCGGACAAGCCCCAAGTTCTGACGGCGCTTCTTACCCCACTTCCATTATAACAAGGATTGAAACTTTTCTGACGAAGTGGCACGAACACGCGAAGAAATATCTTCTTACCCCACTTCCATTATAACAAGGATTGAAACCGGTTTCCTTTGACCCCTCAAATTGTTGCGAATCTACTTCTTACCCCACTTCCATTATAACAAGGATTGAAACTATAGCTCGGCTTGGTAGTCGTACAACCTTAATCCGTCTTCTTACCCCACTTCCATTATAACAAGGATTGAAACTGGCATACCGTTATAGATGACACCCATGCTGTCTATCTTCTTACCCCACTTCCATTATAACAAGGATTGAAACTGCTGTCGTAGTTATCAGGTAGGCAACTATCGTCAGCTTCTTACCCCACTTCCATTATAACAAGGATTGAAACACAAAAACACAACTGAAATTATCAAGTCATTCATAAACTTCTTACCCCACTTCCATTATAACAAGGATTGAAACCTCAAATGAATTTTCAACAAATTAAGTTCAGTAAGACTTCTTACCCCACTTCCATTATAACAAGGATTGAAACTTGATGACGATAATATCGTCGTCATTGAGTTCTGAATACTTCTTACCCCACTTCCATTATAACAAGGATTGAAACATTTTTGTATTGCGATTTCAATTTTTTCGATTAGGCTTCTTACCCCACTTCCATTATAACAAGGATTGAAACAATGCCTTGTACTTAACTAAATAGCAATTTCGTTGCACTCTTCTTACCCCACTTCCATTATAACAAGGATTGAAACCCAAGCAGTTTATAATTGGCTTCCAGTGTCCGCAACTTCTTACCCCACTTCCATTATAACAAGGATTGAAACGTCTTTTATGCTTTGCGTCAACGGAAAGCATATTTCCTTCTTACCCCACTTCCATTATAACAAGGATTGAAACACCAACGCATTGGCAGTTTTCCAAAATTTCTTGTACCTTCTTACCCCACTTCCATTATAACAAGGATTGAAACAGCATGAATAAGAATCTAAGTCGCCACTATTTTCGTCTTCTTACCCCACTTCCATTATAACAAGGATTGAAACTTGGTGCAGGTGGCAACTCCCATTCGATAACTTGCGCTTCTTACCCCACTTCCATTATAACAAGGATTGAAACGAGCGTTGGAATAAATGCGAGTATTGGCGGTGGTGCACTTCTTACCCCACTTCCATTATAACAAGGATTGAAACCTTGCAATAGTGACGATGATATTTACCCAGTTGAAACCTTCTTACCCCACTTCCATTATAACAAGGATTGAAACCACCACAAAGTCAACAAGTGACTACATAGACGAAACTTCTTACCCCACTTCCATTATAACAAGGATTGAAACCACCCCAACAAGTTCGCGCAAAAATGCCTATTCAAAACTTCTTACCCCACTTCCATTATAACAAGGATTGAAACTAGGAAAACGCAAGCGCAAAAAGAAAAAAATGAACGCTTCTTACCCCACTTCCATTATAACAAGGATTGAAACTACGGCGGTACGACCTGTAATTTAATCATTAGAATTCTTCTTACCCCACTTCCATTATAACAAGGATTGAAACAACCTTTCAATGTACGCGAGTGCCTTTGGGTCTTGTCTTCTTACCCCACTTCCATTATAACAAGGATTGAAACAGGTGTTTTTCGCATGGGTTCGGCGGTAGCCGCTTGTCTTCTTACCCCACTTCCATTATAACAAGGATTGAAACACCACTACGAATGGGATTGTTTGGAATTGATAAACACTTCTTACCCCACTTCCATTATAACAAGGATTGAAACAATAAATTGCCTATTTTTATCGACGATGCAACCGATCTTCTTACCCCACTTCCATTATAACAAGGATTGAAACTTGCAACTCCAATGACTTGTCAATATATTCCTGCTCGCTTCTTACCCCACTTCCATTATAACAAGGATTGAAACGACGGTTTTTGGGATAGATTCAATGAAATCCCTGCACTTCTTACCCCACTTCCATTATAACAAGGATTGAAACTCACGCCGATGGACGCGAAGGCTATGGTGAATTTTCCTTCTTACCCCACTTCCATTATAACAAGGATTGAAACTCGTATTCGGGGTCGTTTGCTCTGTCTTGGATGGCTCTTCTTACCCCACTTCCATTATAACAAGGATTGAAACCAGCCAACCGGACATCATTCAATCATAAGAAATGATCTTCTTACCCCACTTCCATTATAACAAGGATTGAAACAAAAAGCGATTGAGGGAGCGCAGCAAGTGACCGACTCTTCTTACCCCACTTCCATTATAACAAGGATTGAAACTATTTCTCTTTTCCATAATAACTAAAATATTAAAATCTTCTTACCCCACTTCCATTATAACAAGGATTGAAACGAATTTCAGAACCTTCCGGGGCAAGTCTCCGGGCAACTTCTTACCCCACTTCCATTATAACAAGGATTGAAACCCCACCGAGTACACAATTTCCGCATGGTTCGGTTAACCCCTTCTTACCCCACTTCCATTATAACAAGGATTGAAACCCCGTATAACTTAATTGGATATGTTGCAGGAACGCCCCTTCTTACCCCACTTCCATTATAACAAGGATTGAAACAGAATGACCAATTTACGCAGAAACAACGTGATGCTTTCTTCTTACCCCACTTCCATTATAACAAGGATTGAAACAGCGATTCAATCCCTTCAAGAAATAGTCTAATCAACCTTCTTACCCCACTTCCATTATAACAAGGATTGAAACTTTTGTAAGTGTTGTAATGATAACCAGTAGTTATACTTCTTACCCCACTTCCATTATAACAAGGATTGAAACATGCCTGTCAATATCCATAAAATTAAATCAATAGGTCTTCTTACCCCACTTCCATTATAACAAGGATTGAAACATTAGCTCACATATCTGCTTACACGTGTTAAATGCTTCTTCTTACCCCACTTCCATTATAACAAGGATTGAAACCTCAATGGCTCTGGCAAGCCCCAATCCGGTAAGAGTTCTTCTTACCCCACTTCCATTATAACAAGGATTGAAACTAAGAAATAGTGATAGAATGAGTAGAGAGACGAGCGCTTCTTACCCCACTTCCATTATAACAAGGATTGAAACAAAAAACGGCTATTGCCTAATGTTTTTCGTACCGACTTCTTACCCCACTTCCATTATAACAAGGATTGAAACCTTACGTAATCTACGCAGTCAGGATGCTTCGCGCCTTCTTCTTACCCCACTTCCATTATAACAAGGATTGAAACCTTGCCTGTATAGATAGCCGAAGTACATGTATAGGTCTTCTTACCCCACTTCCATTATAACAAGGATTGAAACCAGGGCGCACGATGCCGGGCTATACGGAGTTTAAGCCTTCTTACCCCACTTCCATTATAACAAGGATTGAAACTTGTGACCATGAGTTTCAGGTGTGCTTGTATAATGTCTTCTTACCCCACTTCCATTATAACAAGGATTGAAACGGGCTTTGCTCTCAAGGTCAAAATTCGGAGATACACTTCTTACCCCACTTCCATTATAACAAGGATTGAAACAAAAAAAAAGCCCGTCGAGAGACGGGCTGCATATTTCTTCTTACCCCACTTCCATTATAACAAGGATTGAAACGAAATTTTGGCATGACCCGAAAAAAACAATCACCGGCTTCTTACCCCACTTCCATTATAACAAGGATTGAAACGAGCGGCGATAATACTTATCGTGATTGTCTCTGATGCTTCTTACCCCACTTCCATTATAACAAGGATTGAAACTATTTCTGATGCCCCATTCAAGGGCGTTGTGGAATCTTCTTACCCCACTTCCATTATAACAAGGATTGAAACTCGACAGGAAGTACGCCATGCTGAGGCATGGGAGGTGCTTCTTACCCCACTTCCATTATAACAAGGATTGAAACGGAGTGTACGTGAACCACTCGCAGTCTTCTATAATGCTTCTTACCCCACTTCCATTATAACAAGGATTGAAACCCAATTACGTACTTGATAACCAACAAGTGGGAACAACTTCTTACCCCACTTCCATTATAACAAGGATTGAAACTAAGAAAAAAAGCCCGGTCACGCTTGCGTGTGCCGGCTTCTTACCCCACTTCCATTATAACAAGGATTGAAACTCCATACTAGTTTGTTTAAAGTAAAACTATTAGAAACTTCTTACCCCACTTCCATTATAACAAGGATTGAAACTCTAATCCACTTTTGTAATAATATTCATTTATAAACTTCTTACCCCACTTCCATTATAACAAGGATTGAAACTCGTGATTACGTAAAGAGCGATAAAGGGGAATTTGCTTCTTACCCCACTTCCATTATAACAAGGATTGAAACTCGTGATTACGTAAAGAGCGATAAAGGGGAATTTGCTTCTTACCCCACTTCCATTATAACAAGGATTGAAACGCACAAGTCGTCCGGCGTCAGCGTGAAGCTGCCGCTCTTCTTACCCCACTTCCATTATAACAAGGATTGAAACGGTCGAATAATAAAATTATCAAACTCCAAATTACATCCTTCTTACCCCACTTCCATTATAACAAGGATTGAAACAATACGACCACAGCAAACCAGACAAGACGGTAAAGCTTCTTACCCCACTTCCATTATAACAAGGATTGAAACGAAGTAAAATGTGGTTATACCTTGTTGGGCTTTTCGTGCTTCTTACCCCACTTCCATTATAACAAGGATTGAAACCTTAGCATAAGCCCGTAGCATCCACGCTAAAAATAAGCTTCTTACCCCACTTCCATTATAACAAGGATTGAAACTGACCGGAACGCAACTTTAGATTTATCAAAAATTAAACTTCTTACCCCACTTCCATTATAACAAGGATTGAAACGTGGAAAATTGACGATATGGGAGAGTTAGTTTCGTTCTTCTTACCCCACTTCCATTATAACAAGGATTGAAACGATATAGGCTTCCTGTCATGCCTGACAAAAGAAAAAACTTCTTACCCCACTTCCATTATAACAAGGATTGAAACCTGTAGCTGCTAAATATCCTTCTACAAAACCTATACTTCTTACCCCACTTCCATTATAACAAGGATTGAAACCGTCCTATGCCGCTCACGCCCGCACCCAACTGCACCAACTTCTTACCCCACTTCCATTATAACAAGGATTGAAACATTTGCCGTATAAATATATGGAAAATTTCACATCTTCTTCTTACCCCACTTCCATTATAACAAGGATTGAAACACTTCTTGACAGTCGCACTTTCAACAACTTGCTCGACTTCTTACCCCACTTCCATTATAACAAGGATTGAAACTGTATGGATGCAAAGCCATACTTTAGGAGTAAAATTCTTCTTACCCCACTTCCATTATAACAAGGATTGAAACTTGTATATCTGTAACTCCGTTAATATAAAGTATTTTACTTCTTACCCCACTTCCATTATAACAAGGATTGAAACACCAATAAGAAAGGTGCAGCAGATTTATTCACCCAAACTTCTTACCCCACTTCCATTATAACAAGGATTGAAACAAAGTCACCGACACGGGTTCGGTAAAAACCGTGACGGCTTCTTACCCCACTTCCATTATAACAAGGATTGAAACGAAAGCTGCTTTATCAAGTATTTTAAAAAAGCGTTTCTTCTTACCCCACTTCCATTATAACAAGGATTGAAACCTTATAAAATTTATCTTCCCACCGCTTGAAATTTTCTCTTCTTACCCCACTTCCATTATAACAAGGATTGAAACAATGTGCTTTGTCTGGTCAAATATTAAAACTACCACACTTCTTACCCCACTTCCATTATAACAAGGATTGAAACTTGAAAAAACATTCATTACAGTAAAATGATAAATACACTTCTTACCCCACTTCCATTATAACAAGGATTGAAACTTTCTTGGTTATGGTATGCACTACCAAAACTTCCCACTTCTTACCCCACTTCCATTATAACAAGGATTGAAACCTTATAGTTGGAGCTAAGGCTTTATTGTATCTTGGGTCTTCTTACCCCACTTCCATTATAACAAGGATTGAAACCCCATAGACACAAAGGCATCCACCGTGTCTGCAACACTTCTTACCCCACTTCCATTATAACAAGGATTGAAACACACAGAAGGGAATATTTTCAATGAATATGAAAATTCTTCTTACCCCACTTCCATTATAACAAGGATTGAAACCTTATAGTTGGAGCTAAGGCTTTATTGTATCTTGGGTCTTCTTACCCCACTTCCATTATAACAAGGATTGAAACTGTGGAGGTGACAAATGGCAGTCAATCAAAGACCCACTTCTTACCCCACTTCCATTATAACAAGGATTGAAACTATTATGTCGCTTATCACTATTTATATTCCAATGGAACTTCTTACCCCACTTCCATTATAACAAGGATTGAAACACCGATTTGTACGAAGCTAAAAACGAATGTTGGGCTACTTCTTACCCCACTTCCATTATAACAAGGATTGAAACGTGGTCGAAACTCTACGGGTGTTAACGTTCGGTTGCCTTCTTACCCCACTTCCATTATAACAAGGATTGAAACTGCCTTGCGGCGGTTAATCGAAATCAGTACATCGGAACTTCTTACCCCACTTCCATTATAACAAGGATTGAAACTTTTAGCCGTCTTATTTTTCTGGCGTTTCTTTCGCCTTCTTACCCCACTTCCATTATAACAAGGATTGAAACAAGCCAAGTTTTCCTGCCAGCCCCGAACGGAATACACTTCTTACCCCACTTCCATTATAACAAGGATTGAAACAAATTTTGGAGCGCGACAAACTCTTTATTGAATTTTGCTTCTTACCCCACTTCCATTATAACAAGGATTGAAACAAATTTTGGAGCGCGACAAACTCTTTATTGAATTTTGCTTCTTACCCCACTTCCATTATAACAAGGATTGAAACTTGATATTCCTTTTAATTTCACTGATTTAATTTATTCTTCTTACCCCACTTCCATTATAACAAGGATTGAAACCAATTGCAAAAAAGATTGAATCAATTGACATGAGAAACTTCTTACCCCACTTCCATTATAACAAGGATTGAAACGAATCTACCAAGAAACTCCTTGATGGGATGACGGCTTCTTCTTACCCCACTTCCATTATAACAAGGATTGAAACAAACCCGTTGCAACGGACAGCTTTTTGCTATGCCGTGCTTCTTACCCCACTTCCATTATAACAAGGATTGAAACTCTTTTTTTTCGGGATAAAAACTCCCTGCCCGAAGCTTCTTACCCCACTTCCATTATAACAAGGATTGAAACGAAAAGAAATTGGAAAAACCTATCTCGAATAAACGCCTTCTTACCCCACTTCCATTATAACAAGGATTGAAACATGTGCCGGACATGATTATCAATTACCGCGATTTGTCTTCTTACCCCACTTCCATTATAACAAGGATTGAAACATGTGAAAAATTTCAATAAAAATCAAGTGGCACTTCTTCTTCTTACCCCACTTCCATTATAACAAGGATTGAAACCCAGTTCCTCCGGCTTCATTAGTAGGGTATCGGGCACTTCTTACCCCACTTCCATTATAACAAGGATTGAAACCTCAATTCCTTCGGCATCACAAAAGCTCCATCTTTTCTTCTTACCCCACTTCCATTATAACAAGGATTGAAACGAGTCTTGCAGCCGCCCAATTCCAACATTATTGCACTTCTTACCCCACTTCCATTATAACAAGGATTGAAACATAGCCTCGTGGAACGCA
>Ga0209093_1002048_pt1 | contig 11385 bp, 11 predicted proteins | sample SidtaG_4_FD_187450 | JGI IMG/M metagenome (GOLD analysis project Ga0209093, IMG submission 187450) | Marine algal microbial communities from Sidmouth, United Kingdom - Sidmouth_Male1 metaG (SPAdes) (version 2) | ecosystem: Host-associated > Algae > Red algae > Unclassified | place: Sidmouth...
GGGGGGGGGGGGGCTCCTGTTGCCGGCTGCTCTGGTGCGCTTGGCGGTCGCGTCGACGGTGCGCTTGTCGGTGTTGGCGGTGGTGCGATTGGGGGGCGGGCTCCTGTTGCCAGCTGCTCTGGTGCGGCTGGCGGTCGAGTCCGCGGTGCGCTTGTTCGTGTTGGAGGTAGTGCCGGTGGGGGGGGAGCTCCCGTTTCCAGCTGCTCTGGCGCGGTTGGCGGTCGCGTCGGCGGTGCGCTTGTCGGTGTTGGCGGCGGTGCGGTTGGGGAAGGAGCTCCTGTTTCCAGCTTTTGTCGTGCGCTTGGCGGTCGCGTCCGGGGTGCGCTTGTCGGTGTTGGCGGCGGTACGTTTGGAGGGAGGGCCACCGTTGCAAGCTTCTCTGGTGCGGTTGGCGGTCGCGTCCGGGGTGCGCTTGTCGGTGCTGGCGGGGGTGCGGGTGCGGGGGGGGCTCCTGTTTCCGGCTGCTCTGGTGCGTTTGGCGGTTGCGTCGGCGGTGCGCGTGTCTGTGTTGGCGGCAGTGCGGGTGGGGGGGGGGCTCCTGATGCCGGCTGCTCTTGTGCTGTTGGCCTATGAGTCCGGGGTGCGCGTGTGGGTGTCGGCAGCGGTTCGATTGGGGGGCGGGCTCCTGTTGCCGGCTGCTCTCGTGCGGTTGGCGGTCGCGTCCTGGGTGCGCGTGTGGGTGTTGGTGGTTGTGTGATTGAGGGGCGGGCTCCTGTTGCCGGCTGCTCTGGTGCCCTGGGAGCTCGCGTCGGCCGTCTACTTGTTGCTGCTGGCGGCGGTGCGGTTGGCGGGGGGGCTCCTGTTTCCAGCTGCTCTGGTGCGGTTGGCGGTCGCGTCAGCGGTGCGCTTGTCGGTGTTGTCGGCGGTGCGGTTGGGGGGCGGGCTCCTGTTACCGGCTGCTCTGGTGCGCTTCGCGGTCGCGTCGGCGCTGCGCTTGTCGGTGTTGGCGGCAGTGCGTAAAGCGGGGGGGCTGCAGTTGCCGGCTGCTTTGGTGCAGCTGGCGGGCGCATCGGCCGTGCGCTTGTCGGTGTTAGCGGCAGTGCGTGAGGCGGGGGGGCTCCTGTTGCCGCCTGCTCTGGTGCAGTTGGCGGTCGCATCGAAGGTGCGCTTGTCGGAGTTGGCGGCCGTGCGGATGGGGGGGGGGCTCCTGTTGCCGGCTGCTCTGGTGCGCTTGGCGGTCGCGTTGGCTGTGAGTTTGTCGGTGTTGGAGGCGGTACGTTTGGGGAGGGGGCTCCTGTTGCCTGCTGCTCTGGTGCGGTTGGCGGTCGCGTCGGCGGTGCGCTTGTCGGTGTTGGCGCCGGTGCGGTTGGGGTGGGGGGATGCTGGTCGACGGTGTTGTCGTTGTGGTTGTCGTTGCCTCGGTGACGCTTCTGTTTGACTCTGGCGCGGTCGGTCGGGCAGGAGGAGGCCGGGCAGGCGGCGCCCTCGTCAATCTTTTTTTCTGTTGTTTGTTTTCTGGGCTCGTGGTCGGTGTCTGTTGTGGGTGTGGCTGCGTGGGAATGGGCAGGGTGATACGCTGCTGCCTACGATGTCATAGAGCAAGAAAAAGAAAGACTTGGGAAAGAACGAGCAAAGGGTGACGTGCACGTGAAGAAGAACACACAGCAGAAACACAGAAAGATCGGGTCATTCTCTCAGGACACCGCCGCAAAGCTCTCTGCGTCCACGTTCATCACCTCCAGAGGCGATCCTTGGGCCCGGCAACATCGTCACCGCCGGCAGAATCCCCATCCGTCCCCATCTAAAGCCTATCCGTATCCAAAACTCTGATGGATGGGCGTTTTTGACGTCTGTGAGCGCCCCCCGATTCCCCATCCAAAGCGTTACTTGGATGGGATTCCTCGACCGAGGTCAGTCAAAAGTCACCGCACTTTCGTGCAGCACAGCCGTTTCTTCCGGGCCCTCGTCACGTCCGCGGAGAAATCACGCCATCTCATTCGGCCAGCATCATTTCTACTCTTGTGGCGGGCCCTTGCTAACTGTGGCGCCCGTACTGCTCCCATCTGGTCCGCCTCCTCAGCGGCGTCGGCGGCACGAGGTTGACCCTTGCTTTTCTGCGTTACAACTCCCATAGTTCACAGTAGTTGAGATTCAAAATTTGTAGATTGTGTCCACACCGTCGACGTCACGACCAGACCGACGGTCGTCTTGTTCACGCCGACAGACAGCGACAGAAGATGACTTGGCCTTGAAAACTGCGATGAGTCGGTGACATCGAAAAACGCCGTGCTCCACGCAGCGCTCCGCTATTCGCTTTGATAGTGCAAGAACTCCGTCAATTGCACAGTGTGTCATGAGACGCCATCTGCCGGACAACTACCGCGAGGACGCCGATGCATGCAACGCGTCACTGGAGTCACTAACGCTGCAGCTGTGCATCCGCCACGACTTCACCTTGTCGGATTCGGAGTCGGTCGTGAGGTCGGCCGGCTCCAACCGAGGCCTGCGCAATTGGCATGCACGGGAACATAATACTTCTGCTTCCGGCAGATCAATTGGATTGGCCCAAACTACTGCGCGGTGTGGCCGAACCACGTGAGACTGGTAGCCAATCACATGGCCTTTTGGTTTCACACCTGGTTTTCTGAATACGAAACGGCCGAGCCTGCCGAGGATCACACGGTGTCTCTCGAGCGGGCCACCTCGACTCGAAGGACTCACGGGCGGAACTGGGTACCACGCCATCGGCTGGAAACGCCCATCCAAAGCCCATCCAGTGCCCAGCGGTATGTTATCCAACATTCTGTTGGATGGGCTTGGATGAGCAGGAGAAGCCCATTCGTCAACATCCAAAGAGTGACTAGACAACATCCAAGGCCCATCTAAAACCCGTTTGGATGGGGATTCTGCCGGCGGTGACGATGCAGCCGCGCGTTGCGTGTTTAGTCGGTTGGCGCAGCGTAGTCGGTTGGCGCAGCGGAGCGGCTGGCCCCTTGCTGCTGTCGGCACAGGGGCTGCGTGCCCCGCACGCCCCAACTGCAGCCAGGAACACGCAGAAGTCAACGGCCAACCAGTATATTGCAATTGGTTAAAAAATGGTGGTTATAGGGTTTGAACCGTAAATCTTTTGCGAACCGATTCTGGATGCAACTGTAGCTCAAACTGGATGGTGTGTCAATAAAGTACTTTCAATCGAGTTACCTCAAAGGCTGCTGTTACTGGGCAGTACGTGCGTGACCTCGGCTCGACAGGTGGCCTTCCCCTGGCACCCCGCGCACTCTGGTGTGAACCCAAGGGTTGTACTTAGGGACCTGTGTCTCCAAGATGTACTAGGATCCCCGCACGCCTACCTCGTGAGTGCAAAAAGGACGGGTGCGGGGTCGTTGACATGGCTGAGTGCTTTTGTCTTCAGAAGGACCACAACGGTCATTACACTCGCGCGGCGCATTGCAAGGTGACCGCAAACATCATGTAGCTCCTTCTCGGCAAGCGCGGCATAGCTTCGTCCTCCTCGCGGCTGCGTGCTCGCACGGCACGTGTGCCACATGGTGGCCTGGGTGCGAGTGGCTTGATGATCGCAAAGGCAAGCCATCGCTGGAAGAGGTGCTGCTGCAGAGTTATTTGAAGTCGCTGCAGAGCCAGAGGCATCCAGTCTCATATGTGGTTGGCCCTCGGCCCTTGCCAGTCAACTCGCGATCAGACCAGTTATTCAAGAACGAAAACATTGGTTCAACTGGTTCGTCCTCGAGAACCAATTCGGAATCCCCAGCGGCCATGTCCCCTCCCTCGCGACAAGTTGCCGCCCCCACGCGAACAGCTGGTTGCAAAGAAAAGAGCCTCTCACAACTACCTCGATTTTCACAACGCAGAGCAGTGTTCTCTGAAGGTCCAGTAGCAGTCACTAATCAAAGACCAGCCGCCATTCATACGGAAAGGTAAATGAGCGGTGATGGCCTCGCCGGCATATCCGTCCCCTATCAAGACTGGGCTAAGCCGCACCCAGTGTGGGTGTCACGGCGCCGCAGCAGCAGAAAGAACTGTTTCCCCCCGCCGATGTCCTCCTCCCCGGCTGGGCCTAGCGCATTGGGCGAGTCGACCGAAGCCGCAAGGACGTCGTCGTGTCCCCCAACAGCTATTTGAGAGACCTCGACAGCCACAGAACGTGGAACGTATCGTGACCGGCAGTGGTCCTCGCTCGACTATCCGGACCACTCATCAGTTGGCCACATGGCCGCGGTCGGAACCGGACATGCCCCTGTCGCATGTCCCGCGGGAACGCCCTGAAAGTGGGGTTGATATAGCGACAGGCAATCACAAGCGCTGATGCTTATACAAATCCTCGTTGCCTCTGTCGCACCAGTCGCGGCGCGGAGGAGGGCCCTCCGCGAGGCGAGTCCTCCCACGCTGCCATGCGAGAGTGTGCCAGTGCGCCGTCGCGATCCTCGGAGACGGCAGACGCGCCAAAGTTGATGCGCTCGATGCCTGTGCACAACACCACCTCATCGGCTTTTGGCCAACAGTAATGTCATGTCCATTCCTCGCCACATACAAATGCAGTACCCCAGAGTACAAATGCTTTCTAGTGGCCCTCCTGAACGATCTCTGCAACATATTATGCACTATTCTTTGTAAGCCGTCGAAGCTGACATGTCTGCCTTTCCTTCCGCAGCCGCTGCTGACCGACCTGACGAGTCTCCAAACCTCATCGGGCACCGTAGAGATAGGGTGCGCTGCATTTCTGACATGGTCGCTGCTCAGAGTGGTGGTGTCCTTCGCCCGCACATGCATGCCGTGCAGAAAAAACATCCTGCACATAACGAGATACATGACTAACAACCGGGAGACCGATAGACCTGAAAATGATGAGCCCAGTAGTGGCAATGGTAGCAAGTTCTGCAGTCTGTTCGTGATTTTCACCACTTCGGTCGAAGCATTTGAGAGACCTGCGATTGCAGGCTGCAGACAGGATTCGGGCCGGATAGCACGTCTGAAAGATCTGAACGAGGATCGTGCCACGTCTATGGCGGATGATTGTGCGGCTCACGACACTGAACCGTGGCGAGCGCACATCCAATGGTTAGGCGGATGGCTGCGAAGCCATCCCACGAGCGATGCCAACCTACTGTTACTACGAGGTCTAGTATCGATAGGCTGAGAATCGGCGACTTATCCGGCAACCATGTGTGTGCATGGTACGGGGGCCCGCTACACTACCCTATGTTGTTGTCGAAGGCTCCGTACTTGTGGCAACTCCTGTTGGCGGGATGATTTGGTCAGGCTAGAGGACTGGAAAGGAACAACCGTGCGACCAGTTACAGCACAACAGCACACACGCCAGCAACGAAGACACCTAAGAGCACAGCGAGGGTAACGCATTGAGTTTTACTTCGCCAATGATGAGGAAAGGTATAAAGGGTGATCGGAAATAGCTGCACAGGCATTGGCGAGGCATACGCTGAAAGCAAGGCGAAAAAGAGCAGAAAACAGTGACACAGTCCGGAGTCGGGTGGGGGGGGGAAGGCCGGACAATGGTGGTGGCCAGTGGCACGGCCAGGGCCAGCACAACCAGAAAAGCCGACACGGTGGGGCGAGGAGCGGGCAGAATAAAAGAGGTGGCGGACGCGAGGGGTGGGAGCGACACCACCGAAGCCGGCGGACGCCGCAGCGACCGGCGACGGCGACGACGGGTCACGACGACGAGGGTGGTGGTCAGCGGGGGGGGAGGCGGCGTGCCGATCGCGGGATCATCGACAGCTGTCGGGTGGTACTTTTATCCTCATCGGTTCGTCACAAATTCAAACTACGAAATATGGGGAAACCGGCCGCCGACGGCAAGATTGACCACCTCACCGTCACCAATGAAATTCAAAGCCACCAATAGATCTCATGGATCACCTTCAGGCACTCGTCTTCAAGAAAACGTGGACTGCGAATTGAATCGAAAATGAAATCAAGCTGTTCATGGGCCACAAGGGACTTGATCCAACGACAAAGCTCCTTGTCGCGGATCTCTGTCGGCCCCTGGCACACAGTAGGGGGTTTCACAGTTTTTTCGTCCGGTCGGTGCGAACGGTCGGTCGGTGGGTACGGTCGGTGCCAGGCAGGCCTGCACGAGGGGCCTATGGTCAGATTTCACGAGCGGGACCCGCAGTCCCTTGCATGTGTCTCGTTCCAGCTTTTACAGCAGAAGTTCGTTGGCTCAAAGTTGAAGTTGACGACAGTGAATAGATATGGCTGGCTCACCACGATTTCGTGGCTTTCGAGGGGCTGGTTTGGCGTGGCACCAAATGGATACCGGCAACACACCGGAGTAGAGGAGGGGTCACGCAGCCCACCACCTTTTCTGGCCCTGCGTCACCGCATCGTCCACGGTACTTTGAGCAGCGCACTCCGCTCTGCATTCTGTGCCACGCGACACGGCGAGGAACCGCGCAGGATCAGCTGGAGAGCCCGTGCTCGCGGAGCTGCGCAGGCCGCGTCCAAGTCGCGTCCTATTCCGCCCCCCCCCCCACGCTGCTCCCCCCTCGCACCCCGCCTACTCCCTCTCCCCCCACGTGCGTTCCGCGGTGGGTCGCTTGCGCCACCGTGGTGAGCGTGTCCTCCCAGCAGGTGGCAACTCGTCGTGCAACTCGCCGCATGCAGCGTCTCGCGCTGCTCACGGCTCTCTTTGTAGCCGGGCCGGACCGCCCAACCGGGTCAGTCAGCATGGACATCCCGACGTCTGCCGCTTTGCTTTGCCTTTTGGAGCGGTCCCGTTCTGAGTTGGGGACGCTCCTCAGCCGTAGGTAGCTCGTGGCGTCGCGTGACTCGGCTCCGAAGAGCGCTCACTGGATGACGTTTGTGCTTGCCCATTTACCGAGCAAGCATGGGAAGGTTTTCATGCGGGTCTAGCGATCAACCTTCGCTACTCTCGAGACCCTGCTGCGCGAGGAGGGGCAAGATGTGTTTGCGGGTGGGATGCGGGGGCCTAAGCAAGCCTCAGTTGCGCTTCAGCTCAAGATTGCGCTTTTCCGGTTTGGCCAGTACGGCAACGCTTCGTGTACGTTGAACTCTACTTCGAGCGGCCATGGATTTTCGGTACAATTAACTGGAGAAGCGTACACTTATGTATGTGATATTGGTTGGACAAGCGTGCCACCCTTCTCAGAGCAACCCCATAGATGTCATCTTAACACACCAGAACCACTATTGCTGCGCTTCTGTTCTGTACAATACTTTCTGGATGGATTCTCTGCAGCTGTTGCCAGTGTTGCCAACCCGTTCGGCGTCAGTTCAGGTGCCGTGAACCAGTGCATACGTCGGTTCGTCACAGTGATTCAGCGTCTAAGCCATTGCTACGTGCGGTGGCCAAACGCGCGTCGGCGGGGTGCCCTCGGGCGCTACGCCGAGGGCGCTTTCGGCTTCCGGTCGTGTATTGGGTCGGTGCACGGTACATCCGTTCCGCTCTCCTATGCCCCGGCTGAGAAGCCCTGGACACATTTTGACCGCCACGACAGGTAAAGTTTGAGCCTGTTGCTCGAGTCCGACCACCAACGCAATATTTTAGCCGTGACGACGGAGTTTACGGGGGCAGCGAGCGACACTCTCGTGCAGCGTCATGCCGCGTGGCATCGCCGTCCTGATCGGCACTTCTCCCCTGATGAGTACGTTTTCGGTGAAAAAGGCATGTTGTACTCCGCGCGTGTCGTTGGTCCACACAAAGGGGGGGATGCCGAGACCCCCGACAACCGCAACTTTGAGTGGCAGCTCCCTCGTCTGCGAGTCGTCAGTGAGCATACCATTGGGATTCTGAAGAGCCGCTGGAGCAGTCTGCGCGACCTTCGTCTCCAGCTCTGGTCCTCCGATGACGTCGTCTTCGCTTTTGAATGGTGTGTCGTATGTTGTATTCTCCAAAACCTTTGCTACGAGCTGGGGGACACCCCACAGTTTGAGAAGGATCCGGAGGTGCACGACAGCACCAGCACGCGCAAGTCGGCAACCGCGTCGCGGTCCCGCCGCCGCGTTCAGCGGACGGTTTTGGCTTTTATGAAGGCATGGGGTATCTACAAGGCCTAGCTGTTGTCCCTATTGAGAGAGCGTACGTTGAGTTTCCTTGTACTCTGCCGTCGTTCGGGTGATGCCCCCTCCATTGCGGTCGCTGAATCTTGTCCCGTGAAGCTGGAGGCACTGACCCGTTTCTGTCTGTTATTTTCTTTCCGATGGTTGTTTGCCTCGACTGGCTTGCATACAGATGGCCACGGTGGACTGTCGTTTGCCGTGTAAGGTGCGGGTAGCGGGTGTTTTGTGGTTGGCGCTTGGATGTTCCAGGGAGAGCGGTGAAGCCTGATAACGACAGTGCTGTTCTACAGCTTAAAACGCGTGCAGGGACTGTGTCAGTCGGCATCTCGTGTCATGCATGTTTGGTCAAAAGAGTAGCTACTAGAGAAGTCGGAAAAGGTGATTCCATCGGCAGAAAGTGTACGTCTTGGGCAGTGGCTGCGTGCGTTCCTTGTGCTCGCTGGGTACAAGTATTGTACAGCTGACTCATTCCGTTGTTTCCTCTCTCCCATCGTTCTTGGGTGGGACCAGGTACGTGTGTATGCCGATGTCCCTAAGTCCCTGTATGTGGTCAGACAGATGAATCGTTGAAGCGTGGCCAGACCGCTTCGTGTGAAATCACGGACGACCGGTTGTTCCAACACTATCACATTCTCTTTAGGTCATCTACGACTATTCAAAAGCTATCCGAGTCACACAGCCGTGACATACAAGCGTAAACACGTTGAGCCCACTGACTCCCGAGGAGCTTCACAGGACTGGTCACCAGACCCAGGCTTGCCGACCGCGCCAATCTGTGCCAGGATAGCGGGATCTTTTTTCGCAGCTTAAATGTCCTTAAGCACGTTCATGCGCCCCAGCGACACAGCGTTGGCCGCCTGCAGCTCCTCCAAACGTAGGTGCCTCTCCTCCAGAGCTGTACGCCGTAGCTCCACATGCTCAGCCGCCCCGGTCTGCAGCTGCATGCCCGCCGACTGCCTCGCCTGCGCCGCGCGCCCGGAGCAGATGCTCTCTCGCACAGCGGTGGTCAACGACTCCATGCCGTCCAGGGCGGCGGCCGCCGAGGTCTCGGATCGCAACTTCCGCAGAGAGCGGGCACTGGCGCCACCGACGGGTGACTGCACATTGCTGCTGCGGGGGCTGCCGGCTTGCACCACGGCACGGGGGTGGTCGCCATATCCAGCCCTACCCTTTTCAGGCCGACGCTGGCGGCGCTTTTCGCCGCGGTCGTCCTCCGACTATGCGATCGATGCTTGACCGCGGCCCCGAGCCCGCTTTCGAGAGCGGCGACCGACCTGCGACCCCGACCGGTCAGAATCGCTTGAGTCGAATCTGCTGTCAACCTGATTCTCAGATGAATCATCGCCTGACATTTCGTCCGATTCGTCCTCCGACAAAGCCGCGGTTGTGGTTGGGCGAGTCTTGCGTGTGCGGCCCACGTGCTGGGCCGCCTCCATCGCCGATGCGCGCACCTGGCTCAGCTCGTCCTTGGCCAAGCGCCACGATTGCATCTTTGCTTTTTCCATCTCCGCCACGCGACGGTCAGTTCGACCCCGCCCGCGCCCGCTGGCCTTCTTGCCGCGCTCCTCGACGTAAGCCTTCATTCCTATCAGCATGCGCTGAATGGGGCCCTTCTTCAGCTGGTGCTTCTTGTTCCCGGACGACTTCGAAATCCACATAGCAGCGTTGGAAACGGACAGGCGCAGCGCGCCGCCTCTGCCCATCTGGTTGTCGACATAGCGTGCCCAGGAATTGGCCAAAGTAAGCCGCACCTTGGCGTCGTAGACACCCACGGGTCCGCTCTTGCGCGCTGTTTGGGACGCGCTGCGACCGCGGCTGCCACCGTGAGCGCGCCGACGCGACAAGTTGCGACGATTGGCTGAGCGGCCACAAAAAGCAGAGCTACCATCCGACGAGATATTGTTGCTCTCGCTGCCAGAGGGCGTGTCGTCGGACTTGGCAGCATCCTTCGGCTTTCGGGCCAAACCGGCGCTGCGCCCATCAGCGTCCCCAGCCACGGATGCATCGGTGGGGGATTCGGGCTCGTTAGACCAATCGTCAGGATGGCCATCGTCGCGGTACACGATCGCACCGCCACGCGCGACGCCGCCGGTCCCGGGCGGCGACGGGTCCAGCGACATAGGTAGGTCTCTAACGTAAGTCTCCAGATCAATGAATGCGCCAGACATCAGCGCAGAGTCCTGGCGCGCGCGACCCTGGAGATGTGGGGGCGGAGGAGGGGGAAAGCCCGGTCCCGGGGAGGCAGAGGTAGGCACCTTGTTGTCGAACTCGCCGTGCCCAGGGTCTCCAGCGCAGAGGGCTTCGTGTGACACACCCGGCAACATTGGCAGTTGGCCAAAGGTCGGAGGACCAATCTCATGTAGACCACTCGGCAGATGTCCGACACCGGCACCGGGGAGGATCGGGCGAAGAGGCGGTAGGACGCTGCTCTGAAGCGGAGGGAAGAGTATGACGGGTCCTTCTGGAGCCAGGTGGTTCAGACTGCCACCTCGGGCTCGGAGCGTTGCTGTATCACGCGGGAAAAGAGAGTAGCCAGAGGCATCCACCATCTATAAAGAAAAAAATGAGGAGGAAAAAAGAGGAAAAAATGAAGAAAGCCAAGTTCCAATGAACAAATCAGTAACCGTTCGTTGGCTGTTCAAGACACCGCTATTCCACTTCTACGCGCCCCAAAGGTTCAGGTAGACACTCTCATTGCTCGGAATCTAGGGCAAAAGAGACGCAGGCAGTGTTCATCTAGATCAACGAGGCATTGAACTTACTGTGCCCGAACGCCACACAACCGACCCACTGACGAAAGCGCTGTGGAACCTCCATGGCAGCCGGTAGCCGTGCATTGGCGATTGATACCAAACGCTTGAGGGGGCCCTTCCGGCACGCCACGGGACGCGGCACTGAGACCCAAAAACACCAAGGTGCCCAGCTGGGAGCCAGGCAGCCTGGAGCACATCAGTGGGGCTCACTCAGGAGCGCGTGGAGGCGCAGTCGTCCGCTGGCGTGCGCGCGCTCAGAATGGACAGCGTCGCCGCCATCAACACAGGCACCCCCTTTCCGTCCAGGTTGTGGTCCTATGACCAAACGTGGTGCCCATCCCTGTGTGTTACGTTTCCCAAGGAGGCACGGAGTATCCTGTTGACATTGACGGGCTCTGGGGATGCTCTCAGAGAAAGGTTTGGCCACACCAACGTCAGCAGTTCCGTCAGCGACCTTCAATGAGAGTAGTCGAATTCGGTCATGACATTAGAGCACACCCAACAACGTCGGTTGCGAACCGCTTTTGCGTATTATTCGTTAAACGTGGCATATTTGCCTGTTATGGGCAGAGGTATGGGAAAACCGGTCATCCCACCAACGTCGCGAACCAGATGTGCGAACCGAGCTACTGGT
>Ga0209093_1002049_pt1 | contig 11384 bp, 10 predicted proteins | sample SidtaG_4_FD_187450 | JGI IMG/M metagenome (GOLD analysis project Ga0209093, IMG submission 187450) | Marine algal microbial communities from Sidmouth, United Kingdom - Sidmouth_Male1 metaG (SPAdes) (version 2) | ecosystem: Host-associated > Algae > Red algae > Unclassified | place: Sidmouth...
GGGGGGGGGGGGGGGGGGGGGGGGGGGGGGGGGGCGGGGTGAGGCTGGGCCGGGCGCGGGCAGGGCGAAGTGGGGCGCGCGGGGCCGGGGCGGGCGGGGCGGGCGGGGCCAGGGCGGGCGGGGACAGGCCGGGGCGGGGGTGGGGGCACCTTGACCCGGGCGTGTGGAATACCCTGTGCGGACCAGTGCGCCACTGTTCACTGAGCGCGGTATAGATCCTTCTACGTCCAGGACGCTGGGCCACGGCAGTTGCAGCAAAGAATGTAAAGTGTGACTACCGCTGCTGTTGTTCTACGTGCTGAGCACGCCGCTGCTTAGACGTAGCGGCTTCCGGCGCCAACCATGAGCGATTAGTGACAAGTCCCACTGACCGGCCCTGGCACACGCCAAAACGACAACGACACGCCAGATTCACGTCTGTGGTAGCGTGCTTTTCGGGAAGCTCACAGCCCGAGAATGTTGTGGGATTTATTTGGTATAGCCGGGGTGCCGCCAGCACAGCCGGCGGTTACTCTGAGTACGACAGCGAGGAACACAGACGACAAGTAGCCATTTGTCCGATGCCTTCTAAGAGAAAGACATGTATAATTGGGAATGGGCAGCACAATATTCATCGATGGGGGCCACTTTGCAACAATGATGTCACATCGGGAAGTGCACGATGCCGGCGGGAAAGGAGCTGAGTTTCAATGACGGCCGGAATCGTCCGCTTGTGGGAATTTCCCATCGAGATGGCCAGTTCGATGCTTCACGGACCTGCGTTTTTGCCGCATCAAACGCAGGTCTCGATGAAGACCCCATGCGGCTCAGCGCAGTGGGGCTCGTTGCAGGATCCACGACGAGGGCGTTTTCTCCCCCCGATCGCTCGTTTTTGCTCGTTGACGAGGGTACTTTTCTCGTCAAAACCTCGTCACTCGGTTGTGATATGCCTGATCGAGATTCTCGACTTCGACAATAACAGCTCTTGGCCTGTACTATAGGTCATTTTAAGTGCCCCGAAGTCCTGACAAGTAGACAATATAGAGCTACGCGCAAGTTGCGAAAAGTTGTACAAGAGAGAGAAAGAGCCCCACAAGTAGAAGAAAAACATACTCAAGTGCAGCCCAATGACTCACACAACAGCGCATGATTCGGCCGCGCATGGCTTCCTCCTTGTTTTCTCGCCAATCCGCAGCGCGGCGGTTGGCAGCCACAAACTACCATCGCGGCTAACAAAAAACACATGTTGCATTGCCTCAGAAGTGTCACCGAGTGCTTTTCGCAACGGCTTGGTACGAACACGGTGACGACGCGAACACGGGGAACCTGCTCTCGGGGGCGGCCGTGCGGCGTGCCATGCGCGGACCCACTCATCCGCACGCGTCTCAAAGCGGCAACTATCGCCTCTGCCTCCCGTTCGACAACCAACCGGGCAGACCCCGACACCGCAGACATCCCCGGTGCTGGTCGCGACCTCGTGCCCCCGGGGTCCAGCATCTCTCCGTTCTCCCAAGACTGTGGCACCCGCGTCAGCCGGCAATACCTGCCAATGGCTGCGGAAGGAACCCCTTCAGATCGAGTAGCGGCGGCGATGGCGCTGCATGGAGGCATTGCGGTGCACATCGACTTGACTCACTCAACGAAGGCGGTGGGGTCGCGTGGAATTCGCGGATTCAGCCAGGGTCACGAGCGGATCGGAACGCGCTCTCAGCCCCGATCTTGGACTTCGGCGACTTGCGTCGTTCGGCTCCGGATGCATCCCGCTTCAGCTCGGTCGATGGGACTGATTAATTCTTAGTTCAGTTGTGTTTCCATTCTTTGACTCCTCAGATCCATGACAGCTAGCGTCCACAATGGGCGTATCAATTCCATATTGCTCGCTTGAATCCACGTGCAACTCGCACGGACAGTCGTCTTCGCAGTATCTCCACACCCTGTGAGCGACTTAATATGACCGCTTGCTAGCAGCGGGGTTTACGAGCTCAACGAGCTTCATGTTCAAACATCGTTGCGACCCTACTCGCTTGCTCGATGAGGCCTCGTTGTCCCTTGTTACCTTCGTCATACTCCATCTCACACCATGCTGTTCTACATCACTTGAAGGCGCTCTCCGTGACGGTCCTGGAGCATCCAAGAAAAGTGTGAAAAATGCAAATACGTAGCCACAGACAAGCGGAATATGGAATTCGACGAGAAAAGCTCTCACAAGGGCCTTCAAGGGGTTTTTTTCACCAGCTTGACAGGTTTCTCGTCGCCGAATCGAGAAAAAAGGGCCTCGTCGTGGATCCTGCAACGAGCCCCACTGCGCAGGATGCGGATCTGGAGATCGACTCTGGATGCCCCCAATTCGGTTTCGCGAAAGTGCCAATAACTCGAATCAGTAGAGAAGATTTGGAGCCCTGAGCGCCGCGATGAGTGCGCTCCCTGGTGCGCGGCCGACGCGTGCCAGCTACGCAACGTTGCAATCGCAGCCGCCGTCGCTGCCGCGGCCACCCCCGTTCCAGCCCCCGCGAGCACTGGCAAAGGACTGTCGCACGTCACAGTGCGGAGGACTGGGGCCGCTCCGTGCGCAGCGAGCGCAGTCGCCCAGAGGGGGATTGGGTGGGTGGCGCGGCAGGTGGGCGAGCGGCGCCTCATGCACGCGACCTTGCACCAACGACGATCTTCTCCACTGAGCTGCCGCCCGGACCTCGCCGTGAGGCCGGCCGGGGCCTCAGCGCTCGCCGCCGCGGCGTTGCCCCCGTGTTGCAACCCATCGCCACCCTCTCGCGCTGCCTTACTGCCGCCGTCCCATACCCGACGTGTGTGCATGTGCAGCTTGAGCGCCCACCATTGACGCGCCGCACGGGCGACGGTACCACCCCCAGGTCGTTGGCCTCTCTGTGGGTTCATGGCCGGTAACTAGCCACGGCAGTCTCCTTTCGCTCCCCAGAAACCCGATGTGGCACTTCACTACGTATTCCACTCTCCCGCAGCATGCGTCTGCGCGCTGCGCTGCCTCCTGTGGGAGCTGGTGGACTTCACCAACGCTCACCTGGTCCACCCACCCGCCGCACCCGAGTGTCGCACTGGCTCGAGGGTTGCGAACACGAAGGCAACTCCACGATACCTCACGGTTTCATGGTACAAGACGAACAACGGGCAGTCACGAATGTCGGAATAGTGGCGAGCCATTTTATAGCCATGGATACAACGCATTGACAAAAAAGCGAGCCTCACGGCGCTCTTTCGCCGACCGCTCAAACGGCGCTGGCTTAGCCTCCACGCCGTGGTGCAGTGCCAGCCAGTCTAGGTCTGGCACCACATGCACCAAGCGGCGCACAGAGGCAAACGGGACGGCCCGTAGAGACGGCCACTCGTCAGAGGGCTCCATGTCCCAACACAGCCTGGTGCACCCCCTCGCCACCAGAGGACACCCAGGCTCACTCTCGCACGGCCGCAACAAAGAGACAACCACCACCCTCCTCTCTCGCCCCCCTGCCGAATGCACAATGGCACGGGCCTGGCCGTAGAGAAGACGTCCCGGGTGGTCCGCGTCCTCAAAAGCCACATGGTCAAACCACGGTGCGCCACGGAAGAGCGGCGTCGCCCGCACGCTCTGCTTGGCCCGGGCAGAACAACACTCAAAGCACGCGAGTATCGGTAGGCTCCCAGTAAGCCGCACGTCCGCCGCGGCTGTCACCTGCAGGGTCTCCGCCAGTGACAGCAATCCGGGTCGTGACGAGAGCTCAGCAACGGACTGCTCAGAGACGCGAGACGGACGCCGTCGACCTGCTTGAACGTCCCCCACCGCGCCCACCTCCAAGTCGTTCTCATGGCCCTCATCATCAGAGTCCTCATCTGCCTGCCATTGCTCACCCTCCTCGTCGAGCCACTCCTGCTCCTCCTCCTTGGCGTGGTTGGCACGAAGCTCCAGCGTGCCCTGGCCCGCTCGTAGCATTTGGATGCCGAAGGCGGCGGGGTCACCGTTGGTACGGCAATAGCGCTGCTTCTCGTGCACGTGCAAGCTCTCATTGCGCCCAGTGTTGCCGTTGGAAAGAGAGCCGTGCAACTTAATGGCGGCGATGACGTGACACAATAGCTTGTGAATCTTCGTCGAGGTGATAACACCGAGGATTGGGTTGACATAGAGCAGCACAAAGTTCTTGCACATCCCCCCCAGCTCCTCGGCCGTCTCCTCCGTCATCGGCTGGCCGCAATTGTAGTGCAGGTGGCCGGTCAACCTGCCAACGACTAGTGCGTACTCCGCGAAAAGGGAGGTGACCGCGACGTGCAAGGGCGTTGAGCCCCACACGGCCTTGTACTCGTCCCAGTCCAAGTCGACGGCTTTGTTGCTCACGGCCTTCTTGTCCTCGTCGTCGCTCTCGTAGGGTTGGCCATCGCCCGTCCCCCCGTCCATCGCCGCCTCGTCGCCTGGCTCCGAGCCAAGCGCATCGAGGAGAAGGCTGCCGAGTAGCTCCTCCTCCTCCATCTCGGTGGACAGCGGGGTGCCCAGGGTCGACGGCAACGCCATGGAGGCGTCTGTCGGCGATGGGGTTGCGGTCGCCTTGCTCTTGTCGTGCGACTGCCGCCTCTTAGGAGGCGGCGGGAGCTTGGCACCTAGCCCAAAGAGGCCTGCCACGAAAAAGGCCAAGAACCACACACCAGCCCTTTGCTGCTCACCGGTAAATGTGGCTTGCTTCTCTTTGGGAGAGATAAAGTAGCTGTGGGGGGGGGTATAGAACAAGAATGGAGGCGGATGAGAGGCAGGAGGTGGGACGTGCGTGCAACATGAGGAAAGGTCAGAAGACAGTCAGCAACGAAAGACGAACAGGCACACACTTCTCCCAACAGCTGATCAAGTGCAGGTCCCTCCCACAGGCGTGCTACAAGGCCACGACACGTACCCTGGAGGAAACTTAGAGGCCATGCATCGTCTGTCGAGATCGTGGACTCGGAGGTTTGCGGCGCGGAAGGCAGTCGGCACAGGGCCGTGCCGCGCCTCGCAGCCCGCATTCTTGCACACTTGTGGAAACCGCAGAAAGAGCCGGTGGCACAACATCCTTGTGACTCCCAGGTCCAAGACCTGGAGCCGATATTGGAGGAAAATAGAGTACCGAGAACCGACCACAGATGCAGTCAAGCTCCAGACAGGGGCCATGGTCAGCCAGAGCAAAGGTCGAAGTCAGTCACCACCTCTGCGCCAGAGCCCCACACAGACAATTGCGGGGAGGCATGCCCTCACCACACGACCGCGTGCCGGCGTACGCCAGTCATGCACCAAGTCCCTAGAGCACAAAAAGATCAACATACGTGCAGAGCATCAAAAGCAATCATCTTGTACATGTGGTTCGGCGGCGTCGCCAGGCCCGCCATGCAGGCCAACGCGGGGATAAAAGCATTGTAGCTGTCCATTGATTTGAACGCGGCGCGACGTGCGCGGTCGAGCGGCCGGCTACCGCCAGCGCCGGCGGACAGCTCGATCTGACGCTGCAATGTTATGATGGCACGGCGGTCCGGGGCTTGCAGGGCCTCAGGCTTTCCTAAAGCCTCCTTTGACACCATGCAGTTGGAACACGGGAAGGCGCACAATCCCGACTTAAGGCACAGGATGGACCGCTCCTCCATCTGGTCGCAACAGTACAGCAACACACGGAAAAACGCACGCTTAAAGCCATGGATGGGCTCGGGCAGCTCAGCGCCCATGTGGCTGGCGCCGACAGCCTCGCGCAGGGCAAGGTACAGCGTGCGCTGCAGCACGCCACACCGCCTCGCCCTGCCCTTGACCTTGGCATTTGGCTCCTGCTCCGTCCGCACGAAGGGCACGAAAGCGATTGTGTGCCACGTGACGGCCCCAGTCACATCGTTAACGACACGCATGCGGACTGGGTAAAGGTAGTGAGCTGTGAGCAGATGTAGGAGGGGGTGAACAGCCAGAAAACGGTACACTAAAGCCAGCCACAGCGCATGCACCATCCACATACAGCAGTTAGACAATGATACCTCAGCCACTGTGGCCTGCAGACTACATGGATGCATCGTCTCCGTGCACCCCACGCAACCATCGGACAAGCAGAGCGCCAGAGCTGGGAAGAGAGGTACACACGACGCACCCCCAGAGCGTGACACCAAGGTACAGTCGCTGTACAGGTGTACACCGAGGATGAAGGCCGGCTCCCCCGCGACTTTGTCGATCTCCGTCTGGTGCAGCGCAAACGCCTCGCCGTCGATAGGGTGCTCTCGTCGCCCGCTAACGCCGTCGACAGGCCGACGCAGCTGCTTGCGCTTGGCGGAGAGGAGAGCGGCCAACGCCACGGACAGCGCGCACCGAAAGAAGGCAACATACGATCGACCCCCCTCGATCAACTCGACCTTGCGCCACCCGGCGTCAATAATTGACCGATCGAGATCGTCTCGAATTGCATTTCGAAAAGAAGTTGCCGACGTAAATACCTCGTCCAGGGTGCACCCCGTTGATTGGTCCCCGGATCTGTCTGCTTCGACACCACCCCCTGCAGGGCGCGTCGCCGCGGCCCCCACTTCCCCCCCTCCGCCGCTCGGTCTGCCAGCCACACTGCTGGTGTCCCCTGTCGCGTCAAGAGACCGACCGACCATAGGCGTTAGAGAGGCCGTTGGCGCCGCATCTCTGGCAGGAGCATCTCGCGCCCTCCAGGATCCCATCACCAGCAGCTTGTACAGCCGGGTCTGATCCGCTGTGGACAGCCCCGACCCGCCACATTCAGCGACAAATTTCCGGAGCGCCCGCAGTTGGCGGCCCGCAAAGAGAAACGGTTTGGCGCCAGGCCGTAGGACAGCGGCCGGCTCGCTCCGCACCCAGTCCCCGAGGCGCTCAAATGACGCCCGGGAGGTAGCGCAAACAGCTCCAAACCGGTACCATGGAGTTGATCGGCGAGCCGCCGCGCGACGGCGCTTGCCGCTGGAAGGCACTGAAGGGGCGCTGCGACGAGCACCCAAGTCTCGAGACACCTCTTTCGCCGAGGCCTGGAACAGTAGCCGAAGCTGCGGGTCCGCTACGCCCGTTGCATCAGCCAATCCGCGTGGCAGACGACGAGGTGGTCGACCCGCCGAGCTCCGCCTCGGTGCCCGTGGAGGCCTTGCACTCGTGACCGGCGGAGCACTCGTGCCAACCGGCATTGCTGGGTGAGCAGGTGTTGATGTCTCCAGACCGTCGGTAGACATCAATGCTTGGTCCGTTGACGTAGCAATAGTCTCTCCGCCTCGTGCAGGCGGACCAGCGGAGATTTGACGGCCGGAGGATGGGAAGCCGCCAAGCGACGCCAGGCCCTGGTCGTTGTCCGCTGACATACAGCTGCCACGCGGACCCCCGAGAGCATTTGAGGATGGGCGCTGCGAGTTGCGGGGGGCACGGGGGTGGCGCCTCACCATGTGGGAGCGCATCTTCCCAAGGGTGGCAAATGGCGCTCGACAGACAGGGCAGGCGTATGCCACTGCCGCCAACGCGGAGGAAAGGGGAGAAACCATGCCTCCGTGGGCAAGGCAACGAGCAGCCGGTCAGAGAACCTGTCACGGAGGGATGAGAGGAAGCCGGGTTGGCCCGCGGATGGGATGGTCTGTGATCAGCACAGGCGCGTGTCAAAGTCGCCCTGGCGGACCAGAACAAAGAGGCATCAGCCCGACGGATGCGTCCCCGAAAGCTTGAAAACCGCAAGGCAGATTCATCCGGAAGATAGGAGCTCAGCCCACACCGCCTGGCTTCTAGAAGGCTGGGACCAACAGAAAAGGGCAAGGTAGAGTAGTAAAGGAGGTCGAGAGAGGCGTGACGTGGCGTCATTGCAACGTTGGCGGGCATCGTGCTTCCCTCATAAAATGGAGGCCAAACCTGGGGCATGGAGTAGTCCCGCTAGCAGAGAGCTCAACGTAGAGACCTACTGCGTGCTTGGCAGCACCGTTTTTCGGTACACGTACCTCCTGAGCGCATGGGCCGACGCGATGCGGACTGGCTCTGGCGCGGGTCGTGCAAGCGCTGACCGAGACGGGACACGGGAGCCGTTACGTGCGGGGACGCAGCGCGCGCTTTCCAGAGGGGGCACGCGCAGTCGGAAAAGCGCGGTAAAGCTGAACTGATCCGATGTTCAACGGCATCGAGTGTGGGCACCAGTAAACAGCCGTGTCACGCGCTGGGCTTCAGGCATCTCGCATTCTCCTCGCCAGGGATCACGCCGGGTGCTCCTATTGGCCAGCCAGGAATCATGTTGGAATTGATTTCGCGTATTTTTTCATCACAGGCGCGCAGTGTTGATCTGAAACACCAACAATTCTCAATTCTGAGTCTCCATCATATTCGCCGATCGCCCACATTTTTTCGGTCGACGTCGAACGATTGCCGAGTCGCCTGCCAGCGGTGCAACCTTGGCGAAGGGCCGCCGAGGACTTCGGCGTCTCAGAGTGTCCCTCCCAGGCTCTTTCGGGCTGTGCGCCGCGTGCGTCACGCTCTGCAACCGCCTTGCCGTCCGCCGACCCCGCGACCTGCGCCCTTGCTCACTTGCAGGCACTCCCTCCCCCTTGTTTTAGGCTGACGGGCGCCCAAGTGGTCCTCTCCGGCCTTTCCATGCGAACCCTGCAACGTTCCTCAACATCACCCTCCGGCCGTTGATTGCCTTTTTATAGCACTTGTTCCTGGCGTGAGGGAGCGCCCGGACGAGTCAACGACGGACACACGATGCATGAGCACGACTGGTACGTTGATATCCCTGGTTGGGGAGGGACAGCTTGACTGTCGGCGACTCGGGATGAGCGCCACTGTGCCTGTGTTTTCTTTTGCTACTAAATCTAGATCAGTGAATCATACGACCGTGGGCCTCAACGGTGAGGCTCGCGTGCACACCTAAAGGTCGAATCCACGCATTAAGGCGCATGGGCGCGACCCATATTGCGGCCCCCAGAACTCAGCAATAGCTCAAGCGTTTTTGCTCGTCATGGACGCATCCTGGAGCTTACTTCATCAGCGTTTTTATGACACACTTTCAGGCGGGTACGACAATCGGCTGGTGAGATAGAGGTTTTTTCTTTCATCCCACCGTTGTCATAAACGGCATTTTCTGCAATAAGGTGCCCGCTGGTGACGCTGCAGGCTGTAACTCGACGTGGCCTGGCGACAAAATGCGTGTCATATTGCAGTCTTCCTGATTCTGGCCGATCCGGACAAGAACAACCTACAGTCCGCACAACTTCTGATTGGTCGAGAGGTCGTATCCGGCCGGATGGATGGCTGTCGTGCATCTGTTCTGCACAGTTGTTCTTGTCGGGATCGGCCAGAACTGGGGAGACTGCAATAGGTATTGCTGTCTTCCCAATCACCCCTCGTGACATCGACGGCATTTTGGCCGATGCCGTCGATGTCACGAGGGGTGATCAACTGTGCGAAACTGTTTCTCAGCCATCCATTCAGCCGGATAAAGTCGTTCGACCAATGGGCAGTTGACCGAGACCCTGTCTTGACTTCGACGACATCGGCCAAAATTGGGAAGACAGCAGTACTGCGGGGATATGTGGACGGCATTCGTGGCCGTTGGAGCGCATGGGCCGTGGTGGTGGGGGGCTGGTGATGCTCGTAGCCAGCCGAGAAACAGCGCATTTCCATGCGATGCCAGATCGGATTAATCGGAAATTGGATAGGGGGGCTACAAGCCCGGCAATGATTCTTTGCTCGTGTGTCCACGCCTAGTCTTCTGGGTCTGGGCATTACACACTATCGATGAAAGCTGCCACGCAACGTGCGGAGTTTCTAGTGGTCGACAGAAAATTGGGTCGCGACCCCATTTTTTACCCCGTCTGATGACCTCTCTGAAGGGGGTCGCCGTCACCGCCGGATCAGCACCGGTCAGACACAATCCGGGGCCGATCACATCTTGCCCGCGCCTCGTCTTGCAGGCAATTTGAGAGATGTTTTCCTCGGCGACGCTGCTTGGTTGGCGTCTCTCTGACGTGGGGCGCCATGTGGCTATATCAAGTGAGGTGTGTTTTGTAGAAAATAGAGTGCCCCTTTACATTGACGGAAAACAACAGCTGCCATGGCGCCTCCGTGCAAGAAAGACGGTTGCGGGGGTCTGGGCGGGCCAGGGAGCGAAAGCAGAAGCACCCCCTGTGTTTTTCAGAGTGCATTGAGTGCCCTCAGTCAGAATTCGTTGTCAGAATGAGAATCCGAGCATTTCCCGCTCTCGGACGGCCGCGTGTACAGGGAAGCGTATTTTGTCCAGCTATCTTTTTTGCGGGTGCCAGGCGTGCGCTTACCGTCCCAGTTCCAACATAACGTCAATCCGCCCAGAAGAATGCGCCAAAGAATGGTCCAAATGCATACACACAGCCTAAGTTATGCCCCTTTTCCTTCCAGATCGCCCGACACGCCCCCACGTGCCCGTATAAAAACACGGTTGAGGGGGTCTGGGTGCGCCAGGAAACAATACCAGCAGCTCCCCCTGTGTTTTTCCGGGTACCTAGGGAGTCCGCAATCATAATCCGTTGTCAGAAAGAGCATCCGAGCATTTCCCGCTCTCAGATGTGTCCATGTACACGGAAGCGTACCGGCCGGCTATCTTTTGCACGGGATGCGGGTGTGCACGACTGGTAGCGTTTTTTGCAGCAGCTTTCAGAGCTGCAGAGAATCAGCCCAGGAACGGTGCAAAATCGCGAACACCGCCGTCGTGGTGGCCGCTTTCGCATCTGTGACGTGATACACGTCGCTTCTTTGACCTTGGGGCTGTTCGGACACCGCTTCGTTCCGATCAGATTTTCACACGAGCCTCTCGAAACGGCCATTGCTGCACTGGCCCGCCAAGGTCAGTGAGAGCCTGTCACTGTGCCACTTTGCCATCCTCTTGAAAAGACAGATGCCCGATCTGACACTCTCTCTTGTGACCAATGATCTGTCACATTTGGACGGAGCAGCCAACCAAGGCCCGTAAATCGCTTTAAAACCCAGAAGAGCAGGAACACTGCCTGTTGACTAGGCGTGTGTCGGGAGTGGCGCCCTTTTTTTGATCCGAGGGCGGATTCCAGTCCCACTCAGTCGAACGTGGCGCCTTTTTGATCCGAGCAGGCCGACTGACGTACGGCGCTTCTCGCCTGGCTTGGCGGGCGCACGCTGCCGCGGCTCACGCGCCGGGTCACTGCCCACCGACATGGCTCCCCGCGTGCGCCGCTCTGCTCGTGGCACGGTGGCGGCCGCCCATGGCGTGACGGCGGCCGCAGCCGCCCGAGTCGGCGCGGCTGCAGTTCGCGGTATGACTGCTACCGCGCGCGTGCGCGTCGTGCGGGAGCTCACAGATGAGGCGGTGATTCTCATTCGCAATGTGCGGAGGCACTTTGAGCGCGAGATGGCGGACACGCGGCGGATTCTATTGAAGAAGCCTGCGGAGCGCACGGCGGTCGCAACTGGTGTGAGTCGG
>Ga0209093_1002050_pt1 | contig 11381 bp, 17 predicted proteins | sample SidtaG_4_FD_187450 | JGI IMG/M metagenome (GOLD analysis project Ga0209093, IMG submission 187450) | Marine algal microbial communities from Sidmouth, United Kingdom - Sidmouth_Male1 metaG (SPAdes) (version 2) | ecosystem: Host-associated > Algae > Red algae > Unclassified | place: Sidmouth...
CCTAGGGTCGGGTTGGCGGCCAAGTCCTCACGCTCTCAGTCTTAGAATCGACCGGTCGCGGCCGACGGCATTGCAGCAGAGAAATGACATATACGGACTAGAAAATGACGACAAGATGCAAACATACATTTCTTAGAGCACCTCGAGAGCTGTCCCGATGTCGTGTACAGCGCTCGAGATGCGGTGAGATGCAGCAAATGACATCCAGATGCATGTGGGCACGGCTGCCGACGATCCTTGACGCTGTCCACCACCGCGTCCGCTTCGTCACCATCGGCCGCCCCGTCCTCCCCGCTTCCTCCATGGTCGCCTGCTCCTCCGTCTGCCGTGGCGTCGGCATCCATGGAGGTACAGCGACGGAGCGTCAGCGACTGCACTTGCTTGTGGGTGGATAGAAAGCGCATCACCGACACCAGCAGGTGGGCCGCCGCTGCCGCAGTCTCGGTGGGGAACCCCATTTCCTCCGGCTCAGGGGCCCGCCGTCTTGTGCCTCGACGCGCGATTGCCGCCAAATGGAGACGTCGGCAGACGCGCCAGCCCGCTTGCCTCGGCGTGCACACACGCAGGGAGCACGGCGCCGCGTACGCCGCGCCGCGCAGGCGCTTGCAAATGCCCAGAAGCGCCACGTGCGCGCCAGGCTCGTCGACAGCACTTGCAATGACCTCCAGCATGTCGTCTGAGAGGTCCAAGAGGGACAGCGGCGCGCGAGGGGCGGCCGTGTCAGCCTTTGCCGCCGTCCCCCCCGCTGTCGTGACCCCCAGCGAAGCCGGGTGTGCCCCCGCCTGCGCCATGCTCGACGCCGTGAGGTAAGGGTAAGGAGGGTGGCCGCACCGTTCCTGTCCGGTTCTGCGTGCGTGATGGTGGGGGGAGAGATAGGCAGTAAGAAAGACGCGTTGGTGGGGGACGACCAGGAGGGCGACAGTCGGATTGGCCGCTGGGGGGCGACCCCCTTATATCGTGTCTCGTCGGCTTCCCGAAGGCCCAACCGCCCGTCACTCCGTGCCCACGCGCCTCACACGGGCGCCTCCGCAGCCGCACGCGCAGGACCGCAACCGCGGAAGCCCAACCCCCCCCCCCCCCCCCCCCCCGCAGGGCCCAGCCGTCAGAGCGAAAGCGGGAGATGTCTCTGAAAGAGGGGATGCCCAGCGGTCGGAGACGCGACCGCCGGGTGGGGGAGGCACCAGCCACCACCCCCACCCACACTGGGGCGCGGGGGTGCCCCCCCGCGTCGCCCACTCAGTTCCCCACCGCGTCGGCACCGCCCCCCCGGCCCGCGTCTTTCCAGCCCCGGGGCGTTGGCCACGCCCCCTGGGAAACGAGGCGGATCCGACTCGATGGGGGAACCACGGGGGTGGGTCCCCCCCGCCGACGCGTTTAGACCCCCCTCGCCTCCACCGAGCGGCACAGCAGCTCCGAAAAACGAGGCAGTACAGAATCATCTTGACGCCAGAGAGCAGAAGTGATTCTGACCGGCGAGGTCGAAGTACATCAAAATATGGTTGGACCTCCAGGGTTGGGAGGCGATCGCCAGTGCACGAAAATGAACATGATAAGTAGTGCGAAACCATAGAAACAATGGCCTCGAAAGAAGGGCCGCGGCCGATAGGACCGAATACTTCTCTGCCACGCGTTCTTGGCTGCTTTGAAGTGCTGATCCTCGAATTCTATCCCGAGGGACAGAGAATACTTGCAGACCGGCTGTAGACTGCTCTCATGCGCCCATACGTCCTAGAACCCCACAACAGCACCTCCGTTTATCCACCCTATCGGCAAAAATACGGTAAAACAGATCAGAATCTCACTGGGGAGGCGTGTCGCGTGCCAACAACAGCGGCCAGAGCGGAATGAAACAGTGAGTTCTCTAGGATGCAAGGTCCTCGCGCCCAATCCGGGCGATCTATTGGCCTAATGATCTTTTTTTTGTCGGCTTAGACCAATAGGAACTCGATTTCACGGTGGTTTTCTGTATTGGTCCTCCAGGATATGGTTGGGTATTCAACAGCAGCCATTTCTTGAATCTGTGCTCGTGGCACGGTCGGAAGCGCTGCAGCGCTCTGTGTGAGACGTTCTTTATACACATATATGGTGTACTCTTCCCGATAACTGCTTCTTGAGCAATGGGTGGCAATTGTTGGTGTTTCTTGAGAAGTGTAACCATCAATGATGATTTTGTAAATATCCTGCAACCTTATTGACCCAAGCAGGGTCTCCCGCTATTCTGACACAGTAAAATATTAAACCTTGGTCCGGGAACTGTCCTCACTTGTGTTGCAAGAATAGAAATTGCTACCTTGATTGAATCTGGAGCTGGGCTCTTGGATGGTGACGCCGGTCGCAACAAACTGCAGACGCTGCCCTCAGCTGACTGTAAGGCTGGCAGGGAACATCAGGCCTGAACTGAAGTGTGCGCAGGCATGTGCTACATATACTACTCCCTGATTTTTCCAGTGTACGCACCGTGTTGCTGCACACAAAGCTCATAGCCCACTGTGCCCGTGGCGTAGACCTGATGCCTTAGTTTCTCGGACCTGATCAGGTACCTTGCGCCAGACAGGGTCGGCTCGGTTGCCGCGTCGGACAGCGACCTAGGTGCTCGAGACATTGTTCTACGTATGGAGCGTAGGTTCAGGGAGCGTTGCGGGTCTCGGAGCTCCCAAAACGATGAGGGGGACAAGGCACAGCGCTATGGCTCTATTGGCGAGCACACTGCGTAGGGTACCTTCGTGCTGCGAGCGTGGGGTCCGGCATGGTCAGGGGGATGGATGGAACTACCGAAATGCGGAGAGAGTTAGTGCAATCAAATTGGTCTCCCAGGGCTGCAACTGGGTAGCCAAGCTTCTTTCCCACTCCAATTGTCCATTGACGGCACTGAATATAGTCGTATGAATTGTAGTACTACGCAACCGGCGTTGTACTCGGCGGCGCTCGGCCGGGGTGCGTCGACGCCGCGGTGTCTGTCTCTTGTCGGCTTTGGGGCTCTCTGTCGATGGTTGTGAGCGCCGCTGGCTTGCGCGCTCGGTCGGACCCTGGGGGTGGTCGGGTGCTGGCAGCGGGGCGAGTCAATTGGAATTGTGTGTGTCATGCATTGGAGGGATTTATCTGCTTTGTAGGTATTTGGTAGCGCGGGGCCGGGCCAACTAGTGGCCCCCGTCCGCGCGCAGCGGTTTCCACCTTTTAGGTCGAAGGGAGACGACGGTGGGAGGCACCGTCGTCGCCGGCAAGTAGACCGTGCCTGTTTGTCTTGGCGATTCGGTCGGCCTGACTTCCTGGACCTCGAGTCCCATAGCGAGTGACGCACGAGCGGCTAGGACGGCCGGTACTTCCCTCTTCTCCGAGGTGATCGCGATTCATTGTACTATAGTGTGGTCCTCGTCAGCCTCTACGTCCTGATCGTCTCTCTCGGACGCATACAGCCACGCGCCAATGTGCGCACTGCCGTTGTCGCTGTCTGGGTCCGTTAGTCTCAGCACGTCACCGCCACGGACCGTGACGCGCGCGTTGACAGACGCGGCCACGACGGCGGAGACAACATCTGACTGTTCGCGGTCATCTTGCGCCTCGCCGCCACCGACGGGGCCAGCACGCTCGCCTCCGCCACCGCAACGCTTGAGGTGACGCCAGTGACGTCTCCGTCCGGCGGTTCGTCGGCGTTCATGATGTTGATAGGCACGTCTGCCGCCGGATCTTTGGCTTCCAGAGGAGCCGGACCCGGAGCGAGTGCCAAGGCAATCATCTGCATGCGCACAAAGGAGTAGGAAGCCACACATGCGGCGGCAGCAGCCGCCGCGCACCGGCTCTCATTCTCGTGGGAGGTCTGCACGTGCCGTGCCAAGTGGATGGTCTTGTCGAAGAAGCGACATCAGAAGGGGTACGGAATGGTGCAGGCCGAGACGCCGCGTGTAACAGACATGGCGACGATAGATGAGGTGTGGGAAGAAGCACTCAGGCGAAACCACGACGGACACAGTCGAAGTGAGAGCAAGGTGATGGAGGCTTAGGGTGATGAGAAGTCATCTGCGGAGAGCGTTGATGTGCACAAACCAATGCACGTGCGTTTATAAGGTCGCCGAAAGTCGCCCGCGAAACGAGGGTGTCCGCGTCAGTGCATGCGCATGCTACCCGCGAGGACCACCCGCGAGCGGACTGCACGGTGAGGCCTAGGTTTGAACGTCTCTCGTGCGGATGTGCCGGTAAGCTCCCAGGCACACGTGAATTAAAAATGTACAGACAGTGGGCAACAATGCAAAGCACAAAAGGTCGCTGGTCCGTCCGTTGGGTCGCGAAGCGGATGGTTCAGGATGGTGGACGGTCCCCATTCGGACGTCAAAAGGTACATGGGAGCTCCTGAACATTGTTGGCCAGACCACGCGATCTCTCGTCGCGTGCGCCGTGCAGCACGAAAGCTAATGGCTGCAAGAACTCCGTACTCGCGCCAGAAAACAACCATGGCCGTGTGCAAGTTCTCTCGGAGCAGCGCCGTTGCCGACCCCCGCCAAGTAACCTGCACCGCAGCAGATGCAGTCGTAGTGGCCCTCGCACGACCGCCCAAGCGAGTAAAATCTCCTTTCCACTCGGGTCCGGACGTCACATCAGGAACAGGTCCGCGCCTCTCGTGCGATGCAGAAGTGTGACGCCAATCCACTTCGACAGGCCCCGTGCACCCTCGTGTCCACAATAGGGCGCTTTAAGCGCTATGAGGTTCATACACCCACAATCCGCGCCCCCACCCCCCCCCCCCAGTGCGGTACAACTGCCGCGCAGTGGGGCCGCTCCAGACGCCCACGGGGGCCCACAGAGACGCGCGAACCGTGCAGCAGATTTCGCAAGCGGCACGCACGCTGCGGTGTCGCGAGACGAAGAGAAAAGCGACTCACGCCCGCAGTGGTATGCATAAGTCACGGAGAGTGCTTCTGGTGACTGGCAGCCGAAAGCCCCAGTGGATCGCCTCAGTGGATTGCGCCGGCCCGTCTTGTGTCGCCGTGCCGCACGACGAGATTCCCGTGCACTATGCACCGTACACGACCACGGGAGGTGCACAGGAGCGTGTGACGCTTGAGTATTGGTCAACCGTATCGAAATCTTCCGCGTCGTCTCCACTCGAAGGGCGCTCTCAATCAATCCGGTGCGCAAGCAGACCTTGCCATTTCCGAGTCAACGTACTGACTTCGAGGGCAAGAGGTCTCAGCGGTGCCTCAGCCCCGTTGTAGACTTTGGAAGCCGCGCGTCACTGGCACAGTTCCTCCACCCAAGACTGCTTGGGTTCAGCGTCTTTTGGTGGCTCCAGTGTTGCTACGGCTACGCCCGCGGTGGGCCCCCTCTCGCCGGGGCAGGTGTTGCCGCAAGTCGGGGCGAACGCAACTGCACGAGTGCCCGCAAGTGGCTCTAGTGCCTGTCACGACGCCTGTGCGTCACTTAAGGCCGGGCCGTCGCAAGCCTGTCGTGGCCCCTCCGATAGTGAGGAAGAGGAGGGCTGGGGAATTGACGGTGACAAAGATTGCAAGCCGAGTGCTGGGCCTGAAGCGACTCTGCCGCTGCTCATGGCGGAGGGGCGTTCAGCGCGAACCGTCAACAAGAAGCGCCGCGGCTCGGATCCCACGAGCTGTTCACCGCCGAGCCTGCCCTCGACCGGGCGAGGCGGGCCGCCGGACAGCGGCGGAGAGGGCGCCGGGACGAGCTCTGCAGTCACAAGCGCAGCGGGGGTGGGGGCTGTGGGCGTCGGCGCAGGCGCGACTCGTGCGGTTCCCACCTCGAGTCAAGGTGGCTCTTCCGCCGGGAGCCCTTCGCCCCCGCCTGCTGTTGTCTTGCTGTTGCCTCCCACGCGTGTGGGAATGGCGGTCCGCCGCGGCGGCACTCCGCCCGCTTGTACCCGGGGAGCGCGGTTACCGTCATGGGCGGGATCGAGCTCTGCCACGGGAGCGGCGACCGCCGCCCATGTTGCCGAAGTAATGCGGTTCACCAATTGCGGATTTTCCGGCGTGCGTTGTAAGGTAACGACGCAGCAGAAGGAGCTGGCCATCCTCAGCAGGCAACTGCGTGCACTTTCCAGGAAGCTGGACGAGACTTCTGTCCTGGCCGACCGTTTGGCGGCATCGCAAGTCTTTCAGAGACGCATACTCGTAGCCATGGTGGCCGATATGAGCACGGTGGTGAGTAACATGGCGGATAATCGCCAGGATCTGACAGCGCCTGTGGCGAGCACCGCAGCGGACGCAACTGCGGCGGCAGCAATGAGTAGCATGCCTGTTGAGGCGCCCATAGTAATGGACGAACGGGATGCCGAGTGGGTCTTGGACCTTAAGGTAATTGGACCCTCATCTATGAACTCAATGCCTCTCTTTGTCGGCCGCCTTGTCTGACTTTCTCGTTCTTTGTGCTGGGTGGTGTGCTCGGTGGTTTTGCGTGTCAGCTGGGTCTTCCCGTGCGCAGCCGTGTCAGAGGGATTGCGTCTCTTAGCATCCGCTTGATTGCTCGGGAACTTGGGCTCCTCTCGATTGCTGAATGAACACTGCCAAAATGGTTTGACTATGCTGGACCTCTAACAGCCGCAGGTCTTCGAATTCCTTCTGATGAAGCTGGAGGCTCCCTGGGGCGCCGCCGACGTCTGGGTGAACATTTCGGACGTCGATGTGTTGCTGCAGAACTGGACTGCGGAGCGCTTGGACATTGACTTCGACCAAGCAGAAAAACTCTTGGCGCGGCGCTGGAGCCTCCCTCAGCGCCGACAGCGTCAGTCCGCAGATGCTGTGGCTCCAGTTGGCGTCATGCCGGCAGCGAGTAATGTCGTCTTGGCTGACGGCGTGCGCCGAAACACGACGGTCGGGTGCCGTTACCTGCACCGCGCTGTTTCCCACTTTTATCAGCGCATCGGCAAAAAGGCTGTCTCCGCTTGTGCTACTTTCGTCAACAACCAGGTGCAGAGCGGAACCCTTCGGCGCGCCCGTGGCACGCATACAAAGGTTTTTGTCGTCCTCTCGTCGCACGAGGCGGCGGCACTGCTGACAGAGGATGCGTTCATGACCGAGTTTGTCTACCATCAAGGCATCGTCCGCGCCCTCCGCACGGTGTTTTCGGTGCCCGGCATCGTCCAGCGCTTTTCTGAGGTAAACGGGCCGTCCGGCACCACGGACGTCATCGCTTTACTGACGGTGCAGGTTTCCCTGGTCACGATGAAAATCAGGTCGCACCTCAAGCGGCGGGCCGCGAGCCACTCCGACGAGGAGGACCTCGCTGAGGAGTCGCCGGGGCTAAACGCGGGGCACCGCACCGAGTGGGTGAAGGAGCTGTCCGTAAATCGGAGCCTGTTCGCGGTGCAAGGCGTCCGCGCCAGCAACAGTCTCCGACTGGTCGACGGCACGGCGCCGCATCGCGACAACCCAACTTATCGCGATGCCGTGCCGCCAGGCCCTGCCCAGACGCTGCCGCCGGCCGCTGCAGATGCGAATCCGCCGTCGACCGCCGCGGCACATGGCAGCGCGGACGGCGAGGAGGCGTCTGACGGCGAAACTCCGGGACCGTTCCAGCGTGCAGCGGTCGCCGCAGCCCATGACGCGATTGCGCGCGGCGTGGAGGGTGTGTACGAGGAGCTCGATTGAGCCAAAAAGAGGTAGCCTGTTATATGAATGGCGCGCTGCAGCTTCCTGCGCGAAGTGCTCGTCCTTGCTGCTGCCAGGCACTGCATTGCGGTACGTCGAGCTGGTGTATGTTCGTGCTGATTTGGCGAACTGTGGAGTGGCGTCCTGTCCTCAACCCGAACAAGCGGGCGGGGAGACGTGAGGCGTTTGTTGGTCGCACTGCTTTTTGTTTCGGTGCCCATTAGGGCCCTTGATCGCCGACGTCGCGCCCCGCGAGTAGTTCGGAAGCGTTCTTCTTTCTTCTGAATTGGCATGTCTGAACAAGATTCATAGCACGGCAGGCAGGCCACCCAGAAAGACACAAATGCGCTTCGTACTCAACCCGCATAGCCGGCATTGCACTGCAAGCAGACAGTCGGGTGGTCGATGCTTAATTGCGCACGTGCAAAATGCCATTTGCAACCGACTGCAACGGACCCTACCTGTCCTTTCAGTAGCACATCAAAACCCACTGCGCCCTCCTAACTGTGATAGTCCCGTGACTATAGCCACGCACACGACGCCACGTCACGACCACCACCACGCCAACGGCCGGCAGCGGCGCGTCGCAGTAACTCCGCCAGCGACACGCGCACCGCCCGCTGCGTCACCAACGGCCGCCGTTGCGTTCGCCAATCGCTGAGGAGGCCACGGCGATCCTGGTTTGTGATAGTTTGCGGGGGTTTGCTGCGGTTTCTGGTGGTTTGTGGCGGTTTGTGGGTGTTTGTGGTGGTTTTTGGTGGTTTGTGGTGGTTTGCGGTTTGTAGCGGTTTGTGGGTGTCTGTAATGGTTTGTGGTGGTTTGTGGTGGTTTGCGGTTTGTGGCGGATTGTGCGTGTTTGTCGTGGTTTGGGGTGGTTCGTGATGGTTTGCGGTATGTGGTGGTTTGTGGGTGTTTGTGGTGGTTTGTGGTGGTTTGTGGTGGTTTGCGGTTTCTGGCAGTTTGTGGGTGTTTGTTGTGGTTTGTGGTGGTTTGTGGTGGTTTGCAGTCTGTGGCCCCCTGCCCTCCTGCAGCACCCTGGCAGCAGCGGCTTGCTCCCCCCCCACCCGTCTCACCCGGCGCCTGCCGCGGAGGCTTTCTACGCCGCCGCTGCCTCGTGCTGCCGCTAGTAAGGCCGCGGGTGCCCCCGCGCGTGTTTGGCACGGGAACGCTCCCCGTTCAGTCCGTTGTTCACTGACATTGACACTGAACAAGGTCGACTTCTGTTCAGCGTATCACGTTTTCTGACGATTGCTGGATACGCCCTGAACTGGGCATCAAGGCGTGAACCATGCAAGGCTGCAGAAGAAACGGTGGTCCCGAGACTTCTGCGACATCCTCTCATGACAGCGTTGTTTGTATCCTTCTGAAGGCCACTCTGACATTCGAAAAGAATCTCAGAGGCTTGCACGGTCTGGGCCATCGGAGTATTGGCCACGTGCTCATTCTAAGATTCATAAACTTCGAGTTCCATGAATTGTCAACTGTTCGATCCGACAACTGTTGTATTCGGCATCTGGGAGATGTTTTGGAGAGCGGCTGTAGGTAATGAGTGTCTACTCATTCCGCGACAATATGACCTTTGCCGACTCATGTGAGGGATCGACGTAGATCCTGGGAGCCCTCCCATCGGCGTTCCAGAGTCTTGCACATCTTTGTGTGAGATTCGGCTGGAATAGGTCCGGAAGGCCGATTTCCCTAACACAGCATCCGGAAACCGCCAGTAGTCCTCGGAACGAACGCGGACATTAGAGAATTTTGGCAGTTATTTTATCGGCACCTTTGTGGGGACTTTGCGGGGATACCATGTTCATAAAACAATCATTGCCATCAAAGGCATTGTGACTTTTGGCCCGTCAACTGACGTCAGATTGTGGGAAGCCGCCTGCAGTTGTCTGCAAATGCAATGCGGGAAACGCACACTAGCCTCCTTGTCCTCTTCCGCGCTGTCGGCCGGCACCATAGACGCTCACGCACGGCCGACAGGTGCCTCCTGCCACGCCCACGATGGTCGCTATCGCCGACTACTCCGATGGTCGTCTCCAACGTGCGCGACGTTGCCTCCGTCGCGAGTTGCTGGTGCGTTTCACAGTGGTGAGGACCTTTTCGAGATGGATGAGGTGTTGCTTCGTTTCTTGCGCGTGCGGCGAGAACTCTCCCGCTGTTTGTCGCTTTCGAGGGCGGTAGTTTGATCTACTTTCAACATCAACCATTTTTCAACGGAGCAGGCCCTCTCTCTCTCGTTCGTTTCAAACCCGCCGACCTCGGCCGAGTTTCCCATCTGCTTGAGGTGGAAGGGGGGCTCTTCACGGCGGCGCTACCGTGCCCCGGCGGTTGAGGGCCTGTGTGTGGTTCTGCGACGTCTCTTGTCTCCCGCGCGCTGGTGGGACCTGGACCCGCTCTTCGGACGACGCATTTCTTCCGTGTCCGAAGTATTCTATGAGACGATGGAGCTGAGACGAGGGTCACGCACAGCACGACCACCGCCACGTACAGCGGCACGTCCGCGAGCGCGGGCCACGGAACCGTACATGGGGGGCGCACAAACACGCGGCGGACGCGGGGCCAGGAGGTGGGGGGGGGGGGATGCGGAGAGAGTGTGCAGCTGATGGGTGCTGATGCGCGAGCCGAGACAGACCTCATCGGAAGCGCCTGTCAGTTCTAAATAAATTCGACGGAGTGCGCCACGCTACGTGGACTAAGTCTTCGCGTTTCTTCCCACAGAGGAGGCGAAGTCGTCGGCAGGGACCCCCTCCACACGAGAACTGGGATATCAATGGTGGGATGGAGCGCTTCTGATCGTTGACGTGTCCTACGTGGCGCCCGAGGTGCCCACAAAGCTCCCCACAAACTAGTTGCCAGAAATCTCTATCGCTAGGATGTGCGCATATCTGCCACGTGGACAAAGTGTCACGAATATTGGCTACGTGTGTGAACTGGTGACATTGCTGGGTGTGCTCCATGGATGGCACCGATACAATGCATGCATTGAAGTTTTTGAGTTAATTCATGAATTAATTCATGACTTAATCACACTCGGTCGCATGCATTCAATGTGCATTTTATGGTTTTTTCGAAGACCTCCGCTTCCGACGGCCGGGCAAGCGCGCGACTCGACGAGCAGTCTTGCGCACCACCCTCGTTCCTTCGATCGCGCAACAAGAAACAGCGTGCAGCAAAAATTGCATTGCATACGTTGATTAATTAAAACATGCAATAATCAATTGATTAATTCATGGATTAATCACATGGCGATGTAAAAAATACGGATTCTTCCATCTATCGTCGCGAAAATGTACCACTCTACTGGGGGTGCACAGGGGTGTACTGGGCGTGCTGGGCGTGCTGCAGAGTACGCTGTCGCCCGAAAATCGTACTCCCGATCTAGAGTTGTTGCTGGCCCAGACGGCCCTGTGCTGGCCACGAGGGAACGTGGGCTACAAGCGGAGCCCGCATCAATCCACAACGCCGGCGAGGAAACGTTGTGATGTAGCCCCTCAGAAAGCAGGCTCCAAGTCGATCGGATTGCCCGAGAATTGCAGCTCCTGGGACGATTCGATGCCTGCGAGCGGCGGCTAGTCACGGATCAACTGTGGTCGCTGATCGCTGGATTCAAGGGCACTGGACTGTCTAGTACGTAAGTGACCCTCATTGATCCTCGATCGAGTGACCAGCGGGTCACATCTCGCACCGAGGAACACATCTCGCAACGAGAAACCCAACCCAATGTGGCCCTCAACCGCTCAGCCGCGCCCATGTCACGCACCGCCGAGCACAGAAACGTAGTCGGCC
>Ga0209093_1002053_pt1 | contig 11369 bp, 7 predicted proteins | sample SidtaG_4_FD_187450 | JGI IMG/M metagenome (GOLD analysis project Ga0209093, IMG submission 187450) | Marine algal microbial communities from Sidmouth, United Kingdom - Sidmouth_Male1 metaG (SPAdes) (version 2) | ecosystem: Host-associated > Algae > Red algae > Unclassified | place: Sidmouth...
GGGGGGGGGGGGGGGGGGGGGGGGGGGGGGGGGGGGTGCCCCCCCCCGTGCCAGTCATGACGTACGCGGCGGCCATGGCGGCGTATGGCGTCGACGCACCCGACACGCGGTTTGGGATGCTCCTCACGGACGTGGGGGGGCTCCCAGCGGTCGCGTCGTCGCCGTTTGTGCCGCTGGCGGCGGTGGCGGCGCTGCCGCCGACCGCCGCGCCGGCCGTCAAGGCGCTGGTCGTGGCCGGCGGCGCGGCGGCCGCGTCGCGCAAAGTCCTCGACGGCTACACGGCGTTTGTCAAGGCCTACGGCTTGGGCGGCCTGCTCTTTGGCAAAGTCGCCGCCGGCGGCGCCGTGGCGGGGCCGCTGGCCAAAATGGGGGGACCCGCCGAAGCCCCGCCGGGTGCGGCTGCGGCGGGGCTGGCGGCGCACCTCGGCGCGGCCGACGGGGACCTCATCCTCCTCGCCGCCGGCCCCGGGGTGGCCGTCCATGCGGGCCTCGGCAAACTCCGCGTGCACCTCGGGCAGACGCTCGGCCTCATCCCGCCCGGCGCCATGGCGTGGACGTGGGTGGTCGACTTTCCCCTCTTTGACGCGGCCGACGGCGGCGGCGGCGGCGACGGCGGCCGCAGTTGGACGTCGGTGCACCACCCGTTTACGGCGCCGCTGGCCGAACACGCGCCCCTCATCACGGACCGCGTCACGGAGCGGTACGGGGAGGTGCTCTCCTCTGCGTACGACCTTGTGTGCAACGGGGTGGAAGTCGGGGGGGGCTCCATCCGCATCCACGAGCCTGCCGTGCAGGCGGCGGTGTTGGACGCGCTCGGCATTGGGGCGGACGAGCAGGCGGGCAAGTTTGGCTTCCTCCTCGACGCCCTCGCGTACGGGGCGCCGCCGCACGGGGGGTTTGCGTTTGGCCTCGACCGGCTGGTCATGCTCCTCACGGGCGCGAGCAGCTTGCGGGAGGTGATTGCCTTCCCAAAGACGACCCGCGCGAGCGACGTGATGGCGGGCGCGCCGGCGCCCGCGGCCGAGGCGGCGCTGCGGGAGCTGCACCTCCGGTCGGGCGTCGAGGCGACGGCGGCGGTTGAGGCGCCCAAGGCGGGGGGCGGGGCGGTATAGGGGGGGGTCGGTGCGGGGGGGGCGGAGGGGGCGAGGTGGCAGGCAAGGCTAGAGGAGGCGGCGTGGGCGCGCGCCTTGGCACACATTTTGGCGAGCAGCACGATGGAGTGGACACAAATGGAGTGAGGAACAAGACCCAGCACACCCAAAAACAGACCCAACAGAGACATTGGAAGCACGAAAGAGTACCAAGAGAGGGGACCGGTGTGGGAGGGAAGATCAAAAAACAAAAGGAACCGTAATCCCGCGACACACACGCCCACTGTACACCGCGCCTCCCTTTACAACTCCCCGTCCTCGTCGTCGTGCACGACCGCAACGGACGATACGGTGACGGAGCCGGCGCCTCTCGACTCTTTGGCGACAACCTCCAGGACGGCGTTGAAGTTTTTGGGCTCAACGAGGTACGACTGCGGCGTGTGGCGGGGGCGACGGCCGGGTGCGCGCAACAACAAAGAAGACGAGGAAGTTCAAAACACGGCGGTTATGTGCGTTAGTTTCTCGCTCGAGAAAAAAAGGAGGAGGCCGCGAAGGGCCGCCAGCGCCACCGCCCAATGGCAGCCTGCTGAAAGCCACACACCCACACAGCAGTCCGCCGCGTGACGTCAAGGCATCGCCTCCCACCGGCGCAGCCACATCAGGCCCTTTGCGCCCGCCCCCCCACGTCGCCACCCACCCCGGTCCGCGGTCGTCTTCCACGGCCTGTACCCCGCCACAGCTCGGCACCGCTCTCACCCAAACGTACCGCTCGGAAGCCCCCCCCCCACTCCTCTGGCCCAACGAGGCCGACGACCAGGTTGTCCAACCCCGCCTTGACGCCCTTGCCCCACTTGACCGGCGCTTCCACGTCCAACCGCATCTGCGCGCGCTCGATCGGCATGTGCGCGGCGAGCGCTTTGATGACCTCCAACGCCTGCGCTTTGGCCGACCGCCCTGGCACGACCGAGTAGCACAGCAGGTCCCGCATCGACCGCTCAATGACGCCAACGGGGATGGGCCGGTGCGTCTCGGCGTCCACGCACTTGTCGGCAACGATGGAGGCGATGGAGGAGAAGAGGCGGCCAGATGTGTACTCCCGCTCCCGGTCAGACACTTGCAAGACGCCTGTGCGGAGGATGCGCTCGCAGATGACTGGCACGTCGGTGGTGCCAAAGGCGGCTTGCAAATCCTGGGGCGGGCGGGGGCCACAGAAGGGCGCGAGGGCAACAGAATAGTGCAGACATTGGAAGAGCGACAAGAGATGAGGTTGGGCGGAGAGGGCAACGGACGGGGGAAGACTGGTCAGCAAAATGTGCGGGGTTGGCCCAAGTACGCTGACCACAGCGCTCCACTGGCGGCCGTGCCGCCGCCACCGACAATACAGCACCGCGCGGGTACAACGCAAAAGGCTCGGCAGAGGGGCCATGCCACCCGCTGGGTGCCCACACCCTGACGCGCATCCCCTTCATACCACCTTCCCGTTCCTCCTGCCATCGTCCCGCCCTCCCACACCATAGCCAAAAGCGTCCAGGCTGTAGTCCTGCCCACCCTCACCACACGAATTCAATACCACCACGAGTTCTTCTCCATTGTTCAAACGGCCACCCTGACAAGAAATGTCGCAGACTTCCGCCCGCCGCGTACCTTGTTGTTCGCGAGCACACCCTTTGACACGTTGGTGAAGACCGACGTGATTTGCAACACCTCGTCCAGGTCTTTTTGGTTGCCCTCCCGCCAGCTGAGCACAGTGTTCTTGTACGCGGCGACCTCAAAGCGCTTGCCTTTAACTTTGAGCCGCACGACCGCCACGTTGGTCAGTCGAACCTGCGATACTGGCTGCTTCAACGACATGACGACCGGCTCCGGGGTTGACCACGAGGGGGGGGGCTGGACGGATAATGGCGTCTGCAGCTACGGCAGTGAGTGGCAGAGTGCGGGAGCGACGGGCGGCGGCGGTTGTCCGATAGGGCGGTGGGGGTTGACAGGTAGGGCTGCGGCGGTTGACAGGTAGAGCGGCGGCGTTTGACAGGTGGGGCGGCGGCGGTTGCGCGGCGACGGCGACGACAGGGCGGTGGAGGTGCCGTCGACACATGCAGAGCGGGCCGCCACTCGCGACGTATGCAGACGAAAATCAGAGCGGCCATGACATGTGAACAAAAGTACGAACACTTTTCGCAAGAAGCACTGCTGGGTTTCACTATGGACGCTCGATTTTGGTACTTCTTTCCCTAAAGTTGCACTTCCATCGGTGCTGGGATGCGGCAAGTACAGTACAGTACCACGGCTGTCCACCGCATCGTCACCTCTTTGCGCTCGTGCCGGCGCCCAACGCACACGCGTCAGGCCCACTTGGACGGCCGCTGCCGTCTGCGCGCAGCCGGCCGCTTGCAGCCAACCGACAGTCGCAGAGCCACACCGACCGGCATCGACCGGCACCGACCGGCACAAACCACCTGCTCCCATCCTCGTTTCGTTTGTCCCCAACCCCGGACATCTTCCCGCTACTGTACCCCTGCAGCCGCGCGCACGTCATCCGTTGCCGCGTCGGGCATCAAGGAAGCGGTACACCACCCCCCAACCACCCGGCTAGTCACGTCGTGCGTGCCGAGCTGGTCTCTTCGCCCGCTTGCCTTGCCAAGGGCGTCGTACCGGCCGCTCTGGACGAGGCGGTGCCCGACTCGCTGGCCAAAGATATTGATGACTAGGCGCTTCATGTGTGTGCCTCCGACGAATACGGGCCGCTGCTACCGCTCGCCGACACGGAGCCGTTGCTCGAGGCCCTGCTGTCTATCTATGCGACCGTGCCCGGCGCGGCCGACAGCGGGTTGACGTGTTTGTGTGGCAACACCTTCGTCGCGGCAAGCTGGCGGTTGCTCGGCGATTGTGCCGGGTGTAGGTTGTGGTGGTGGGACGTGGCGGCGGTCCGGCCTGCGCTGGCCCCTGTGCAGTGACAGGGAGGTCTCTGGGGAACGCGAGGTGGAGAACTGTAGGCTGGACAGCTGGTGCAGCGAATGACGTTCGCGGCGCTATAAAGAATGACGCGTGCTGGGTGCGAGGCGGACATCCACAAGCCTCTCGGATCCCGTTTTTTCAGTCCCTCAAATCGCCACGCTGCTGTTCCCGCCACCCCCCCCGGCCTGTGACGGGCACACTTCCTCGCCGTCCCACTACAGCACTTCCTCATCTTTTGCTGGGCTGTTTCCTGCAACTCACGCGGCGTGGCAGTTTGGCCCTGAGAATCCCTACGGCTGGCAATCGGTGCGATCGCGGCAGCGGCTGAGTGCCGCGAGGCGCGGGTGAACATCTTTCTGTCCAAGTGCCACTGGGACGAGCACGGGCAGCCAGCAGCGGCTGACGTTGCTCTCAATCTGGGCAGCTCACTCCATGACGACTGTCGTAACCTGCCCGAGGCCATTTCACCACAGCGAGGCGGTTTGTGGCGACCGGCGGCGTTGCAAGGCATACCCCCAATGCACCCGAGGCACGGCCCGAGGCGCGCCACATCAGGGATCCGCTCGACCACAGATTGGCCGAATTGACTGCAACGCACGCGCGCGTCACGGAATTGTTCGCCGCAAAGACGCCAAGACGCTGGGCCCGTTGGCGGGCGTCACAACTTTCCCACCGCCGCCCATCGTCAGTCCACGTCGGCGCGCTCGGTTTGTCGTTGAGCACGGCCGCGCGCGAGACGTCGGGCGCCGCGTTCCCCCGCCCGCGCCGACCCTGCCGGCCTGCGGCTGGCGGTCGGCTTTGGCGCTTGGCAGATTGTTCTTCAAGGATTCCCCCCGACCCCCTCTGTGCATTTGTGTTTTGCTATCCTTCGTGCGTACCGCGGTCAGCCGTGCTGGCGAGAGGCGTGGCTGTTTCAGCGCTGGCCTGCTCAAGCTGCCGCGCGCCCCCGCGCCCCCCTTGTTCCTGTCCAACTCCCCTTTGTGTTCCCCTCCCTGCTGCTTTCCGGCGCTGTCGTGGCTCCTCTCGGGACTACCTGGCACTGGACCGTGTTGGACTGCCTCGGCTTGTGCGTCGCGTTCTCTGTCGTGTATCGCATCTACCTTCCTCTTCTTGACGGACTTTGTCCCGCGCCCGCCTCCTGTCCGTGGGAAACGTGGGGCACGTTGCGGTCGTTGACCACCGCAGATGTCAGACTCACCCAGGGCAGCGATGGACGGCATCGAGGCGGCGGCTGGCCCTCCCCCCCTCCCTCCCCCCAGCCGGACCGCCGGCACCGTCACGTCCACCCGTGGCGGCCGCCGTCCGCCAGCCCCCGCCAATGATGCGAGCAACATCTGGCACGTCTTCTCTTTTGTGCTCCCCGCCACGGCGGTGTGGAGGGCCAAGGAAGGGCGCCTCCAGTCGCTGTGGCACCCCATTGGCGGCTTCCGGTGGCGCATCTTCCTCTACCCGCGGGGTAACCAGCAGACGTCGGACCTGTCGGTGTACATAGAGTGCGGCGGGCCGGTGGCATCGCCGGCCGCCGAGGGCGGTGACGCGTCGCTGCCGCGCCTGCGGCGGGGCAGCAGTTGGACCCGCCCGACGGCCTTCAAGCTTGTGCTGATACGGCCACCAGTGGGAGACGCCGGTGGCAGTGGGGTCGGCACGGCGGACGGGGTGCGGCCAAGCGACTTTTTCAAGGATGCGACGCACGTCTTCACGCCCAAAGAGTCTGATTGGGGCTTTAAGGACTTTATCGCGCTGTCGTCGGTGCGTCCCGCTCGGGGCGTCTCATTATCCGATGCGCCAGCGCTGCACATTGACGCGCACGTGCAACTGGTGGCGTCGGTCGGGCCCATCACGGTGCTGCCTGACTGGGACTCGCGCGCCGAGACGGGCTACGTCGGGTTGCGAAACCAGGGCGCGACGTGCTACCTAAACTCCCTACTCCAAATGCTGTACTGCGTACCGGGCTTCCGGCGGCTGGTGTATGCGTTGCCCATTCCGCCCCCCGAAGGCACGCCAGGGGCGGACAAGGTGCCGGCGTCGGTGTACCAGTGCCACGAGCTGCAAAAGGTGTTCCACGGCCTGCAAACGGCCCCGACGGCGGTGCGGACAAAGCGCCTGACCGAGTCGTTTGGGTGGGACTCGGCGGAGCTGTTCCAGCAGCACGACGCGCAGGAGCTCAACCGCATTCTGTGCGACCGGTTGTCGGTGGCGGCGACAAATCGCAGCTTTCTGGTCGCCACCGCAGACGACGAAGACGAGGCGGAGCGTGGCGGCCTGACCGACGCGACCCCCCGGGATGGAGACGGTCCGCGGCGCCATCCAGATGAGAACGCCGTCGGTCTACCGCTACCCAGGGACTTTGTGGAGACCCTCTTCCAAGGCCGCACCGCCAACGTCATCCGCTGCCTGGACGTGGCGTACAGCTCGGAGCGGGGCGAGTCTTTCTTTGACATCTCCCTGACCGTGTCGGGCTTGCGGGGGGTCCTCGAGGCGTTTGCGGCCTACACACAGGTGGAGCTGATGGACGGCGACAACCGCGTTCGGGCGGACGGATTTGACGAGCTGCAACGTGCGGAGAAGGGCGTCCGGTTCACCTCTCTGCCGCCCGTCTTGCAGCTGCACCTCAAGCGGTTTGACTATGACTTCGCGCGTGACCCGCCGGTGCAGGTCAAGATCAACGACTACTTTGAGTACGGCGACGAGATTGACCTGAGCCCATTTGTCAAGGGTCCCGATGGCGTGCCGGGCGGCGGCGACGATGTGTATGTGCTGCACACGGTACTGGTGCACATTGGGGATGTGGACACGGGCCACTATTGCGCGTACATCCGACCCGACGGCCCTGGCGGCTCGTGGCTCAAGTTTGATGACGAGACCGTCACGTGCGTGTCTGCCGCGGACGCCTTGGACGCCAACTATGGGTTTGGGGGCCCCCACCAGCCACCGCTGCCGCCACCTGTGGTCCTGACTGAGAGCCCGACTGGCCTCTCCCCGCCGCCGCTCCCGCCCGTGCCGTCACCCCAGTCGCGGCCGTCATCGTCGCCGCCGCGGGTGGTGCGGAGCCCGAGCCCTGAGATTGATGTGTCCAACATGCTCAACGACGGCACTGATGTGATGGGTGTGCATCTGCCGCGCATCTTTAGGGGGGAGGGCAACTTTGACGGCGAGGAGAACTACAACGTCATCACTGCCGCCACCGACGCCACCGGCCTTAACACCAACACCCCGGATCCGCCCGTGGCGGAAATTACGACAGGGGAAACTACTTCCCCATCGCCCTCTTCTGTGCCGTCTGCTTCTTTGCCGCTGCCGGACGCTCCAGTGGTGCGAACCATCCGTGCGCGGCCACCAAACTGTCGCTTCTCGTCTGCGTATATGCTCCAGTACGTCCGCAAAGACCGGGTGAAGGACCTCCTGCAGCCGGAGGATGAGGTACCGGCGTTGCTGACGGCGCGAATTGCGGAGGACCAAGCCGCGGAAGCCGCGCGGCGCGCCCGCGCTGCCGACGCCCATCTGTACCGGGATGTGTTCGTGGCTACCGATGCGCACCTGAAGGAGCACGTGACCGGAGACCTGTTGTGCTGGTCCAAAATCCCACCCATCCGCGTCCGTCGCGATGGGACGCTCCTGGACCTCAAGCGGGCGCTGATACGAGCGGGCGTGGTTTCCCGCTGGCAGCCGGCGCAGGAAGCCAAGTCAGCGCCCGTAGCGGAGAGCAGCTCCCCCGCTACGGTCAAGAGTGGGGACCCGCAGGAGGAACCTACCACCACCACTCACGCTTCCGACCGGGACATCCCCAAGGCCAAGAGACGAAAGGATGTGCCGGCAGCATCCCCGGCTGTCGATGTGGACGGCGACGCGGACGGCGATGGGATGAAGGCAATGGAGCCGACCAAGGCTCCTGTCGTGGCGGGGGGCGATGACAACGCGAGCGACGGCAGCAGGGACGAGGACGACGCCGAGGCCATCGGCTGGCTGCGCTTGTGGAAGTGCAGCGGGCGGGAGAATTCGACAACCCGGCCGGAAGGACTCGTCGCGAATGGGGTAGACGACGGGGTGCTGGAGCCACCTGCCGCACCTCTGCGTATCACGCGCAGCTCTACTCCCCGGCCTGCAGCAGACGAGCTTCGCATCTACGCGCAGGTGCTGACAGGTCCGGACCTGATTGCCGACCGAGACGGCCTGTACTCGACACACACGTTCGAGTCGTCGTCCATCACCCCTCCATCGGGCTCCCCGTCGTTGGAAAGCCCCAGTCCAGGAGCGGCACCACCGGCTGACGGAATGGTCCGCGCGGTGGGTGACAAGCTCCCACTCGGCAAGCGCAAGCGCTCCTCCCACGTTCCCCGCCGGTGGCCGGTGGCACCGCCCGATGCGGCCTTGTTTTTTGTCAAGCAGTACTTGCCACACGAGGCGCGCCTGGTGTTCCGAGGGACGTTCCTCGCGTGGAAGGACGGCTTTGTGCGAGGTCTCATTCCGGCTGCTGTCCGGGTGTGTGGGCTTACGGTCCCCCCTGGCCAAACGGCCGACGCGGTCGCCACCGTGTACGAGGAAGTGAAGCTGGAGACAGTGGAGCCGGTCTCTCCCTTCATGACACTGGTACGGGCGGAGCTCAATTTGGGTGGCGACATCCTGGTGGTCGAGCTCAAGTTACACGCCAACGAGGTGAGCGCGACGTTAGCGCTCCCGCGGGCAGAGCAGCAGCCCTCCCTTTCCGCGTCGCAGCGCACAGAGGTGCCCCTCGGTGGGCGCCCGATGCCGACGGCACTACACTACTACAACTACCTGCGGTACGCGGTGATTGTTGAGTTCCGGGAGCGGTGGAGCAGCGACTTTGTGGGCTCCCAGGGCACCTTCACGCTCGAGCTGCTCTCCACCGACTCCCTCGACGTTGTCTTGGAGGAGGCAGCCGCCGCCCTCCGCCTGTCGGTACCGGCCAACCAGTTGCGCTTCTTTGCGCACGACGACTTTTCCGATTTCGCCCGCCCCGAACGCCTGTTTGCATCCAGCCATCCGTCGTTGGCAAACATGCTGCCGAACATCACGCCGGTGACGGGCTCGTGGTTGACGTCATCGTCCACCCCGCTGGGTGGCCCCGAGCTGGACAGCCGGTCGCCGGCGGCGGTTGCCGACACTCCCGCCACTCCACCAACGCGGGGCCCATCGCTGTCGGCCATTGGCCGACGGGTGGGTCTGTCGACGCTGCAGGCCAATAATGCGGTGCTCTCCAAGGGCATCCTCTGGTACGAGGTTGCAGAGTTTGGACCCCGCGAGTTTGCAGGCAACGCCGAGGTGCGCATCGTCTACCGCCCGGATGGCGGCGCGGTGGAAGCGTCGGCAGCAGCGTCGGCGGCGGCCATGGACAAGGTGACCGTGGAGAGCGGTGTGACCGTCACGCGCCCGGTCTCCTTCTCAGTGCTCGTGCCCCGCCATAGCACGTATGGCCGCGTGTTGACGGCCGTCCGAGAGCGCCTGAGCCTCGGGCGTGGCACCCGGCTCCGCTTGCTGGACATTCGCGGCCACATTGTCGACACGCCCGTCGACGCGTCCGAGGTGGTCGAGCCCAACCCCCACATGGTCGAGCCCGGCACGGAGCTGCGGGTAGAGCCAATCCGCGTCGATGAGCGTGTTAGCACCGACGCGTCGCTTGTGGTCGCGGACGGGTCGGGCATGCCCCCTTCCGCCAAGCTGGTGGTACCCATCCTCCACGTTGCTGCCCGCCGCAACGCGGCGCCATCGGCGCGCACCGACGCGCCCGTCTTTTTCGGCACCCCCGTCATGCTGGCCGTGCCCCGCGGCGGGCTGACGGTTGCCGCCCTGCGCGATGCCGTCGCCAACCGGCTCGGCGTCAAGCCAGACGTGTTTGCCTCGTGGCGCGTCGGGGAATGCATCGACGGCCGCGCGTCGTGGTTTGAAGACGAGGCGGAGGTGTGGGACACGGCCCGCCGTGCCATCGCTCCACACCTGGTGTGCCTGGCCGTCGAGCACGTACGCACGGGGGGGGGGGCCGCCGCCGGCGGGCGCGGCTATGGGGTGGCGGGCGCCCGCAAGGTGTCAACGGGGCTCTCCAGATTACCCGACAAGCCGCTGCTGATTCGCAGCTGAGCGCGCCCTTGCCGCACGTGCGGGTGCGGTGTGTCGGCGCGCTTGCACTGTTTCTTGTTCCTTGCTGCCTCTATTTCTGCTTTGTTTGCCTTCACTGAGGTGCCCGCCGTCCGACATGTGCTGTGCAGGCGCGGCGCGAGGGCGCACGTTGGGAAAGAAAACCCACAGGGACGGTTTTCTTTGCTTGCCACGGCCACGCACGCGCGGTGTGGCGCTGTCCGCCCTGGTCGGTCGGGCGCGTGCCGCAGCAGCGTCGGGCGCACCATTCCGCGCCACCCCCACTGGCCTCTCCCGGCCGCGCCGCAGGATGTGGGTGCCCACCCTACGCTCCAACGGTACTGGCCACCCGTACCGCCTGAACCCCCCTCAACGTCGTCAATCCCGTAGCGTCGCTGCCTTGCCCGTTGTCACCCCCCACCGCCCCCCACCAGTGTACAGACGTGCGGCTGCCTACACCTTGGGCGCCACCCGCAGCGACGCGAGCACCGTTTCGAGCCCCCCCCGCGCAGCCTCAAACTCATCCTCCTTACACGTGGCGGTCATCACGTACAGCTGCCCCGCCGCGACCGTCGCCTTGGCGACAAAGTGCTTGACGCCCCGCGACGAGTCGACCACATACTCGACAATGTACGCGACGCCATTGCCGAGGCCCGATGGCTGCCCCACCCCGGCGCCGCCGCCGCCGCCGCCTCCTCCAAGCGTCTCTGACGCTGTCCGCACCAGCCGCACGTCCTTGGTGCTGTCCTTCTTGCGTTCGAGGGCGAGGACCTTGGCGCCGACTGCGTCTGGGGTGCCAAACTCCTCAATGCTCCCAATTTTGAGCGGCCCATCCACGACCAACCCGACGCTCGCCGAGGACCCCTTGGGCGCCGACACAATCACCTCCGAGAGGTGCGTTTTGATGGGCTTCTTGTTGGCCGACCACGTCGTCGGGTAGCGGAAGGAGTAGCCGAGGGACAGGGGGCCAACGTACTCGGCGGTGGCGCCGCCGGCGGGGGGGGGGGGGGGGGGGGGGGGGCGTCGCCGCGAGCGTCGAGCCGGCGGCCACCGCCGCGTCCGCGTCGGCCGCCTGCACGGGCGCCGCTGGCGACTGGGTGGGCGTGGCTGCCGCGGCGGGCGGCGGGCGGCGGGCGGCAGCGGCAGCGGCAGCGGCGGCGGCGGCGGCGGTGGAGAGCACCGCCCGGCGGGTGAGGCCGCCCGCTGCGGCGGGGGACGACGCAGCGGGCGAGGGGG
>Ga0209093_1002054_pt1 | contig 11360 bp, 21 predicted proteins | sample SidtaG_4_FD_187450 | JGI IMG/M metagenome (GOLD analysis project Ga0209093, IMG submission 187450) | Marine algal microbial communities from Sidmouth, United Kingdom - Sidmouth_Male1 metaG (SPAdes) (version 2) | ecosystem: Host-associated > Algae > Red algae > Unclassified | place: Sidmouth...
TGTTATGGATCCCCAGATCTCCCCATGGGGAGGCTACTGCGTGGGATTCGGGGCCATTTGGGCCCGCTTGCTCGGTTAGCTTAAGGGGACAGCGGGGCGCCCGTGGCCCGGCTCCCCCACAAAAAAATAACTGCGTTCTCACCTCCTTCCTCCCTCTTTGCGCCTTCGGGTGTTTTCTTAGGTGACCGTGTCACCGGGCGAGAGTAGAGCAAGGGTGTGCGGGTAGGTTCCCTCAGCTGGGCAGGTGTCCCTATCTGTATCTGTGGGCTGGGGTGACACGACGCTTTATGCGACACAAGTCAGGTGTGACATACATCAGTTGGAAGTGGAAGAGGGCTGCCTGTATGGTTGTACAAGGAACATCCGGTGCTATGTTATAGCGGGAAGACTCGCAAGGAAATAAAAACGAACGGTAGACAGGAGTGGACCTTACGACGAACAGGGGAGAACATATCTTGACGACTGCGCCTGACCTGCTCGCAGACGGGGCGGTCGTGGGCCATCTGATCACTTGAGGCATTAGCCCGGCACTTGCTGTTTCTATCCAATACAGCCATGAAGTTCGTCCTTCCTAATATGAGAGCTGACATGTAATGCAATCTACCTGTTCAACAGCTCGTTTTCATTGACTGGCTCTTCTCTCTCATGCTGGTTTCGCCACTTCGGTGTTTCACGAAGCAAATCGTCTCTCATGTCGAGAATCGCCATCGAGGGGGGCTCTCGATCGTGCTCTATGCCTGGTTGATGGGAGCTCATGACCCTTCCGATTTCGCTTGTCGATGGATTCCTTTCGCTTCTCGATACGTCCTTGTAGCGTCGGTTTTGATGAGGTTGTCGATAGAGGGATTTAGTCACGAGAGGTTTTGTGCCTTTCGTGACTTCCAGGGAGTCTGGGGTGCGACAGACAATGACCGCGGCACGCGCCGCCCAGCGCGCCGCCTCCCGCATCCGCGCGGCACGGTGCGGGGACGGGAAGACCCGTTGTTTCTATTTCTCTTTATCATATTCTGCGAGCGTCCGGCTTGGGACTGCAAAAATGTTAGAAATCAGAGCTTTCGTATACACAGGTCCCAAAGTCATGCAGCACAGAAGGACAGCTCTCTGACTGAAGAAAGAGCAGACTATGCATGCGACGACTCGCTGCGCCGCCGGAGACGTCACAAAAAGCAAGAGACGCTGCGTTAGCAACCATACGTGCCCGCTTGACAACCGCGGCGCTTCGCGCGACGCCACACGCGGCCCCGCGGGCTTCCGCACCCCCCCCGCCGCCCGCGAGGCTTCAGCTAAAAGAAAAAATAAGGCAGCTGACGTTCATGCCCGCTCATCAATAGCGTCAGCCCCCGCACAGCCTCACGCACCACACAAGCTACCCCACAGACCACGAAAGCTACCCCAGGAGGACCGCGGGCCCTCAACCCCGCCCCACGGACTGTTTTTCCCGCCTCGCGGGCCACCTCGCTCGCCTCGTCGTCCGAGCGGCGTCAGATAGAATATTCAGCTTCCGGGTTACTACGAGACAAACATGCGCGGCCGGCTACGGTGTGGACGCAGGCGGGGGGGGGGGGGGTGGGGGAGGTGAGCGGGGGGAAGGATGAAAAGAAAAACAAACAGCGTACTACTGCCGGCCGTAAGCAGCGGTTGGAGGAGGAGCAGCTGGCGATGGAGGCGGAGTGGACGAAGTACGTGCCATCAGTCGGTGGGCGAGAGGAGAGGAAGCGGATGCGTGGTTGCGAAGGAGGGGGGGCGAGGGAAGGAGACTCAGTCGATGAGGGTGAGACTCAATCGCAGACCGTAGGTAGTCTCCAGGTATGGACGAATGCGCGTCGTCTCACAGCTTGCGCATGGACGGCGAATCTACGTCAAGCATGCGGGAAAAGACGGATCTGGTTGGTTTGCGCGCATGCACGAGCTCACACCAAATACAGCTCATGCGGGGCCTTTTCAGTTCGTCTACCGTTCCCGCCAGAGTCAGGGCGCGTTTTCGTATTGGCCTAACGTTTCGATAAAACTTTATACGATGCCTTCTCGCGACTTCTTCCCATCGAGCTTCTCGATCGTCGGCTGTCATACACACACCCCATCGCTTTTCCATCGAATCCGGCTGATGCTTGTTCAGTCCATCTTAGCTTACTTTGGATGGGACCTGCGATGCATATCAGAGCCCTCATCCCAGCCATCGGTTCGATGGGTCCCTGAATTGGACCCGGCGATGGAGACAATCGCGGATAGGGGGCCACTGCGTTTTCAGCCGCGACTGCGATGCGTCGACCGACCACTCAGGTGGCAGTCTGGGTCAAGAGCCTTCCGCTAACGACAGGGAGCGCCCCGCTTGTCGCACGTTATCCTGGCGGTAGCCAATCGGGTACCAGAATTAGCTTCGGACGGAAGAGCTGTGGGGGTGGCCGACCAGCCAAATCCAGTGGGAGCTGCTCGCTGCCTGGATCGCGGCCTGCAGCGCACGTCCGACTCGGCACCGCTGCCCGCGTCGCGTATTACTGCTGCCGCCGCGTCTCCACCTCTGCCCCAGGTCCCTAGAAAGACCAGAATGGTCTGCAAGACAATGCGGAAACGTATGAAGCTGCCGCACCCCCCACCACGGTGGATATGGGGAGGTCGAACGGAGTGGCTCACCGAACTAAATCGGAGCGACGCCGCCGGAGGGGTGAGACGACGCACATACGTGGGGGACTCCCCCGTCCGGTGGCTCCCCGACTTCGATCCACGTCGCCGCTGAGCAGGCGATGGTGGTGGGAGATGAAGGGCTGGGACACGCTGTGCTCTGACAAATCTCCGCACGCCCACTCACTGCTTGACCGTGCTTCGGCGTTGATTTTTCACCGTCCTGAGCTCTTTGCGTGCTGTTTACCTGTTGTATGTGACGAGGAGAGCCATAAGAACGATTTTTGGCCAAGGATAGGAGGCATTGACAAAGAAGCGGGCGGCACCCCGATGAGCGGCTGTGTCGAGAACCGTCTTGGGGGTGGCAACGATGCCGTACTTACGCGTTACCTGCTCCTGGTCGGGCACTACGTGCTCCACCCGCATAGCAGACATCAGCGGGACGGCGTGAAAATAAGGCCACTCAATGTTCCATTGCCCGAGACAACAGCAGGGATCTGGTCGGGTCCGGTACCAGCATGGCCTCTGATAAGACCATGCGCGCCTTCGTATTGCCTTCTACAACGTGCATAGAGACGTCGCCGTGCCCCTTGATGCGGAATTCGTCACCGCTGTCCAAGGCGACCTTGGTACAGCTCCCCGCCGCCTGGACTGTTAAGCCCTTGTCCCCGGCGGCCATGTGGTTGGTCGCACCGGATGCGAGCACCGAGGTTGAAGACCCACTTTTTCTCCCTTGAATCTTACTGGAGCCGGGTTGACCGGCCGAAGCAGTATAGGCCAAAGCGGCACGCGCCTGGGGCCCGCCCCCATGGCCGAAATCACGGCTGCCTCCACCGGGAGTGCTCTTTCCCTTGGCCTTTTCAGCCTTCCGCTTGTAGCAGTCACGCTGCATGTGCCCCTTGTTGTCGCAGTAGTAGTATACGACGGAATTTTTGTCAAACGGCTTCTTTGGCGCCGCCGCCGCGAGCGCTTGCGACTTGAAACCACCAACCGTCTTCGATGAGCCTCCAAAAATGTTCCGCTTCTCGACGTGAAGCAGCTTAGCCGTCACGCCCGGCATGACCAGCTTGACGCCCTTTTTCTCAAGGAACGTCCTGAGAATCCCGTACTCGTATGGAAGCCCCTAAAAGACACGCAGCGCGAGCGTGTTGTCATCCACCGGAATGCATAGCATGTCCAGATCGTCCGGAATCATCGTGGAGCGCGACGTGAACGTGATGACGTTCTCGGCTTCACCTTTTTTCCAGCTGCTCAGCTCGTCCATGAGTCGAAGCATCTACGCACTGTCGCGCGCCGCGAGCATACCTTGAGCGCGTCCCACGCCTCCTCTCCTCTGTCGACCTACATCACCGTGATAAGATGCACTGGCTCGACCGACATCTGAACGGTCGCAAGATCCGCCTAATTAATGGCGTCTCACTCTTCGACCACCGGGTCGGCCTTCTGGTCGTCTGACGCAGAAACCGGACGGTCCGTCACGACTGCCTTCCAATGCTGCTCCTTCTTGGGCTGCGCGCGCTGATCCGCCGCCCAAATATTGTAGTCTTCGTCCATCTGTGCCAACCGCGGGCGGCCAAAGCGGGCGCTGTCCGACATGTTGACAACAGTGGCACCAACCGGATACACCCTTTCGAGGCTAGAGGCTGTACCCGCCTGTCCAACGCCGTAATTCACCGAGACGCGCGCAGCTTCATCCTCCTAGCGACCTAAGGGGAGCACGACGATGACCACCAGCGACAGCTGTGCCCATGACGCGTGAAGCGGGTATTAGAGTGCGTGGAGGCGTTAAGGTTCCACCATAGAGGTGGCACGAGCCGGAAGGGAGTAGCCTGATAAGACCCAGGCGCCACGACGCTCTCGCCACCCGCAGACATTTCCACTCCCAGCATACGTACACACACCACGCACCCCCACGGGCGGAGAACTCACAGGCCGCGATCACACCCGCTCACAGCCCCTCAACGGCCCGACCATGCACCTCGCAAATCTACTGGAGCTCATTCCTTAATGGGTGCCCCCAAAGTCGAGTACATGCGAGATCATCAAATACAATTTCAAAGTACACCCCAGAAAGGCAATGAGACAAAGCATTAGGTGCCATGCTTGTGCTGAGCAAAGCTCAACAGGCACTCATCGCGACCGTGTCGAACTCACCTCGAGCCTTCATCTCTCTCATCAGACTCTTGCGCTGGAAGACACCTTGCAGCGTCCACCACATTTAAGCCTTTGTCTTGCAACCCGAAACGTGCTAGATGTTCCAAACAGAGTATGAGCCCGATGATGGCGCTCGCCTTCGTCTCGCCACGTTTCTACAGCGCCAACTCTTCGACCTCGTCTTCCGCATGCTTTCCATCATCGTGAAGCGTATCATGGGGGTCACGAAGCGCAATGACCATCTTGATGCGCTGGCGCCACGCGAGCAATTCGTCTCTTTCAGTTTGTCGATCTTGATGCCGCCCATGCCGGCAGCGCCGACGTCCATGTCGCCTGGTTCACATAACGCCCAAGCCTTCCGAGCCTTGAGCCTTGACCGCCAAGGTCTCGAACCACCGTGATCTCGTCCTCTCCGCACTTGTCGCGAGAACTGAGACGCGTCAATCACACCTTGCCCTTGTCACAGCTCCGGCTCTTGGCACATAACCTGTTGAAACGCATAGGGGACAGGGGATGGGGGAACCACGTTGAGGTGCTTGAGTGCCTTGGGCTAGTGCGTTTACTCGAAGGCGCTCTGTTGGTTGTCTCTCTCGAGAGCCCCTCGCCCCATCACGGGCACTTCTCAAAATTTCCAAGTCGAAGTACTCAAGCCCGCCACGCGCACATGCCTGCCTACAATCTAAAAAGAAACGCTCACCAGATCAGAGCATCAAGGATCAGCGCAAAGCGCGCACAAATCAAAGCAACTGAAGCGCAAGAACAGAAGAAAGGAAATCGAAAACTTCACTCAAAATCGGACGAGTACAAATGTCAAAGGCACCAGCGGTCACCAAACCGCGAGGAAGTCGCATGGGTGGCCAAGTGGATGTTATGGCCGGCGCTCTCGTTCGTATGGCCGCCACTCTCAGTAGGCATGACATTCGGATCGCTTTCGGCAGTCGAAGGCTCGAGCCCCAGCAAACACCTGGTTTCTAAATTTTGCTTTTGCAGCAGCCGCGGCACGGCTCACAGCTGCGACGAACCTGAAGATCCAATACTTAGAGCCTCGCTTTCCTCACAAGAGGTGAACTGACCTCCCCGACTGCCGCGCTTTGCTCGATTGATCGTGTGGTGTTGACATTGTCTTCGTGCTCCATGCAGAAGGCCTACCGAGACGGACTGGTCAACCAGTTTTCCACCGCCGTGGAGACGGTCGCCGTTTTCGCCAACTGAGATTACAACTGGAACACGGTGGTCGCTGCCGCCGACTCGTGCACAAAGCAGGGCACGGCCAAAGCTGAGGAGTGTCTCATTTCCTTCATCCGCAGCAGCAGCCGCTGGAACAGCTCAATCTTCGTCAACGTATGGATCTTCATGCTCATCCTCCGCCTCAAGCCGCACCTCCACCAGACGTGAATCGAGCTCATTGTGAGCACTTTCTTGTCCGCTCTCGGTCTGGACGCCAAGGACTTCGAAGGAACGGTGGCCAAGGGGCTGTTTCTCAAAACCGCGTACTACACGACCAACCGTTCCCGCGACGCCAGCCAGGATGCACTGTCCGCCCGCTTCCGCGGTTTTTGGCGCGTCGAACCGCGTGAACGAACCGGCCGAACCCACTGACAGGCGCTCTATTCATGCTGCGCTCTATAATATTGCTTTTGTTTCGACCAAGGTGCTTAACGTCGTCGAGCTGGTGGCCGTGGAGCGTGCGACGTCGTGCTTCCGGGGCATAGACGATGGGCAGTTTCCCCTGTGGGTGGCCAAGGTGCGGCGCATGGACTCAGTGTTCCCCGCGGAGGGGGCTCTGGAACGTGGCCTGCAGCTGGTCGAAGGCCTGGCGCTCGAGCGCGGCCTGCGGCAGTGCTATTCAATGTGTATTGACCATGTGAGCTGGGGTGTTGCTTTCCTCTGGGGTGAGTTCGCTAAATAGGATCACTCGTTGTGTCTTTTTAATAGCCCCAGCAGCCATCCCCGCCCACCTCTACCCCCGGACCCGTAGCGACGCGCGGCCGCCGCGACCAGCCACCCGAATAACCGGCAGGTTCCGGCTATCGCCCGCTCCAGTGTGTGCGCCGTCGTGATCCGATTCTCGTGTGCAGCTCGGTACGAGATCCGATCTCTTGTTTTGTGAACTCAGCCTCCATCAGCACCGCATCGCTTCAACCCGCATCCCAGCAACCATCGCAACCGCAACAGTATGACATTGTCATGGGGCCGGAAACCAGATCTAGCCCGAATCGGATTTCGCGATTTGATGGGGGCCGACAAGAAGCCGACGATGAACCGGAGTTTCCGGAGCGACGAGCTGGGCGTTTCGTCACCCCTTCGGAGGCTCTGCGAAGGGCGAATTCAATGGACAGAGTTTTGGAAAAATCGCCAGCCAACGGCAAGATCGATCTCTCCACCGTCAGCAATGAATTTAAAACCACCAAGGGATCTCATGCGTTCACCTTCAGGCAGACGTCTTCAAAAAAATGCAGACTGCGAATTGAATCAAAAGCAGAATGAAGGAGGACAAAGCCAAACAGGGACTTGATCCCACCACACGGCTGCGTGACGCGGATCTCTGCGGGTTACGGGTACGCAGTGGGCCCGAGGGCGACTAAGAAGTACCGCATTGTGCGCCGTTACTTCGCGGCCGACAGCTAGCCTCGGTCGAGGCTTTGTGTGCAATTTTTCCGTGCGTCGGTGGGGTTCTTGGGGCTCTTGTGCTCCACGTTGTGTTTTGGACGGCATGTAGAGCCATTCCTGTGATAATGCACATTGTTTGCATGTCACTTTGTGTCGAAGCCCAGCGCAAGGTTTGTTGGAGAACAACTGTACAGTGGATACATTTTGATGTCTATTTGTTGGGTTGCAGGGGATGGTCGGGAGAGTGAGGCACATGCTATGTTTCTGTACTGGCGCCGGGACCCACAAGTTTCCTATTGCCTCCAAAGGCCTCCAGTACAGGATAAATGGGCATGTACTAGACCATATTTGACCCCCCTTCACACTGCAAAATTTCCAATGCAGTATAGAAAAGATATTCGCAGTTTTAAGCCCGGCGCACCCCTGCACTCTCGCAGTATAGAAAAGAACCGCGTCCACGAAGTGCAACGTGGACCTCAGTGACACCCAGATTGCAGACGTGTCTGAGCGAAGAGCGTGTCCAGCCACCTGAGCGTCACGAATCGCACCGACAAGCACTCGCCCGGCCGCGAACCGGCCGTGAGGGTGATGCTTCCTAGATAGATTGCATTTACATGGAGACTGGTGGTTTATCGTGCGCTTCCTGGGGCTTCCTGGAACTTGCCTCACACCCCCCCCCACCGGCTCATTGGGGATTTTCCTGAAGCTGCCCCCCCCTTCCCCCGGCTCCCCTCGCATCGGCTCCCACGAGCTCATCTTGGAGTGATTCATGCTGCCTTCTGGCGCTTCTATCACCCGCCCACCCGCCCACCGCCCGCTCGCCCGCCGCCCACCCGCTCGCCCGCCGCCCATCTGCCCGCTCTTGCCCAAACTCACCTGAGTAGACAGGGCGCACCCTATAACAAGAGAAACAAAGACGGGCCCAGTCAGTACTTAGTTGTATCATACACACAACCATTTCTTCCAGTACAGTAGCAGAAGTACGGAACACACACAAGTGAAAGATGGAAGAAAGGGGGTGGAGCAATCAACACAACCGTACAGTTGGTGAGAAGCCCGCATCTGCCGCGTCATCAGCGGCGCCAGTGTTGATCACGGCGCCAGCGCCTGTACTGGCGGCGGTGTCCAAGCTGGCACCTGTAATGGCCATCGACGGTCGCCATCGTGCTGACGGCGGGGGAGACCGTACGGACGACCACCACCGTATTGTCGTCGGCGACCGTGGGGACGGCGGGGGTCGCCTAGATGCCGGCGGCGGCGACTGCACTGGCGGGAAAGAGATCTTGGGAGCGGATCCGTCTTTGGGGGCCGCCGGGACCAACGTGTTGGCTGCGCGGACCACCTTACTCCCGGAGGAGACATAAGGGAGGTGGCGGCCTTGCGGGGCGCAAGGGCCACGGTGTAGGCTGCGCCGGCGACTGTAGTGGTAGAGGAGATATTGGGGGAGGCGGCGTCCTTGGGGGCGGCGAGGTTCACCGTGCTGGTGGCGCGGGCCACCGTGCAAGAGGAGGACACCGTTAGGGAGGTGGCGTTTGTGTGGGCCGTGGCGACGTGGTGGGCGGGGGGGGGCGCCAGTTGAGCCAAGGCGCGCGCGTTCGTGAAGCCAATAAAACACGCGGCGGCGGTCGTGTTGGCACTGGACCCCGTAGTAGGTCACCGGAGACGTTTACGTAGCTGTGGCGGACGGACCACCAACAGGGGGGACTGCTCAGAAGCCGTTGGTCGCCCGTAAACGTGTCTCATTCGCGGCGGAAAATGTGTGGCTAGCCGTGTGAAACAGGAGATGACTGTCGTCCAACGGATTCATACCGCCTGGTGGTGGGGAACGTGAAGGGGGTGTGCGTGGAAGGGCTGCGGGTGGGGGGGGCGGTACTGGCCGACAGAGGCAGTCTTGAGGTCCGGGGTCGCAGCAAATAAAGTGACGTGTGACGCGCCGAGCTGTCGATTCTGCGTTCTGAACGCTGGTGGCTTGTCACAGTCAGGGAGGCCCGACCCGATTGATGTGAGACAGCCCGTCCTGACACGCCCTGACACGCCCCTAAACGGCTGCGACTCACCAGATCTCCTTGTGGGCGCGTCACTTGTAGCCAGCTTCAGCACGGGCTACAAACCCACGAATTCGGTCCGATTTACCTGGTACAGCCCACCGGGAACAGCACGGGGGACGTGTAGCCCATGTTCTGGACACCCCTGCCATATGACGTGCGTTCGCCCCCCCCCCGTGGGCCTCAGCTCTCTTTCACCTCCGAATTGGTGCCAGTAAGGAAATCGGGCCTGTAGTAACCCGAATCTGGTTGATCGGAATCACATACGTACACAGAGATTCAGCGGGCAGAAAATGTGGGGTGACGCCCTTGTCCCCCAATCTCTGCACGATTTGGGGAGTCGGAGGTCTCCTCCCCATCTTGTTCAGCTCTCTTATTGGCTGGCGCTGCTTTGGCCGCCGTTAGAAATACTTGTGTCGTGGCATCCCGCTTTTTTGAAAACGTCAGTGACAAACAACGCACTTTGTGTCGCGGGATAGCGTTCGAGCAATCACCTTTTGCATCGGTATCGCGACGGCTATGGACCGTCGCATCGAGCACGCGACCACAGGTGACCGTGTCTCCACCCCGGGATGCGACCGTTTCGGGGCAACAGCGGGGGGCATTGAAACGGTCTGCCGGGGGGCCAGGCGAAAGGAAATCTGCTCTGTCCGTGCGCTGTGTTCTCAGTGGGGTGCTGGGGAGATCCGAGTGCAGGTGGCACCGTCAGCGCGGCGTCGTCGTCGTCGACGGCCATCCGCCGCCACCGTCGTCGCGACCGTCTTCCTCGCGCGATGGACGACCCTTTTTATTCGTCCGCAGACGCGATTCTGGAGGATACGGAGGACCTACAAATTGCGTCGGCGGTTTCGGCACACCTCCAGGCGTTGCGTCATTGGCGGAAGCGTGCCCGTGGGTCTCGGTTACACCGGCGGCCGCGCTATGTTGGATCTGTGCCCGGCCGCCGGCCGACTAAGCGGCGTAACTTTCTCTCCGGTTTGCGTGCTATTCTGAGAGATCATTTTGGTCTCAATGGGGATCCGCCTGTCTACAACGAGGGGGACATTGAGCGTCGGTTCCGCGTGTCGCGCAGCGTGTTTCTTCGTATATATAACGCCGTAAAGGACCGACCTGTTTTTGCGCAGCGCATCAATGCGACCGGCCGGCTCCAGGCTCACCCCTTGCAAGAGGTGGTTGCGGCTTTCCGAGTCATTGCGTATGGGGAGGCGCCGGACAGGAATGATGAATATGTGCGACTGTCCGCTTCAACTATTGCTATGTGCGTGCGAGAGGTGATGCGCTTTATCGTGGATGAGTTTGGAGCCTCATATTTGCGTCCCCCCACCACTGAAGAACTGCAGCGAATTCTGACGCGCAATGCTGAGCGCGGGATGCCCGGATGCATGGGCTCCCTTGACTGCAGCCACTGAGAGTGGCGCAACTGCCCGAAGGCGTTCGCTGGCATGTACCAGAATCGCCACAGGAAGCGTTCCGTGGTGATTTAGACCGTTTTTGATGAAGATCTCTGGATTTGGCATTTATTTTGTGGGGTGTCCTGAATCTCACAACGACCTCAACGTTATGCATGTTTCCACCCTCTATTTATCCGTCACGAACGGAGAATAGAGAGCGTCTGCAAGTCAAATGTGGGTCGGTGGCGTGGGTCGGGGACACGTTTCGTGCCACGAAACGGCTGTTACCCACATTCTGAACCCATTTGTGGCTATCTGGGTCATCCGACCCACGCCAAATACCGGTCGGTGAAGACCGCTGTGGCCACACACGTGGCGCTACTTGTGCCACCACCACTCGTCCCAGCCTGGGCTGGGCGCCCACAACGGGCGCTTGTGTCTCCAGTTCCGTGTGTATCGAGAAGGCGCATCCTCTTGCAGCATACCAGCTGCCAACCGGCTCCATGGCCCCCCCGCTGCCGTCACCCCCCCCCCCCCCCCC
>Ga0209093_1002056_pt1 | contig 11354 bp, 9 predicted proteins | sample SidtaG_4_FD_187450 | JGI IMG/M metagenome (GOLD analysis project Ga0209093, IMG submission 187450) | Marine algal microbial communities from Sidmouth, United Kingdom - Sidmouth_Male1 metaG (SPAdes) (version 2) | ecosystem: Host-associated > Algae > Red algae > Unclassified | place: Sidmouth...
CCCCCCCCGACGGTGGGGTAACCCACCCCATTGCGTCCTCTCCACGGACACTGGTGCAGTTGCGCCCCCTTGCCAGTGCCCGTGTGGCGCCAAAATGTTGAGCGCCTGTGGAAATAAACAAGCGCGCGCCGCGTCGGACCGCTCGTCGGACGATTGGGAAGCACCCCTTCTCGCCCAGCCGCGGGAGCGACGGCCGCATCGACCGAGAGTCGGGGCGCCCGTCTGGTTCGGGTCACAGTCGCCGGTCGGGTTACGGCGGGCCGGCGTGGGGTGTGCGTCGGGCGAGGGCGCGCCGGTCCGCGGATCATCACCATTTCGGCCTGCGGGGCGGCGGGGCGACACCCCAGTGGGCTCTGCGCGCGCGCGCCACACCAGCCAGTGCGTCGCCCCTCCGGCCCCCGACCGCGCCCTTGTCCCTTTCTGGGCTCCCGCTGCTTGCCACCGCCCCCCCTACCCCCGCCCCCCCCCCCGCTGCCTCGCACCGCCCTACGAACGTATCAAATTGGTTACCCCCGGCCTTTTCCTGTGCGGTCCCGTGGCGGCGAGTTGCGGCGACGGCAGCCCCGTGCTCTCCCATCGGCTATGCCCCCCCCCTCAGAGCGCCTGTCACAGTCCTAGCGCTTGGGCGCAACATTGTGTTTGCTCGACGCCAGCTGGCCAGTCGGGCCAGCGGGGCAGCATGGCAGAGTGGTGGGCGAGGGCGGAGCGGCGGTGGTCCAGACCTGGCGCGGGTTGTGAGGGGAGCGCCGCGGGGGAGTGCGTGACCGGCGGGCGTGTCGCCGACGTGCCGGGGGGCTGTGGGAAGAGCTGCACGGACGACTGGGACAACGCGCGTGTGTCCTTAGTGTGAGGGCAGGGTGCCACTCAAGGGGGACGTCGGGACCGCACAGTGTATGGCGGGGTACTCGAGGGCCGGGCGCCTAAGTCTGCACACGCAAGAGCCATCCATTCGCATACCCGGGCGCTGCTGATCTTTCTTGTTTCAAGTCGCGTGGACCAGGGCATGCGGATGCCCCCTGCCCTCGTCTGCAACCCCGCCGGCGCTGATTTTGTGCGGAGCGGTGGTGCAACTCGCTTAGGCGGGGTTGTTGCGACTCATGGATTCTGCAGGACATGCGAGGGGGGGCGCCAGGCCGACTAGGGGGGCTCGACGCGGTGGCCGCGATCGTGGGGTGGTGCGCGGCGGCCGGCACGGAGGCTTCGGGGCGGCTCTTGGCGCAGGCAAGGGCGTGGTACGGCGCGGCGCCGCGGAACGGCGGCAGGGAGGGCTCAATCACGGCGGTGGCGGTGGCAACAGTGGCAGAGGGTGGCTTGTGGAGGCTGTGGCGGCGGACAGAGGCATCGGGGCACTTCATACTGGCCCGCTGGGCGCCGCTGCCACGGGCCAGGGAACCGACGAGGACCTAGGTATACTCGTGGCCGGGCGGCTCTCCCCGCTGCCCGGCGCCACCCAAATTCGCCCTGGTGCATCCCTTGCGGTAGTCTCACCCCCGCCGCCCTGCTTTCCTTCAGAGCCGGCGTTGCCGGCGCCCGCCGCGCCTCTGTCAGCCGCGCCCCAAGGTCCCAGCGCTTTGGCGGCGCCGGTGAGCCGTGGCGCTTCCGGTGGCCTGGCTCCGACGTTGAGCGGCGCAACCGCTGCGGTGCCTGCCGGTGGGGCTCTGTTGCTGCCGGAAGGGCCACCCCCTTCCCCCCCCACTGGCCCAGTGGCGGCAGCTGCGCGCGCTCGTACGACTCCAGGCGACCTGGTGGTGGCTCCCGTTGTCCGACTGCACGGTGATCTCGTGGGGGGAGTGGTGGGCGAGCGCTCGTCCGGCTTCGGGGAGTGGGTGGACGGAGCTGTGGCGTACACGCGTCGGAATCTTATCGGACGCCTGTTTACAGGCAGGGAAGAGAACGCCAAACGCCTCATCCACCTGGGCTCCCTCTACTCGACGGAGCTACGAGACGATCCTCCTTTTGGCGACTCGCCGCCCGTGCCCCCAGACAGGCCTGGAGATGGACGCACCGAGCAGCAGCGCGTCAACGACAGCGCCACCTACGACAAGATCGTTGCGCTCGCCAACTTTGCCACGGCGTTTGGGTTGTCGGTCGACAACGTGCGCGCCGTGGCGACTCAGGCGGCGCACCTGGCCGAGACGGGGGGCCACTCGCTGGTGGCGACGGTGTGTAGCAAGGTCCAGAACAGCTGGCTGCAGCACGCGGTTAGCGCCGCGCTCAGCGGTCGAAAGACCACGGTGAGCTGCTATCGCGTTGCGGTGGCCGCATTTTGCGCGTGGGCGGAGGAGAAGTCTGGCGGCGAGGCGGTGGTTGTGCCCGTGAGCCGTACTACAGTCGTCACTTTCCTCGAGGCCGAGCGCGTGCGCCGCTTGCTGCCTCGCAAACGGCAACGAGCCAACAAGGACACGGCTGACGACGAAGGCAATAGCAGCGCGGAGGATTACGAGGACGAGGTCGGAAGGGGAGGCGGCGCCGGGGCGGAGGGGGGGGAGATGGCGCTGATGCATTCGGGCGGAAGACGGGCGGGGGGGGGCAGTTTGGGCTCCACGGAAGCGGATGTCAGGCCTGGGGGGGGGGGCGGCACGACGACTGACTGTCAGGCGGGGATGAGCGCGGCGGCCACCAGGTCCGCGTCGGGCGGTGGCCGCGCAGATGGGCTGGCGGTCCCCAACGTCCTTAGCACGGGGGGTGGTCTTCACGACCGGGCGGGCACTGCAAGGCCGTGTCGCGTTGTCCCCGGACGGCAGGTGGGGCCGCAGGTGTTGTTAAACGCCCTCAACGCGCTGGCCAAGATCGGCAACACGTTCAACCTTCTCTGGCGCGACACCAAGTGCCCGTGATGCGAGCGTTGGTGGCGCGACGACTACGACTCTGCGGGTAGCTACGCCCCGGCGCGGGCGGTATTCAACCAGCGCAAGCGTAAAAAGGTGCTGGAGGACCACGCGGCGGGCTTCTCCAAGGCGGTGGGGCGACGGGACCCGTCAGTAACGGAGGAGCAGCGAGAGGAGGCCTCTCGGCGCCTGCTTCTAACGCCGACGTCGGCGGCAGAGTACCAACTGAAGTCGGTGCTTGCCGGTCTTTTCGTGTGGACATTTTAGCTGGATGCGCGCGGCGGGACGGCGCGTGGGATTACCTTGAGTGACCTTGCCGTCCGCCCGTTCGACGCCATGTTCACGGTGGAGATCAATGTGCTGTGCACTTACATCACCTCGTCCAAGACAACGGAGGGCGTCGTCCACAACATTGGGGCGCTGGGGCACGTCAACGCCTGGCTAGGCCCCGTGAGCGCCATGGCGGACGCGGTCGTCGCCAACTTCCACGCCCCGGGCATGGACGAGACGCGGCCGCCAGTGAAGCTGGCCCCCCTGTTCGAACCGATCGACGCGGAGCTGCAGGCGGGCGGCGTCGAGCCCGCGAGGTATTGGGCTGCCAACGAGCCGTACGGATACCGGCCATGGTACCGTGTACCTCTGTGGCCGTCGGCTCGCGGTGGCAGGTTCCAGCAGATCAACCCCGCCTACCACCACAAGAAACAGCGAGAAGTCTTTCTTCAGTGCGGCGTGTCTCGGAACGCAGCCAAGACGCACTTGGGCAGGCGGGCGGCTGCACAGAAGGGCAAAGAGGCGGGCGTGTCCGAAAACGACATCAAGAAGCAAGGATTGTGGAACCCCGGGATGGCCCGGGGCGCCTATGATGCGGCCATCCCCAACCGCAACGCGATGGTCGCGCTCTCGGGGCGCCCCCTCTCTACTACCTCCCCCACCACCCCCCGCTACCAGGTCCCCGTTCCACCGGAGCTGCAAGCGACGCTCTGTCCCTGGCTCTAGCAGGAGGAGAAGGAGTACCATGAGCGGTTGGCAGCGGACGCGTTTTGTGTAGACGAGGCGCTGGTCAACTTCTTCCGCCTCATCCGCTGGGCGCGCTCAGTCTTCTTCCAGTCGTGGGCGGCGCGCTTAGCGACGGGTGGCATCCCGCAGGACATCTACATCCGGCGCCACCCCCTCCTCACCGACCCCCTCTTTCATGGTTTTGAGGACCTGATGGTGCGCACGCTCGGTGGCGTGGCGCAGTCAGCCGTTAGCGCTGTGGAGCAGATGATACCCCAGCTCGCACCGGTGGTAGAGACCGCCGTGGCGGCGAGCGCGGCGGCGGCGGTGGCGGACCTTCAGCGGCACGAGCTTTACGTGGTCGGGCGATTAGATGCAGGATTCGATGGCGTGAACACGCAGGCGGCCACGCACGCGGCCGATCTGAAGGCACACACCAACGCAGCCGTCGCTACCGTGCAGCAGCAGCACCAGGTGCACTACGCGGCGCTCTCGGCGCAGGTTGCGCAACTGCAGGCGCTGCTGTCCCTCGTGGCCCAAGGGCAAGGCCATCCGTCGCCTTTCCTGCCGCTCCTGCCGGGCGCCCCCGCCATGCTACCTTCACCCGCGGCCGACCATCACCCCGCGCCTCGCCCCCCCCCCACTGCCGGCATTGTAGCCGCCACCGCCACCGACCCCCCCCCCCCCCCCCCCCCCCCCCCCGTGGCGGGCGCGGCCACCCCTGCCACTGTGACGCCCCCGTCTTTCTCCTCGCAAGTTATGCCACTACCACCCCTAGGCGTGACGACGCAGCCGATGATGCCGTCGCCGGCGCTACTCGCCGACCGCGCCGCCGTGCGCGAGCTCCGCATGCTACGCAAGCTGGAGGGCGTGCGGATTGCAGACAATGGGTTGCGCTGCGCGCCGCTGATGGGGTACACGGACAGCACGGGGTGGGAGGCGACGCTGGACGAGTACGCGCAAGGGACGCGGGAAAGGGCCGCCATCCGCGACATTGAGCAGCGGTTTGGGGACCTGTAGCGGCTGAAGGAGCCGGAAGCCGTCCAGCGGAAGCGGCTAAACAACATGTACTCACGGCTATCGCCAATGTACGAGGCGTTTGAGCGTGTTTTCTTGGAACGCGGGCGGGTGGTGGGGGTGAAGGGTGTGTTGAAATACTGAAGGGACGGTGGGCTGGAGAGCGCTCGTCTGCCAAAGTCATCCGCGAGATGGGGGAGGTATACTTGGGGCGGAAGAAGGCGACTTAGAAGGAACATGCGTGGTCAGTTGGTTCTTTTTCTTTCTTGCATCGTTTCTTTCTCCCACCGGCAAGCGCCGTCACCGCGCCGCTCGTATTGCAAGAAGAACGCCTGAAACCAGACCGACTCCGCCCCGCCAGATGGCCTAGTGTCTATTCCCCCGACACATAGGATCAAATGATCCTCACTTTACGGGCGCTTCCATCCACACAAATTCAAAAGGACCAAGTGGCCCCCGTACAGTATCTGGTTAGTGGCTGCACGCCAGGTTCTGACCGCTCTCAGGGGTGTAAGAGCCGCCGTCCTGACGATCACAACGATGTGCGGAAGGCCTCCAACACACCCCTGGTACTATTTTCGGAAACTCGTCGAAAACAGCCGTCGAAAACAGAGAAAATGTCGATTGTTACACCTTTCTCGGTCCCTTTGCGGATTCCGCAGGTGGTCATCGTGTCTCCCAAGAGAGAAGAGACTGCGCTGAGTCCGTTTCTGAGGTCAAAAAGAGTCACTGATGTCAGGAAGTGTCCGAAAAACGGTACTCAGAAACCGGATCATTTGATCCGAACCGAATCATATGATCCGGTCGGGGGGATAGACACCAGAAGCGCCAGTTGCCCTTTACAGTCAATCCTCGATGATGGCCCACCCCTACGGCGCGAATTGAACCTGCCAGCACTATTGCCACAGCCAGTTTAGTAGGCTACTTCAGCAACAATCGTGGCCAGAAGCTGCCCTTCTGATGCGATCAATGCAGGTCGATCTCTGAAATATTGCTCAGAGCCTTGCGCGACCTGAGAATGTGACTTGATCGCCTCTGTGGTGGCGATCGGCGGTCGACTCGTTAATGGCCCACCTGGGCCTTTAGCAGGCGTGACAAGGTCGGGGATTGACTATATGAGAAACAGCGATGCCGTCGGCAGACGCGCCAAGGAAGTGCTTCTTTTCTTTCTGCATGCCTATCGGGGTACGCTCCCCGCTTACGCACAACTGCTCCCAGTAGTTGCGCCACTTTTGCTAGCCCTCCAGCGGCGCGCACTCAGTTTGTGTATAAAGAGATGCACAGGGACTCTACGGCGCGACTGTTGGTCAAACAGCACCAGAAACACAGCGCCGCCAATCATAGAGCCTCCCTGCACAAGAAACAGCCGCTCGAGGTCCAGTAGCACTCCATGTTTTTTACACCTACAGGCACCCCCCCCCAGATGGCCCAGAATCGCCATTTATCCTTTCGAAAACACGGCAATGCGGCAGGTAGACGCGCTACGGAAAGGAAACTTTTATTTTCGCACTTCAAAGAGCTAAAACGCGTCTCTCACGTGCAGCTTGTCTCACTTATCTCTCACCTCCCGCTGGCTGTCGGGCGTGGCCTACTCATTTCGGGTGCAAGCAGACGCGGAGGCGCCACAGAGCCAGTGTTCAGGTTGGCGACCACCATAATTCTGCTACTGCGGATGGGCACCGTGGTTGTGGCTGTCAACTCCAGCCTTGCAACCAAGCGACGTTACCGCCGCCAGCGCGACCGCTAAACCCGCCGCCACCGCAGCGAGCACCTCGACGGGGCGGCACGACGCCGACGAGGCCGCATCGACCGTGGCGGCGGCCGGCAGCCACGCCTTCACCGACAGGTACGTGCTGACGAGGGGTGGCACCACGCCCAGCTCCGCGGCGGCGACCGCCGACGGTGCATCTGTGGCGCTGGCACCGAGCACGGCCCCCAACATCATGTGACTCACCTCGGCCGCGGCGGGGGGGGACGAAAAACACAGGCGACCGCACGGCGGCGAGGAGGGTGATGACCGCCCCGTACGCATGCCGATGTTACCAGTCGGGTTTTCGCCGTCGGTGGCTGCCGATAGCTCTTACGTGAACCCGCGCACAGCTGCCCCGACGCCGCCGCCGCCGCGTCGGCCACCAGCAGGTCCCCCCCTCGCCAAAGTTTGTCTCAAAGGCAACCCCCCTTGACAGCCCGCTTGTCGCCACCGCCGCCATTGACGCCGCCGAGACGCCACCGAGAACCCGCATTAGCTTGACGTCGGTCGCCGACAGCGCCGACGTGGCAGACGGCAGCGCGGCAAGGCCGCGTGACAGTCTGCTTGGCGCGTCCCCGCCAGAGTGCCGAGAGAGGAGAGTAGTGGCGAGTCCGCCAGCGCCGGCGTCCGCGCCGAGGATTCGTCGGTTGTGGTGCCGAAGCGGGGGGGGCGGCAGTCGTACACAAACCCCAGATGGAGTTCTACTTGGTTCTCCCCCCTCCCCATCGGGAGTCTCGCACCTCCAGATGAGTCCCAAGAGGAGATCTTGAGAGAGGGAGCCTCCGGCGAGCAAAGATACGGCGGCCACGTCCGGCGGCACCGGGGTGGGGGGAGGGAGCCAACGCCACAGTCATTGCCGTGTACGTCAGCCAAAATCCAACGACAAACCAGAGCCCCGCCCGCACGTGCAAGGGCGGTGGCGCCGAGCGGCAGCGCCTGAACCCTCTATGCGCTGTGGTTGTCGCGCTTGAGGAACCGTTTCCTCCACCGTGACGCCCACGAACGTAGCGCGGTTGGTGGTGGGAGGGGAAGGCGGCGACGGTGGAGGGAAAGCAGGGTGAGGGGGGTTCAGCAGTGGCGGAGAAGGGCGGGCGGGTGGAACGGCAGGAGGCACGCGGCAGGCCCACGGGGAGCGCGCGGCGAGCGCGACAACTGGCATTGGGAGGAACAGCCGGGTCAGCGACAGGCGGTCGGGTGCACCGGCGTGTGGGGCACGGGAGAGGAAAATGCGATGCCGAGGCCCCATAACACCACACGCTCTTGAAACCAGACATTGTCACACCCTTTCTGCAGCACCATCCGAGCAGACTTAGGTTTTGAAAGTGGCGCTCGCATGAAACCTGACATCGTCACTCCCCACTCCCCAGCGCCTTCAGAGCCGGTTAGGTTGGAAAGCAGAGCTGCAAGAGAGATTTGAGAAAAGTAGTTTTTCTTTGGTGCGGACGGTTTGCACTTCTCCGCAGCTGACCCCCGCCACCGTGCATTGAGCGAGACTTCGGGCGCTGCTGCGCGGCGACGGGTTGATCTAGGGTGACCGAAACTGCTCGCGCGGCCCCCATCCTGCTAGAAGGTCGACGGGCGGCGTATCACTGGCCCGTCGCCGGAGCGGTGGCACCTGTCCACCTCCTGCACGACTGCGGACGCCGAGTAAAGCTCCCAGCCCTCTTTGCCCCCTCCCTCACCCGGCGCCCTCCTGTGGCCACCTCGGTGCGACGGATGACGCGCCCGAGGCGGCGCCCGCTGTAGGCGGCAGCTCCCCGAACGCGTCGGCGCAGCGCGCACTGCTGCCGCGCGGCTCGCTGGTCGTGTCGCCGGCCACCTCTATCGCCGTCAACCAGCCACACACCCTTACGCTCGTGTCTTCGCGGTCGCGCACTGCCATCGAGCAGGTTCTGTCGTCGGCGACGACAAAGGCCGTCGCCGGTCTGCGGAGAGACGGCGTCCGCTAACTCCACGCCCGCGGCGGCAGACGATGACGAATGCAGTGGCGAGGGCGACCGCCATGTCGGCCGCGAGGTAGGTCAAGAGGGAGGGTTGCGGCTGCACGAGTATCTGCAGAGGAGGGGCTATTGACGCGGGCGCGGCGTGGCACGCGCGCTCCCCGTTGTTACCGGTACAACGCCTCTGACGATTCATCCCAGATCCGCTGCCTTTTCCGTCCAAAACCACCATCACAAGAGTCTGACATCGTTACGCATGCCCTCCTGGTTTCCAAACGGGGGTACTTTCCATGAAGATAGAGAAGGTCATATCGGAGAAAACACAGTCAAATGAGAGGCCTGAGCATGTTTTGCTCGCCTCCTTCCGTGCATGCCGCCGCTGGGCCTCCCCCAACGCGCTCGCCCGACATAGGCCCATCTCCCACAGTTCCGCCCTCCCCTCCGTGGCCTCCTGCGACCGCGCGTTGAGCAAGACACCCAGCGCTGCTGGGCCACGGTGGGGTGGCTAAGGCTGCCTGTGCGCCCCTAATCGCCCTCACGCGCGTCGGCGAGTGCACGAGGGACTACAGAATGGGGTTTGCCGCGCCGCCGAGCGACGCTCCCAGCGCCGGGGCAGCGAAGAGGATGGCCATCCGCAGGGCCCTCCGGGGGGGGACCGGCGCGTAGGCGGCGGCGAGGCCACCGAGCAGGGGGGGCGCATGTGGCTGAGGGCAGGGTGGAGGGCGAGCACCGCCACGGGCGCACCACCAACGTCGGGGGGGGGGGGGGGGACACCGCCTCGTCTACGGCCACGCCACCGGGGCGCGCAACGGCGTCGTGGGTCGCGGCGAGCGACGGCGGCGGCACGGCGGAGGTGAGGTGCCTCCGTTCCTGTCGGTGGTGGCGAGGTGCGCGTGGGGCCGTCAGGACAGCCATCCTCAGCAGGCGGAAGGGGGGCCTGTGGCGGAAGTGGCGGCGGGATAGCCTCCGCCACGGAGCGTAGGAAGAGCAGGAGCGTCTTAAAACGCACATACGTCGCCCCCCCCCTGCCACATGCCGCCGCCACCCACCGCCGCCGCGACCACCCGCCAGCTCCTCCCCCTTGAACGATGCAGCTGCCAGATCAGCGCCCCTCCCGCCCCTGCCGCCCTTCCCACCCCACAGCACCATGATCCCAGCCAACAGCCACGGCAGCACCGCCGCAACGACCCCCGCGTTGCCGCCGAGCGCCGGCGTGTTGACGAGGTCGACGGTGACGCCGGTGAGCGACGTGCCGACCGACGCCGACGCTCCGAGGAGACCCGAAACGAGCGCCGGCCTGTCACCCGCCGCCACGACGATGCACGCCTGAAGATACAAAGGAGGGAGACGGCGGGAGCTGGCGACACACGCGCCAGCCAGCGTCACCTCTAAGAGTGCCGGATGTGGACAGACGAGGAGGCGTAGGGCGACGGCGGAGCGATTCGTGGGAAGGCGGGCACGGGCGAACGCCGCCCACACGAGTACCCGCCGCCCAGGACCAGCGACCGCCATGTCCACGACGGCACCGGGGCAGGGGAGGGGGGACACGGCCGTCGGGGGGCCGCAGCAGTGCGGCAGAGGGGAGAGGGAGCGCCATGGTGCGGCGCGGGGCAGGCTCCCGGAAAGCTCTACGCCAGGCACTGGGAGGGCGCCGGCGTGCGCGACAGGCGGCCGCGTGCAGCTGCGAGCGGGGCGGGGAGGAGAATGCGATGCCATTCCGCCGTGGCCCCTGAAAAGCACACTTTTGAAACCTGACAATGTCACACGGCCCGCTCCAGCACCATTCGAGCAGACCTTAATTCAAAAGTGAGGCTCACTTGAAATATGACATCGTCACGCCCCTGTTCAGGGCCTTCAGGATCGGTAGGGTTGGAAAACACCGTCGAAAGAGAGATTTTGAGAAAATGTGGTTTGCCTTGCGTGTCGCGTTCGGCCTCCCCCGCCGCTGTCCCCCGCCAACGCCCCCTCCCCCCCTCCCCAACAACCCCGCAGCACCATGTCCCCAGCCGACAGCCGCCGGAGCACCGCCCCAGCGACCGCCGCGTCGCGGCCGAGCTCCGCCGTGTCGACGAGGCCCACAGTAACGACGGTGCACCACTTGCCGACCCCGCCAAAGCTCTCAGGAGACCCACTAAGAGCGCCACCTGCGGCCACGCAGAGACGCGCCTGGGCGTACCTGGGAGGGGGGGGGGCGCTGGCGAACACCCGCGCCGGCCAGCATCACGCCCCCGAGCGCCGGGTGTGCGTGGACGACACGCCGTCAGAGAACGGGGGACGCCGCCGGGATAGCGGCGGTGGCCCCCTGAACTCAAACACCGCACCCGATCACACCACCCAGTGCCAGCACGCCCTCCCACCCAACAACCCCCACCCCTCCTCCCACACTCCCTCTCCTTGCACCGCCGCCCCGCCGTCCTGACGCCCTTGTTGCCGCTGTCCGTCGCCGCCGTCGTCGCGTCGTCCCCGACGTTGGTGCCCACCACCACCGGCACGGGCACAGGCGAGGTGGCGGTCGCGGGCGACGCCGCGGCAGTCCCGCACGCCGCTGGCCGGGGCTAGCCGCGTGGCTCCACCCCCACCGTGTCGACGCCGCGTCCTCCGCAGGGCACCCGAGATGGCCAGGGGCGAGGGGGAGCAACCTCCGCCGCCCACAGCGGCGCCGAGGTTGACCGAGGTGCAGGGGGGGGGAGGGGCGGCACGGCACAAAAAGCCCCGCCACTCCCCGTGCGGCACCACCGCCGCTGCCGCTGTCGCCCCCCGCTCGGCCCCAGTTTGGAAATGCCTAAGGCGGTCCACAGCGCCCCCCCCCCCCCCCCCCCCCCC
>Ga0209093_1002057_pt1 | contig 11353 bp, 14 predicted proteins | sample SidtaG_4_FD_187450 | JGI IMG/M metagenome (GOLD analysis project Ga0209093, IMG submission 187450) | Marine algal microbial communities from Sidmouth, United Kingdom - Sidmouth_Male1 metaG (SPAdes) (version 2) | ecosystem: Host-associated > Algae > Red algae > Unclassified | place: Sidmouth...
CGCCTCCCCGCCCATCGTCAACGCCACCAGCCGCAAACACGTCGAGCGACCGCCGCACGACCGCGCGCTTGACTTCCGCCAGCACCCCCGGGTGCAGGTGGAGAAGCGTTTGGATGAGCGGCCCCGCGCTGTGGGTGCCGCCCGGGTGGCGCGCGGCAATGGCCGATTTGGAGAGGATGGCGCCCGTAAAGGCCGAAACGAGGAGGGGGGCGCCGGGGACCGCCACCGACGGCGCCGACGGACGGGGGGTGCGGATGACGTTGGCCGCCAAGTTGGGCGCCATCTGCCCGAGGGCGACCGACTCGAGGAGGTCCGAGAGGCCCGCCGCCGTCGCTGCATCGTCTTGGGGGAGGGTGGAGGAGGATGGTGGGGGGGGCTCAAAGGCGCCGCCAGACGGGCCAAAGAGCCCAGCGGCGGGCGGGGGCGCGCCGCCGCCGGGCAGACCCCCGGGGGGGACTGGCGACGGCGGGGGGAGCAGCCCCGACGCACCGCCATAGGCGGGCTGACTTGGGGAGGGCGCGGCGGCGGGACTGTCGACGCCCGCCACCGGCGCAGCAACGTCGCTCCCACCCCCCGACGCCCAGTCGCGTCGATAGGCGTCGCGGGGCGGCGACGTCGCTGGTCCGTTGTGCGAGGGCGGCCGCGGCGGTGCGCCGTCAGCGCCACCCGCCGCCATTGCTGCAGGCTCCGCCGCATCTTTCGCCGCCGTGGGGTCACCGCCGGCGGCGGGCGCTCGGAGCGCCGTGACCAGGGCGGTGAGGGCAGTGACGAGGGCGGTCGAGGCGGCAACCTCGCATGGGGGGATGTCCAACTCCAGCCGCACCTTCATGATGGCTTGATGAGAGGGAAGATGGGGATGAGAGTGTCGACTAGGGGGGGACAGGAATAAACCGGTGGGGACGGAAGAAAGGGAAAAGGTGGGTCGAAGGTGGCTTTGTCGTTGAGTCGGCCGTCGTTGTGTTCGGAAGCGACAGATGGCAGTGGCAGCGATGGAGATAGATCGGGCAAGTCGACGCCACAAGAACGACTACAAACAGTTGTGGCGGGGGAAGGGCCGGGGAGGCGGGGGGGGCGGCAACGGGCGTTGGGTGAGAGGTGCCCCTTGATGCTAGCTCTAGAGCGGAAGCACCGGGGCGGGCTCGGCTGGATGTGGCGTCGCGCGCCGCCGCTGTCATGGTGACGAGTGTAAGCCAGACCATTGAGGGATCAGGCCATTGGTCAAACCACTGCGAACCACGGCACGCAAACCATCATCACCCCCACCCGTACAGTATTGCTGATCCCCGAAATCTGTCCTCGTCGACCAAGACTGACTATGCCAGTGTGTTGCTGAGAGGCCTCTGATTGGTCAAAAGGTACAATAGAGTTGCCAGTCGGATAAAATCTTCACAGAATGTGTCGTCACAAGCTGGAATCGCACGTTCCCCACAGCAGATTATCTGAAGAAAACCCAGAATCTCCCGAAAAATCTCGATATCAACGGATCAGCTGCAGTCATGGTCTGTCCAAGCCAAGAAGAAGGAAGAGAATCTCAAGAAAAATCAAAATCTCGCAGCTGCAAGGGTCTGGCATTCCTGGGCCAATAAAACGTCCCAGAAACGTGCTGATCTGCTTGCGGACCTCGCTTTTGACGAATGGATGGTCTGTTCTACAAGTCCGTCCCTGTCCATGGCGATCAGCAATCGAATTGGAGGGATCAGCAAATTACCACAGGAGGTCGGCAGAGCCTGGCCGCACCGACTGTGACGAAGGCGAGATATGGGCGGCAGCACATGGTGACGGCGGCAAAGGTCGGTAGAGCGTGTCGGGTCTGGCGTGATCTGCCTCTCTGTCGCCGGCGCCCACCGAAGCGGCCGGCGCAGCACTGCGTGACCACCACGCCGCTGCGACGAGTGCATCCACTCAAGGTCGGAATTCTCCACTGTTGGTGCGTCGCTGGATACCTTGGCGCCTTGTTGTTATCTAATTCATCCACAGAGAAGGTGTCGGCAGCAGCTGCTGCGCAGCTCGATTACATTTCTGCCTCCCCCTTCACATGTGAAGCGCTGCGCTCGAGGTGCTCCACAATCGAACGTCACTTCTGCTGTAGTTTCCCGCTGTGCAGTCTTTGGAGACACATGCGAAAGACAGAGGTAGCTGTTCGTGGGGCAGTCAATACGGGGAGACGTGCCGTAGCGAACCCACTCGCGCCACCTCTTGTCCGCCCGATATCAACTACGTAGTGAAGGCCATAATTATGGGTCAGAATCGCCGTCTGAGCGAATCAAGTGACGATCATCTTCACGATACTGATTATGGTGAACGTACTGTTCGTGGGAATCACAAAAGCACTGTATATGGGTGCCAGGACTCTACTGCTTCTCGTACGCTCTCTCTCGTGCGTGGAGCCGAACGCAAGGAAGTCAGATCCTTGGCAGTGCAGCCATTATGGAGGAAAAAAAAAAACCGTCCGTCTGTTCCCAGCCATGTGTAACTAGCAAAGCAAAACCAAGCCCGCGACCGAGCCCGAGGCAAGACGAGAAATCCCCGCCTTGACTGGGTCTGGTCAAGGTGCTGCGCAAGGTCACTTCGGCGATCTAATTGGTCCAGCACAAGCGCATCTCACACAACGTGACAGCACCTCCATTGGTCCAGGGTCTCCAAGGTACCCCCATCTCAGGGCCCGTGTGGAGTGGCTCTCACAGCGCCTGTGTGCGGGGGGACCCAGATCCACCGCGCTCCAGCCCCCCGCTGCACCCCGTCCGGCACTGCCGCCCGCACCGCCGCCGTCGCCGCCGCCGCCGCCACGCCGGCCCCGGGCGCCCGCTCGTCGTCGTCGCGCCGCGGCGCGGCTTTGCGTCTCGGGTCCCGGCTCCTTGATGGCACACCGCCCCCAATCCCCACTGCCGCATCTCCCCTTGTTTCGGGTGCAGCAGGACTTCGGGGCGGCGGCCGGCAGCCAGCGGCCGTTTTCTTGGCCGGGGGTGGGCGGTGGCGCGCTGCAGCTGGTCGAGCGACTGGCGCCTCCCCCCTCCCCCGCCTCCTCCCCGCGCCCCTCCTTCCCGACCTGATCTTCATCCCGCCCCCGCCCGCCCCCCCTCGCACCTGGGCCGCCGGCGGCGGCGGTTGCCACGGCCGGTGGCGAGCGGCGGCGCGCTGCTGCTGGGCCGGCGGCTGGCGCCTCCCCGCTCCCCCGCCGCCTCCCGTCGCCCCGCTTACCTATCTGCTGTTACTTTCGCCCCCCCCCTCCCGCCCTTGGCTTCGGGGCGGCGGCCGGTGGCGGTTGTCACGGCCTGGGGCGTGCGGTGGCGCGCAGCTGCTGTACTGGCCGCTGGTGGCTCCCCGTTCCCCCGCCACTTTGCTGCTTCTCGTGGAGATCCTTCACCGGTTCGGCGCGGTTGCTCCTTGCCTTGAGCGGCCATGGCGTACCCGCTGAGCTCCTACGCCACCGTTATTTTCCGGTCGGGCCCGTCACCACAACGCCAGAAGCAGGTTTTTTAAACCTCTGGCTCGCCTGTACGCCCGCAGCTGCCGCCGTCGTGGCGCAATGGGGATCCCCTGTCGCTCGACGCAATGCGCTGTCTAATGTTGAGGATGGAGGAGCCGGTGGAGTACACCGGCGCGTGGTCCTCGACGGAAAACCCGGTGGGTGGTATACGCATGGGAGACGACGGCGATGGCTCAGGCGGCGCGGCTGTGCCCGATATGGGGCAGCGGCGGCGGGGCGGCGTGCACGGCCTGGGGGATTGCCGAAGAGGGACCGGTCGCAACACCCTGGACAAGCTCGAGGACGGCTACGTGCGCGCGCTGGCGTCGACGCTGTCCGATTACGGGCTCGACCGCTGGATCTCGGAGTACTTCCCGGGGTCCATCCTTCCGCACTACACGTCCGCGCTTGACAGCTTTGTGCAAGGGGCGCACGACGGCGCCTTCCGTGGGGAGGTGTGGCACATGGAGGCGTTTGTCGGTGCTGTCGCACGGTTCAACAAGATAGACCAACCCAAGTCGGGCAACCGGGAGGTCTTGAGCTGCTGGGTTGCGTCGCGCGGAAACATTGCCTGCACGTGCATGGGGAGTACCAAGTACAGGGCCGGCTTGGAGCCCAAAGCGGCTACCGTCCCGCACGCGCGATGCACGAACACTTCCGCGTTATTGGGCGCCGTCACCACCCTGGCCGATGCCTTTGGTGAGCCTCCCCGGTCGCTGCTCATGCACTATGGGGAGCGCTTCCACGAGCCGGGCCTGCGGCCGGGCTTGTCGGTCGGTCGCGCCAAGGCGCTAGCTGGGGGCACGACGACATTCTTCGACGAGACTGAGGTGTTCGATACTGGCGGCCTGCCTGTAGCCATTGTCGTTTCGGGCACGGGGCGGCGGCGAGTGCCGGCGCCGGTCAAGTGCGCGCGCAAGGCCACGCGGTGCTGCTACTGTGACTCGTCCTGGGAAATGTCTTGCGCCCACGTCCTGAAGACGTGGGCGCTGCGGCAGAGCGATGCCGCACGGTGGCCGACGCGCGCCCCTTCCCGGGCGGGCGACTCGAAGCCGCGTTACACGTCCGTGTCGCAGCAGCCAATATCCCCGTTCAACTGCAAGCGGAGCATCCTAGTGGACGTAGACGTTTTTGATCACGCGCGGCGGAAGCAGCTGTACATCATCCCGGCCCCCACGCACTGCCGCAAGTGCGGGGCGGCGAGGGGCGCCGCCCACTCCAAGCCGGCGCCAGAGAACATCATGCTGTCGCACGTGGTCTCTGGCACCATGATCTTGGACGGCTACAAGTTCACCAGCTCCATGGTGTGAGTGTGCGCGGACGGCCGGGAGAAGGGCATCGTGATCCTGTCGCCCGCCACGGCGGCGACTGCATCGCTGGTCCGCCACTTTTTCCAAAATGTGTCGATAGAAGGAGACCCCTTCATTAGGGTTTTTCGCAGCTGGTGGGTCCTCGCCATGGGGCGGTCGGCGGCGGGGGTGATGCGGTCGGTCATCACGTCGCGGAGCCTCCGCACCGTCTCCCGGCTGATGTCGACCGGGCTGGCGCCAATGTGAAAAGACCCACCTGACTGGCCCTTCGACTGTGGGTACTGCTGCGACGGCTAGCGGTTTCGCTTCGTAACGGCGGACGGGATCTGGGTCGGCTACATGAAGCGGCTGGTATCCAACAACTACAAGACGTGTAGCGAGGGGTGAGAGCCGGACAGGGAGCTACTGAAAGTCGCTAGCCTCATCGGCAGCGAGTGGGTGCGTCGGTTTTTGCGGCTCTGCGTCAACCAACCCGAGGAGGTCATCGCGGTGACGGCCAACTAGTTCAAGGCGGCGTGCGTGGCGCTCGCCATCCTCTGCCCTGTCGCCGCCCCATCGTCTTTTGTTTCAAGTACTGCTGTTTGCACCTCTCCCGTCTCGGTCCGTGTTCGGGCCATGATATTTGAGCTATGGCACCTGCCAACCTTTTCAGTAAGCCTTTCCAAGGGGCTGCTTGCCGCCACCACCAAGGTCACCACGTCGGCGGCTGCGGCACAACGACCGGCTGCCGACACCGTGGCAGAGCTGCAGCTGCCAGCGTCTCTGCGCCAGTGGCTGGCGACCCCCCGGCCGGCGAACCTCAATGCGACTGTGGCCAACCCGCCCGCCGGTGCTGCGCCCGTGCCGGCCGCCACCGTGCCCCATCCCGCTGTCGGTGTTGTGGGTGCTGGAGGTGGCCAGGCGCAACCTGCCGTCGTGCCCCCAACTCCTTTTGGGACAGGAGTTGTCCCCTTCATGCCAACCAAGTCGATTGACGGGAGGCTGCCATTGACGCGGGCACTCCCAGACAACATGGCGCAGGGGCTCCTCTCACTAATCGTTACAACCGTCGTCGACCCTGCCGTGTCACCGTTAAAGCACCAGCACGTGGCGCCGCTACGTCGCCTCGACGCCATCCTCCGGTCGCCGTCCGCGGCGGCAGATATCGGCTAGCTGACGTCCGCCGCCGTTTCCGACGCGGAGGCCGTCGTCCCGCCGGGGGATAACGTTTCCTTGGTGGCGCTGCTACGAGAAATCCCGATGCTGCTCGTGCTCCTGACTTCTGCAGGCCTCCTCGGACCTCGGCTGCCAGCGGTGGCACGAGCCGTCGCGGACAGCTTGAAAAACGTTTGCGCCACAGTCGAGGCATATCACGCTGGTAGGAAGCCAGAGATTGGATCCGCGGCGGCCTTTGAGGGGCGGTTGTCGGGCGTCAGCAAGACGCCCACGGAGATGCACGCCTTCTTCGTTTCGGTCTTCCCGCACGCGACGGAGGACCTGATGCTGACTGGGAGTACCGCGCGTCGGCGTTTGCAACGCAGGAGAAGCCCGAGACGGGGGCTTGCGCCCAGAACTACCAAACCACACGATAGTCGTTTTCCCCGGGTGCTTTTAGTAGTTGCTGTGCATGCTCTCACCCGCGTGCGCTCGGATTTGTTGTTTTCTACCAACGGGAGGGCCCGCTCGCGTGGCTCAACGCCATCATTACCCGCTTTCCTGATCTCCCCGAGTACATTGTGTATGGCTTTGGATGCGGGGCGGTGCGGAGCGCGTTGAGCAAGCTTCCCTGGGTGCTGGCTGCTTCCACGACAGCTAGCGACCAGTTCCACATCGTGTGCAGCGTCGCTGTTGATACCCGCTCGTTTGCGATGTTAACGAAGGCCAACACTGTCGCACATGAGCAGCGGAACAGGGCTATCAAGCTCTTGTCCAGTGTACTACGAGCGAGTGGGCAGAGCTACTACACCCGTGTCTTTGCCTACTATATGCTTGTGCACAATGTCCGAGCTCACGCCCGGTCGGCTGCCTTGACAGCTTTTCCTGACGTGTATTACTTCGCAAGTTTTCATTCTTAGAGGGAGGCGTGTCTCTGTGGGTGTGGGCATGTGGAGACTGTTCCCTTTGGCGAGGAGCTGGCTCTCTCGTCCTCGGAGGACGAGGAAGATGTCCCAGTGATGGGCTCCTCCTCGTCCTCTCGTGACGGGGGGGACAGCGAATAAATGAACTTTACTCTACCTTCTTAGTCTACCGCAACGGCTCTCCAAAGACCTCAGTGGTGGACCCACCCAATTCGCGGCAACTTAGTGAAGAGCGACCCCCAGGTAAACGGGCGAGACAACTGGACCATAGGGGTGCCGCTGAGGCCGCGGTGTGATTGGGAGGTCGGGAAGGGGGGCTCCGCCCTCTCGGTGGACGGGGCGCACCACCAGCGCCGCGGCCGCCATCTGCCACGACGGACACCGTCAGACGGCCGGGGGGAATTCATTGCGATTTCCAGACAGGGGCACCCGTGCAGGCCCCGGATGGCCACAGAGACCGCAGCACTGCTCGTTTCCACTATCCTTGCGGTGGCGGCCTGTGTGGACGGTGATGGTGACATACGTGCGCGCGTGGGGGGGAGTGGCCGGCTCTCTAACCTGAGAGCTCCAATGAGGAGGGGCCGGGGTGACCAAGCTGTGAGGATGGAGGCGGCGGTGTGGGCTGGGGGAGGTGCCGTTGCTGTGGGGGGCTGGCCGGTGGCCGCCACCACCACCGGCTGTCAGAGACGCGGCGCACGCCGTTGAAACAAGTGATGACAGACTATGCGCAGGATGGGGTCGGGGTACCGGAGAGTCACGTCCAGTAGCTCCACCCAACAGCCGCTCGAAGGACGAAGTGTCCGGCTGACAGCCAGAGTCGGCCTAGTTAGCCACCACTCCCGACCCGTTGAGGGAAGCACCAGTGCAGGCCGCGGCAGTCCAAAGAGCCCGCAGCACTGCTGTTTTCCACTGTCCTTGTGATGGCGGCCTGCATGGGCGCTGACGGCAAAAACGATCGCGCGTGGGGGGGAGTGGCCGACTCTCTAACCTGGGAGCTCCGATGAGGAGGCGCCGAGGGGCGCATTTTGTGACGTTGGAGGCGGCAGTGAGGGCTGAGGCAGATGCCGTCTCTGTGGGGGGCTGGCCGGTGGCCTCCACCACCGCCGTTCTTCGATATCCAGGGGTAACTTGGTTCGGCCAACGTTTGCATTGAATCTTTTGTGGCGGTTTCGATGGCGAGTCGGATTGTGGCTTTCATGCTGCACTGGTAGTCGATACCGTGACTGGCGATCCACGTCGCGCCCCCTCCGCCCAACTTCCATGCCTTTTCTGCCCCCTTCCTACATCCATAGCTTCCCCCTCCCACCGCCATCGCTGCGGGCTGTGCACGGGGAGGCCGGTGGTAATAGCCGCCCCAGTTCTATTGGAATCCCTGCAGAGCCTGGCGGTCCGCCTTGTGATGGCGGGGACCAAAGTGGCTTTGGTTGGCCCGGCCGGCTGCGGCAAGAGCGTTGTGCCCCGGGCTGTGGTGGACGCGGGGCGGCGGCGCTTCGGCAATCGGGGCGTCTTGGTGCTGGCATGGGTGGGCTCGGCCGCGCAGCCGGTGGATCGCGCGACGGTTTCCTCTGTGCTTCGCACACCGGTGGCCAACCAGTCCAAAGAGACGATCCTGTGGTGGCGTTTTGGTAACCCCACGGCGCGCGACGAGCTGCGGGCCGTGCGGATGGTTGTGATTGACGAGGCCCCCACCATCCAGGGGCGGTGGAAGGCCCGCCTGGAGTTTGTGCTGCGAAAAGTCGCCCCGTCACCTTCCCGTGAGTTGTTACCCTTTGGTGGTCGCCATGTTCTTGGTAAGTCTCATCTTCTTCCCTCTTATCTTGTGGCGTTGTGCTGGTACCTTTTTGCTTCTGCTCGTCACTTGTGTCTGACTCTGTCACCCCGGTGGCTGTTGCTTCCTCCGTGATTCCTTCTTGGGGTTGGGTCTACAGCCTCTGGGGACTCGTTGCAGCTCCAGGACTTCGGGGTGACGGGCGACTCGGTGGAGGTCTGTGCCTACCAGACGCGGTCGTGGTACGACACCTTTGTCTCCCACTTTGGCATGGCGATGCAGCTGTCGTCCCCGCACCGCCAGAACCCAGACGACCCGCTCTACTCCGTCCTAATGCGGCTGCGCGTTGGCGCGCCCACGGAAGATGATGTTAACCTACTCAACTCGGCGTGGGGAGTGGGGGGCGACGACGCCTGGCCCAACCACCAGCAATTGCGTGCCAAGAACTGCGACTTAGGCACTGTCAACGATCGGCGCCTCGCCGAGCTTCCGGGCGAATCTGTCACAATTACGTGCGTCGACACCTTCAACGTGGAGCACCCTGACCGTCAAGCCTCCGTGTATTTCAAGCTGCAAAAGCTCTCCCGCGGCGTGTTTCAGGTGAAGCCCGGGGCGGAGGTGGTGTTGACGCGTTCGGTGGGCGAGGTGATGACGGGGGCTCGGGGACGCGTGATCAGGGCGAGTTCTGAATCTGTGAGTTATTCTTTCGTTGGACATGAGGAGGCTGTGGAAGTGGGGGTGGCAGAGTTTGCGGTGAAGGATGCCATGGAGCAGATTTTGGGGAAGCGCGTTCAGGTACCCCTGCTTCTAGCTTGGGCCATGACCATCACTCGTGCCCAGGGCATGACATTGTCGGCTGTCGCCATGGACTTTGGTTGCACGACGTGGTCACCTGAGGGTTTTTTGTACTCGGGGTGCTCCCGCTCTGTTTCTTTTTCTACTCTGCGTGTGCGAGGGCTGACCCGAGATCACGTGCGCGCTAGCCCACAAGGTCTGCAGTATTACCAAATTATGGAGTGAGACCGTAGAACAAATTAGCACATTTTTATTTCGACAGGAGCCATGTACTGGGACATCCACAAAACCACTCTCCGAGTCAGGGGGTCGCCTGGCTCACATGCTCCAATGTCTCGCATTCTGTCGGGATTGACCAATTCAGGGAAGTGCTCCCCCACGCAGTGCTTAAATTCTTCGACTGGTAGAGCAGGTTGGAGCAGAGATAGCGCGTCAACGCGTGCCCTGGTTCGAAGCTCATCGGAAACACCTCGGCCGTCAGCGCCCCAGTCAGCGCTTGCTGCCATGGTGTTGGGGTGGCGGGATCTCGCGGCGGCTCCCCGACGCGATGCTCGGCGGGGAGCACATATGGGCCGGCGCGACGCCAAACATCAGCTGTCACAAGTCGCCGTGCCGCGCTAAAGTGCCGGGGACGGTCCCACAGAGCAATCCGAGGTCTGAAGAGAAGAAGGGACACGCCAAAAAGTGATGTCAGTGAGTGAGCGCACCAACATAGAAAGTCCGAGTCACCGACAAGGCAGGCAGAAATCCGTCCCAGCAGCAAGCGCTGTACAAATACCCGACCCAGGACGCACTCCACACCAAAGGATTATCGCAAACGTCCAGCAACGTTGGACCGGTGCCGGTGGGCGGCGAGGTGGTGCCGCTCTCGCCCTCCCCGTACGGGTAGATGGAGTTCCGGTGCCCCTCAACGACAGACATCTCGTTGACGAAGACAAAAGAGGCATCAAGGCGGCGGCCACCCACCACTGCCTCTAAAGGGTCACAGCGTGCTTGAGCCACCAAGCCAAGCGGCGGAAAAATGAGCTCGCAAATGTAGGTTGACGGCGACACGGGCACGTCCGACCAGATGGAGCGAGCTGACGTGGTGGTGGCAGCCAACGCGTCGCCAGCCGAGCATGTTCTTGGAAGGGCGCGGGTCCCGGATGGGGGTGGGGGCTGAGCGGCAGTGGCGGCGTCCGCGGCGGCGCCTGTTGCGACGGATAGGCTTTCCTCACGGCGGTTACCGGCCGGTCCATCACCTCCGGAAGGGGGGGGGGGGGGGGGGGGGGGGGGGGGGGGGGGGGGCGTCAACGCGAGCGGCGGGGGCGCCGCCACTTGGTGCGTCTGCGTTGGTCTTCCGCGACCGGCGGCCACGACGCGGTGCCTTCTTCCATGCGACGTCGTTGCCGTCTGGCGCCTTGCGCTTCTTTTGCTCTTCAACAGTTACACCCGACTGGAACTGTTCGACGAGCCACAAGTAGAGGGGCTGCCGCTGATATACCATACCGCAAATAATCGCAAAGACCACCTCGTGCGTGACCTTGCCCGTGTTGTTCAAAACAGGGTTGGTGACAGACACGTGCCGCTTTCCGTTCCAGTACTTGACGACCTTGTTAAGAACTACTTTCGGCGTGAGCGACTGGTACGTAGGTGACCGCCGGGACTTCACCGAGTCGGCGGAGAGACAGAGGAGGAGGGCGTGCGTGAATTTCTTGAGCAGCACGAGCCAAGCTGTAAGACCCGCCAGGACACGTGGCGAATCAAACGTACTCGGGAGGGGCAACGGTTGACGGGGAAGGCCCCGCCTAAGACGATGGGGGCGACGACGGAGGGCACTAGGGATGTCGAAGGGTGTGACGACGGTGGAAAAGGTCGGGAGGGGTCACAAGGGAAAAGGTTGTCTTTGGAACTGAGGCTGCCCCTCTCAATCCCCCCGAAGGAGCTCGGTTCGCTTGACTATATACTCTCCCTGGGG
>Ga0209093_1002058_pt1 | contig 11353 bp, 9 predicted proteins | sample SidtaG_4_FD_187450 | JGI IMG/M metagenome (GOLD analysis project Ga0209093, IMG submission 187450) | Marine algal microbial communities from Sidmouth, United Kingdom - Sidmouth_Male1 metaG (SPAdes) (version 2) | ecosystem: Host-associated > Algae > Red algae > Unclassified | place: Sidmouth...
TTAGTTTCCCCACAAATCCTCATTCCAAAGGCAAAATCCACTCTACATGCCCAAAAAACGGATATTTTTCTTCTGCTAAATCTACCGTCGAATCCGTATAAGGCTGCTGCTTCCGACCATTCAATCCGGCTTTGATATGTGCGTAAATTTCGATTTCACGCCCCTCTCCCCTTGCCCTATCTCTCACAAAATGAGCGTATTGCAAAATTAATTCTGGATTAGTTCGCATTTTTCGGCGTTGGCGTTTGGTAAGGTGTTTTGTACCGTAGTCCCTCGTTTCCTTGCTTGTTTCTACGTCTTTTATAATAAAATATCCACTTCCCATCTTACTGCGCAACATCATGCGCCACGAGTAGCGATGTCCCTCTTCTGTCCATGCGACATTGCCGGGAATGAGGTGGTGACGCAAGGGCATCAGTAGGTGAAATGCGGCGATAAATACGAGTATTCCGATGGTGATTTTTTGCCTTGGGGGAGAAGGTTGAACGTAGTTATTCTGTGGCGAAAACTCGCCTTGCATTTTGGAAATGCAAGGCGAGTTTTCGTTACTAAATCCAGACTCGTCGGACATCTTTGAGATGTCAGACGAGACGGCATTCAAACCAAAAAATTCTTTTATTCTACCGCCAATTTTCGGAAAAATTTCACAAAAACGATAAAACAATCGTCGTGGCAAATCGGGTGGAAAGAAAAATAAGGTCAGCGCGATGGAAAGCAGCGGAAAGATACCGATTTGAAAAATGAGTGTATTGATGAAATGAAACATCAAAATAAACACAAAAATCACCGGACGAGTACGCCGAAAAAGCAGTAAAGGCACGGCAAATAAATCTAATGCCAAGCCACCGTAACTCATCGCCCACGCGACGCAATCTTGTGAAATAACCGAACCGATTAACCAAAATTTTCGCTTATATTCGAGCCAAGTAAGTAGCGGTTGGGCGCGCAGCCAATCAACGTTTATTTTTGCCAAGCCGCCATAAAAATAGACGATGCCCATCAGAAAAGCGAGCAACCAAATATGCCATTGTGCCGTAGTATCTGAGTAGATTTCGGGCTTGCGTTGCACATCAAACGAAGCGCAACGATGCGCCGGAAGGAAACACATTACCCATGATAGCCAACAAAATAAATATCCATGATTTAGATACTGTGTTGCTTCCATAAAATTAAAATAGGTAAAACCAAGCGCGAATAATAAAGTCGCAATTCGGTAATGCAAACCCAGTGCAATCAGTATCGCCAGCGTACACATCACCGCCATAAAAATCAAAATCAACCATTCGGGCATTGGCTGTATCCACTCAAAGCCATAATATTTGAATTGAAAATCATGAGTGAGGTTGTCGCGAGTTTCTTTGTGCAAAATCGTACCCAATACATCCGCAAAGCCCAATACGCCAAAGACGATTCGGAACAGAACCAACACGGAAATATCAACGGGACGGAAGAGCGTTTTCATAGCCCAAAAATAATGATGAACTATGAATGATGAACTATGAACGGGTGTTTTTTTTCGCTACGCGAAAAAATAATGGTTCTTTGACAGATCCAGTGGTGAATATATTAGGGAAGACGAAAAAAATAATCTACCCGTCTGAATTGTTCTTTTTCTTATATGTTTCACTAAATTTTCCTTACGTAGCCCAGCTATGCGCGTCAAATTTAGCCAAGCATATAAAAAAAATAACGGCTTTATTTGGGGTAGATTATTTTCTTCGTGTTCCCTTACGTTCAAACAACACCTCCTATCCCTCACGCAAAAAAGACAAACGAACAGACGAAAAAGAACAATTCAGACGGGTAGATTATTTTTTCCTCTTCCCCTATCACTACATTTTTCAAAGAACCAAAATAGTTACTTTTGTGTTATTCCATTAGGAACGAGGCATAAATAAATTAAGTTTTTTGACGCCGTTATTTTTTTCTTTTTCGAGGCATGAAAATCGCGCATAGCCAAGCTACGCAAGGATTTTCACAACGAAGAAAAAGGAGAAAAGAACAAGTCAAAATCTGAATTTATTTTTGCATCGTTTCTTAATCGTTCACCATTAATCATTAAAAAATTTGTTTCGTACTGAACTATTATTGCCTGTTTCGGATTGGAAAATTTCGCATGAAAGTCAAGTGTTGAGCTTGGGGTCTTGCTTTGCGGAGAATATCGGAGGGCGGCTTTTGGAAGCCAAATTTCCGTTGAATTTAAATCCTTTTGGGATTGTGTATAATCCGATTTCGACAGTCGGTGTTTTAAATGATTTAATTGATAATCAACAGTTTACCAAAGAAAATATTTTCTTTCATAGGGAGCGTTGGCATAGCTTTTCGCATCATAGCCGCTTTTCTCATGCAGATGAAAATATTTGTTTGGAACAAATAAACACTGCGGTAGAAACAGGTCATAAGCAATTTCGGAAAGCGGATGTTTTGCTGGTTACGCTGGGTACTGCGCATGTTTTTTTCCATAAAGAATTAAAACGTGTCGTTAATAATTGTCATCAATTGCCTACGAATGATTTTGAACGGCGTTTGCTTCATACGAATGAAATTAGTCGGTCACTCGCCGCTACATTTCAACTGATGAAAATACTACGCCCGGAAATTCGTATCATTTTGACTATCAGCCCTGTACGACATCTTCGAGATGGTTTGACGGAGAGTAAGCTGAGCAAATCTATCTTGCGTGTAGCGGTAGATGAGTTGTGTAAGACGTTTAATTTTGTAGATTATTTTCCTTCCTATGAAATTATGATGGATGATTTGCGAGATTATCGTTTTTATGCGGCAGATATGGTGCATCCGAACGAGGTCGCAGTGGATTATATTTGGGAGAAATTTTCAAATACCTATTTCGATGAAAGTACAAAGCAATTAATAGAGCAAACTCAAAAGCTGCGACAAGCGATGCTACACCGTCCATTTAATTCGGATTCGGACGCACATGGAGCCTTTTTAGCGAAGCATTTACACATTGCACAAAACATAAAAAAAGCCCATCCCCACTTGAATATGGAGGATGAGCTTGCTTATTTTTCGTCGTAGCGTTACGTTACTTTTTCCCATGACAATTCTTATACTTCTTCCCACTACCACATGGACAGGGCGCATTTCGACTAATTTTCACCTCAGTACGTTTGAACGTTTCGGCTTTGGCACGTTGTCCTGCTCCTGCGGCGGCGGCTTTGGCGCGAGCGGCTTCCACGTCTGCATTACTTGAGGTGCGAGTGCGTCGCGTGTTGGTGCGCTGGCGTTTGCCTTCGCGGACATCGCTGCGGTCTTGTATCGGAATCGTACCGAGTGAGAGGAAAGACGTGACCTTGCGATTAAGGTCGCCGACGAGTTCCTCAAACAAGTTGTAGGCTTCGATTTTGTAAATCACAAGCGGGTCTTTTTGTTCAAATGATGCCGCTTGGGTCGATTCTTTCAACTCATCCATTGCACGGAGGTGTACTTTCCACGAGTTGTCCAACAAGGCAAGCGTGATGGATTTTTCGATTTCGGAAATGATAGAACCACCGTTGCTTTCGACTGCTCTTTCGAGGTTCGCAACAAGTTGAAGGGTACGTTGACCATCGGTAAACGGAATAGAGATATTGCGGTATTGCTGACTATCAGCTTCATATACCTGTCGAATAGTCGGCATGACCTTTTCGACAATCAATTCCATTTTTTCGCGGTATTTTTCTACTACTTTATCTTTATATTGGTCCGAAATATCTTCTAATTTCGCTTCGTGTAATTGAACTTCCGTGACGTTGGGTTCGATGCCGAAAAAGCGCATGGAATCCAATCTAAACTCCTCATAATCACCGTTTTCTTGGTGCAAATCAACCAATTCCTCACTCAATTCGGCAAACATATTGTACAAGTCCAAGGATAGACGTTCGCCATGCAGTGCGTGGCGGCGACGCTTGTAAATGGCTTCACGCTGAATGTTCATGACATCATCGTATTCGAGTAGACGTTTACGTGTACCAAAGTTATTTTCCTCAACTTTTTTCTGCGCTCTTTCTATCGAATTAGAAATCATTTTATGCTGCAAAACTTCGCCATCTTCGTAGCCCATTTTGTCCATCATTTTGGCGATACGTTCCGAACCAAAAAGACGCATGAGGTTGTCTTCGAGCGATACAAAGAACTGTGAAGAACCAGGGTCTCCTTGTCGTCCGGCACGTCCGCGCAACTGTCTATCGACTCGGCGAGACTCGTGGCGTTCTGTACCGACGATTGCCAAACCTCCAGCTTCTTTTACGCCTTCGCCGAGCTTGATATCGGTACCACGACCTGCCATATTGGTGGCAATTGTGACGGCTCCGGGCTTACCGGCATTGGCTACGATTTCTGCCTCACGTTGGTGTTGTTTGGCGTTCAAGACATTATGTTTGACGCCTTTACGGTCAAGAAAACGACTTAGTAATTCCGAAATTTCTACCGAAGTTGTACCCACCAAAACAGGCTGTCCGTTTTCGGTCAATTTCACTACTTCTTCTACTACGGCGTTATATTTTTCGCCTGTTGTTTTATAGACCAAATCCTCGCGGTCATCGCGTGTAATTGGTCGATTCGTAGGAATCACAACGACATCGAGTTTGTAAATGTCCCAAAATTCACCGGCTTCTGTTTCTGCCGTACCCGTCATACCCGAAAGTTTGTGGTACATACGGAAGTAATTTTGTAGCGTGACGGTGGCGTAAGTTTGGGTTGCTGCTTCGACTTCTACGCCTTCTTTTGCCTCTACTGCTTGGTGCAAACCATCTGACCAACGGCGACCTTCCATGACACGCCCGGTTGATTCATCTACGATTTTGACCTTGTTATCTACAAGGATATATTGGTCATCGAGGTGAAACATCGTGTAGGCTTTGAGGAGTTGTTTCATGGAGTGCAAACGCTTGGATTTTAGGGTGAAGTCCTGCATGAGTTTGCTTTTCTCTTCGGCTTTTTCCTCGGCGGTCATTTCTTCATCTCCATCAATCTCAATGATGGTAGAACCGATGTCGGGCATGACGAAGAAGTTGGCATCTGATTCTTGTGCAGCAAGAAAATCCGCCCCTTTTTCTGTGAGGTCAACGGAGTTGGTTTTTTCTTCGATGGTAAAATATAGGGGGTCGTCCGCAACGTGCATGTGCTTAGATTGCTCCTGCATATAAAAGGATTCCGTTTTTTGCATAATCACCTTGACGCCCGGCTCGCTGAGAAACTTGGTCAACGGACGGTTTTTGGGCAATGCACGGAAAGAACGGAAGAGCGCGAGTCCGCCTTCTCCTTCTTCGTAGCCTACGCTACCTTCTGCGATAAGTGCCTTAGCATCAGCGAGATACTGCTGCGCAAGGGCGCGTTGTTTGGCGACGAGTCTTTCGACTTTCGGTTTGAGTGGGATGTATTCTTGCTCCTCGCCTTTATCGACAGGACCAGAGATAATCAAAGGTGTTCGGGCATCATCGACGAGTACTGAATCGACCTCATCTATCATCGCAAAATGGTGTTTGCGTTGTACGAGTTCATCAGGGTTGCGCACCATATTATCCCGCAAATAATCAAAACCAAATTCGTTATTTGTGCCATAAATAATATCGCATTTATAGGCTTCTACACGCTCTTCAGAGTGTGGTTTATATTTATCAATACAATCTGCCGACAAAAATAGAAATTCAAAAATCGGGGTCATCCACTCACAGTCACGACGTGCGAGGTAGTCGTTGACGGTGATGACGTGTACGCCCTGACCGGATAAGCCATTCAAGTAGGCAGGCAAGGTAGCGACGAGGGTTTTACCCTCACCTGTTGCCATTTCCGCAATTTTTCCTTGATGCAAAACTATACCACCAATCAATTGCACATCATAGTGCAACATATTCCAGGTAATTTCTGCGCCGGCTGCCATCCATTTATTTGACCATAAGACTTTGTCGCCTTGTACGGTCATGTTGGAACGTTTGGCTGCCAAATCACGGTCAAAATCTGTGGCGGTGGTTTCGAGGCTGGTATTGGTCATAAAGCGTCGCGCCGTTTCTTTGACTACAGCGAAGGCTTCGGGCAATATTTCCAATAAAATATCTTCGAGGTGCTTGTCGCGTTCTTTGACGATTTCGTCTATTTGGTCGAAAATGACTTCTTTTTGTTCAAAATCAGGCTCTGTATTGGCATCCTCTTTCAATTGTGCTATATCGGCATCAATGCCCTCCAAATGCGCCGAGATTCGTGCGCGAAATTCAAGGGTTTTATTTCGCAATTCGTCATTGGAAACGTGTTCGAGTTTGGCGTATTCTATGTGGGTTAGTTCGACGTATGGCGTGAGTTGTTTGACATCTCTGTCGTACTTCGTACCAAATATTTTTTGGATTTTGTCCGTAATAAATTTTAACATGCTTTTGACGGTGGAGGGTAGACAGTAATTAATTTTGAATGAGTGTCCCGATAATTATTGGGATTAAATAATTTATACTCAATCGGGAATTTACCATGCCAACCTATTTTTTTTCTTTAATTAATTTCAAATTTATGTTTTCGGGGCTTTTGTTTGACCTGCAAAGATAGTGATTCAAACGGCTTTTTTGAGTTTGGTTTCGGGAAATAAATCAGCTAATTTGTAGTCGCTGTATTTGTCTGTATTTTCTTGGTCAGCTTTGAGGAGGTCGTTTTTACTTTGAATATTGAGCCATGTTGAGGGTTTCATGTCAAATATCTTACCTAATTTGATGGCAAGGTCAATATTGATTTTTCTTCTACCTTTGCACAATGCGCTCAAATTGGATTCTTCATAGCCGATATATCTGGCGAATGATTTATTTTTGATGTTTAATTCTTTCAAGAACATCGCTAAAAACTCGCCTGCACTGATGATTTTTTCGGGCTGTTCTACTTGCATGTAGTCCCATATTTTTAGATAAACTGTAAATACGGTTGTTTCACGCTTTTGTTCAGGAGTTCTATTTTTTGAATGTTCGGCTACGATTGCTGCGAACTGCTTGAACTCCTCCGTAGTAGAATCTACGGGTTCGCCTGTGCCTATGATGCGCGTATCTGTGAAATATAATTCTTCTTCCATATTTGCATTTTGGTTAAACTAAAATAAGCAAACAAAAATACATTTTTTCAAGCACTAAAACAATTTAAATTATCAAAAATTGATAATTTAAATTCGCAGTAAAATACAAACACACGCTTTCAAATCATTTATCATTCCACTCGCATTTTCGCGCCAAAATGACTAAAAAACCTCGTATATTCGTGCAAAATTGACAGATGAATCGTTTTTTTTATAGCATATTGGCAGTCCTCCCCCCAGCCCCCTCCAAAGGGGGAGACGTGAGTGGTGAGTCCTCCAAAAAAAGAAATACATTCGTGAGTAGTTTTTCGCGCAGCGAAAAATCTCCCCCTTTGGAGGGGGTTGGGGGGAGGACGCTCGTACTACTCGCGACCATTTTTCTATTTTCTTGTAACGAAAAAGAAAACCTGCAAGCCTATTATTACCCGATAAATGAGATTTCGGAGGGCATGGTCTATGAATATCAGTCGCCTTTGCAAGATAGCGTTCAGCATCCGCCGCATTATTGGTACTACCGTGTGGTGAAGGGTGAAGATGGTACGGAGGCATTGGTAGGCGTTTATTATAATCACGAATTTGACATCGAACAACTCGTGCGGGAGCGCGTGGTGAGCAATGGTGTGAAAACGGATGACGTGCGCTTGTACGAATACGATACCGAAGGGCAACGTTTTGATATTCAGGCGGAAATAAAACAAAATACAACGTTTTTGTTTGATGCAGATGAAACGCAGATTTTGCCGTATCAATTGGCGTGGCGCAGTAAAATAGACCCTGACGCCTCGACTAAGCTGACGCGCGGACGGGCATTTCGCGGTTTTATTTCATGTGAATTTGAAGGAAGAAAGGGGCGTTGCGCCAAATTTCAGTTGGATGACATCATCGAAGCCGACCACGATACCGAAGGCGGACAAACACTCGAATTGACGGCTACAGAACATTACGCCAAAGACATCGGTTTGATTTATTCGAAAAAAACATTGCCGAATGGCATGGAAATTATTTACGAATTGGTCGCTCGTTACCCGATGTCGGAATTGGAAGCAAAAGCGGAAAAGCGGATGAATGGTGGGTCGTAGCGCGACACTTTCAGTTCGCGTCCGTAGAACGATGCTTCTAGCTCGTTCCTTGCGTGTGAGCGTCAAACTAATGCGGCGCGGGCTGGAAGCACCACGCTACGGACGCGAACTGGAAGTATCGCGCTACGTTACCAATCCATTTCCCGTTCCCAGTGATTTTGATTGAGGGTATCTTCCATGATACTGAGGTAACTTTGATAGCGGATGATACTGATTTTGCCCGCTTCTACGGCTTCTTTTACGGCGCATTGTGGTTCGTTGAGGTGTAGGCAGTTGTTGAATTTGCAGTGTTGGAGGACTTCAAAAAATTCGACGTAATTATGCGCGACATCTTGTGGTTCCATATTGATGAATGCCAACTCTTTGATACCGGGCGTGTCGATGATTTGTCCGCCGAATTGTAGGGCAAACATCTCGGCGAAAGTAGTAGTGTGTTGACCTTTTCCCGAGTAATCAGAGATTTCGGAAGTCATCAGTTCGAGTCCGGGTTGTATGGCATTGGCGAGGGTCGATTTGCCGACGCCGGAGTGCCCACAGACGAAGGTGATTTTATCTTTCAACAAGGCGCGTAGGTCTTCCAAACCTTGTTGTTCTAAAGCAGAAACCGCGATGACAGGGTAGCCCATCGGTTCGTAAATGGCACGCAATCCGCCAAATATTTCTTCGTCTTCTTTTTCCCACAAATCCATTTTATTGACCAAAATAATCGTCGGAATACTATGCGGCGTAGTCGCGATGAGAAATCTGTCGATGAAGCCCGGCTTGAGTGTCGGATGCTTGATGGTCGTAATGACGATGGCTTGGTCGATATTGGCACAGAGCATGTGCAAGTGGTGTTTTTTACGCGGCGATTGACGGACGACGTAGTTTGTACGCGGCGATATTCCACTGATAATAGCGGTATCTTGTCCGGCTTCTTTTTCTATCGTCACTTCGTCGCCTACGGCAACGGGGTTGGTGAGTTTGAGGTCATTGAGGCGCAATTTCCCCCTGATGCGGCAGCGCACTATTTCCCCATCATCCATGCGTACATGGTACCATTTCCCTTTTGATTTTATTATCGTTCCTTTCAAATTTTGATTCGTTAACTCGTGATTCGTGTATTCGTGTATTCGTTGACTCGTGATTCGGTTTCTTTGTAGTTTCTCTAAGAACATTTTTGTGTAAGAAAAAGTTCGCAGCTCTGTATTATGCGTTTATTCGATGTCAAGACCTTTTTTAAATGAGACTGTAAAGTACTGTATAAAGTAAGCCGAAAGCAAGCACAAATGTAGTATGTCCGGTTAATTTTGGAATAAAGCGGTATTGTCCAAGATGTGGTGCAAATGACCTATTGTTTTGTGTTTACGGAAAGTGTTTTGAGTGTCTTTTTTTTATAAAAATAATATATGTAACTATTAGACTTTATTTAGAAATATTTTGTATGCAGCTAAAGACAGCCCGTACTGTTGATGGTCAGAGGAGCGCGTATAGTTTGGGTAAAAAGATGATGAAACCAACGATGGCTGCGCCAATGGCTGCCAATAATACGGCGGCGGCGGCTACGTCTTTGGTTTTTCCGGCAAGGGGGTGATGTTCGGGTGAAACGAGGTCGGTGAGGTATTCGATAGCGGTGTTGGCGGCTTCGGCGGCGAATACGAGGGCAAAGCAGAGGGTGAGGATGCACCATTCGATGCGAGTGATTTCTAATAAAAAACCTGCAATAGTTACACAGATGGCCGCAAATAGGTGTATTCGCGCATTGGGCGTGGAACGGAAGAGGTCGGCTATGCCTTTGAAGGCATAACGGAAGCTATTTAATCTCTCCTTCAGCATAGCCGGGTTTGTATTGAAATTGACCCATGACGCCGATGTAGTCGCCTCCGGAGTCGGAAAGCGGCTCAAAATCAACGCATTCGAGCTCGTGGGAATGTAATATATGGTCGGTAGGGACTTGAAGCAATTTGGTAGAGGGTGTGAGTAGGGCGGGGCTGAAATCGCGGCGTCCGTTGCAAAGTCCGGTGAGGGTACGGAATGATTTGAGCTCTTGCGACCACGGTACGACGTTGTATGCGCCAAGTGTGAGTACGGGGGCGTCAGGTTTTTTTACGATGTCAGCTATATAGAGCAAATGTCGGCGGATTTTATCGTAAGCAACTGTGCTGACGGGCGGTTCGGTGTTGGCATAAACGAAAAATATATCTTCGTGTTCGTCATCAATACGGACTTTGCCGAAAATATTGGGCGTGTCTTCAAAGTGAAAGGTATCAACCACCGTTAAAGGATATTTGGAATAAATCGCCAGACCTCGAAAGTCTAAGCGAACAATAGATTCGGAGTGAGGATAAGTGGCTTCGAGTCCTTTTTTGAGGAATATGTTCCAATCATAAGTTAGTTCTTGAATGGCTACAATGTCGGCGTCTTTTTCGAGGATGGTTTGTATCATGTTTGATGGGGCTTGGCTGGTAGAGCCTACATTGAAGTGGGCAACTTTGAAGTAGGGTTCGCCATTGGGTTTTGGGTAAAAGGCAGCTTGTTCGGTGTCGTGGAAGGAGGCTTTGAGGAAGATGCATAGAAGGGCGCAAGCCGTAAAGCTGATAAACATAAGGTTGGTAGAACGCAAAAATAGGAATAGAAAACCCAATATGAGGCAGAGGTACATAAATTGCACAGCAAATTGTGCGCCGATTCGGAAGGCGAATACATCTGGCGTATATACGCTGAATACTGTCCCAAAAATGAGTAGCAGACCTACTGTGAATTGGTATAAACTGATATTCTTGATACGTTCGAGCATGGTTTATTTCGATAAGGGAAGACGAAAAAAATAATCTACCCATCTGAATTGTTCTTTTTCTTATATGTTTTACTAAATCTTCCTTACGTAGCTCGGCTATGTGCGTCAAATTTAGCCAAACATATAAAAAAAATAACTTCTTCATTTAGGGTAGATTATTTTCTTCCTCTTCCCTAAATATTGCTTGCAAGCGATAACTTGCAAATGCCAAACATCAAGTACCAAATTTCAACAAAAAATTATGTTTTGAAATTTGAAATCTGTGATTTGGATGCATTCGAGTCGATTATGGGTCAACTTGAATTGTGTTTTTTTAGACGTTTTTATACGAGTTTTGGTACTAAGTGAAAGAAAATAAATAACTTGCCCCATTATGCTTGTTCTTTTCCCTTCTAAAAAACACAAAAAATAGTTCCGTAGCTATAGCTATGCAACGATTTTTTGAATTCTTTA
>Ga0209093_1002059_pt1 | contig 11350 bp, 7 predicted proteins | sample SidtaG_4_FD_187450 | JGI IMG/M metagenome (GOLD analysis project Ga0209093, IMG submission 187450) | Marine algal microbial communities from Sidmouth, United Kingdom - Sidmouth_Male1 metaG (SPAdes) (version 2) | ecosystem: Host-associated > Algae > Red algae > Unclassified | place: Sidmouth...
CCCGCTGCGCTTGTGCGCGGGCGGCAACAGCTGTCAGAGGGTGCCGGCGCGTCTGCCTCTCCTCCCCCCGCCCGTCACTCTGGTGCTGTCCCCACCACTCCTCCCCCCGTCCGTCCCCCCGGTGCCGTCCCCACCCCCGCCCGCCCGACTTTGTGACCATGGCGGCGTCCCTGGACGACACGGTGCTCGCGACCAGACCCGTCTCCCTCCCCGCCATGGCTGGGGACCCGCGGACGCGCGACGCACTGCTGCGGCTCGCGCACTACGTCACCGCCCTGATGCGTTTCTCGACCGCCACCGCGGCCGCCCGCCGCGCCAGAGGCGGCGGCAGGAGCGCGTCCCCCGACCCCCCCCCATCGTCCCTCGAGGCGGCGCTCGGAACGACGCGGCGGCCGGTGCGGCTGGCGACCCTCTCCACCCTCTTCACGCCGCCGCCGCGGTCGCGGCCGGGGTGGATTTGGTGGCGGGCCTCCGCGCGACGGCAGAGCTGCCGGCAGCGGCCGACGGCCGACGGGTGGGGGTGGGAGGGGGGGGGCGCCAATCCCACCCCCGCCCCCGCACGTCGGCGTGCCTCGCGGCGCTGCTGCGCGCTGTGGCGGCGGTCGCCGCCGCCGCCGTGGCCATTTGCGAAGCGTCGGCGACGGAGCGGCTGTGGCCGGAGCGGTGGGGGGTGGGCGCCGCCACCGAAGCGAGCGACGATGCGGGCGTGCGCGCTTGGGTGGCCCACAAACGGTGCTACCAGTGGGTGGTGGCCGTCAAGTACGCGGGTCAGTCAGATCAGGGCGTTTGAAGGACGTCGTATGGCTGCCGCCGCAGCGCCTCTGCTGCAGCAACAACCCGGTGTCGCCATCCCGACCAGGTTCGGCCAGAAAGACGTCCACTGGCGGCTCCGCACCACAGCTCCTGTGACGACGCTGTGTTCAGGCGACAGTGAACGCGGCCTGTTGCCGGCTGCGCTCTGCGGGTGCAGTACATGCCATTCTTCATGCACAAGGCGTCCCATCTACGAGCCGACGGGTAGCCATCAAGTAATCACACTAAAAGTCAGTGGTCTTCATTTCTACTGCGCTTCCTGGCAGGCAAGGCTTGATAGTGACATGACCTATCGCTGCCGCAACACGTCCCAAACACTCTGGTCATTCGCAAAGTATGCCGCTGCGCCGGTGAGGCCAGCAGCAGCAACAGTGACAGCCTCCACAGGATGTAGTCCCGACTGTGTCGCTCGAGCACTTGTCAGGATGCCAACAACTTGCGCCGCCGTTCCGGCGTGGACGAGTCCGTGCTGCACCAAGATGTGTACATGAGCAACCAATTGAGGCAGCAGGCCAGCACGTGTCAGCGCCGTGGCACGAGCAGCAACAAAGTTTGTGAACAAATCTGTAGTCCCGCGGTCGCCCCAGGGTGGTGCAGCTTCGACAAATCCGGTCCACATGCCCATAAACAGCACGCCCGCCGGTGGCAGTGGCAGAAAGGTCATGCAAGCAGCGTCCATGGCAGTCAACCAGCATTCGTCCATGTCGTCCTCCGAGTCGGCAGACAAGGCAGGTGCAGGCAAGCGCGTCAGCCGCATCCGCCTGAGGCTGTTGGTGTGGTACTAGTTCCGTCGATGCGGGGTCTTCGTCCGGCGACTTGGTGCACAGGTTCCGGCCGCACGTTCCCGGAAGCCCCCCGCAGGGGCTGGGGCACAGGCAGAGGGAAAATCTGGCCTGTTTCTGGACGCCGCCGCAGTGATAGGATGTGGCACCAGTGGAGTCGCAACTGAGGAGACTGGTCGTCGCTCCATTTTCAGCGCCAAAGAGCTGCTGTCGGCAGCATGGAGTTGCTCAGCACAAATGGGCAGGCGGTCACAAAATAACAGGCCACAATACGACAGGCGCGAGGGACCGGGGATGTTAGTACAGCATTGGCGAAAAGATGCGCTCTTGCAACGGCCAGCGTGCCGATGCAGTTGCAGAAATGCGGGAAGTCCCCAGGCATCCGCCGTCCCCGCGTGCTCGGAGGGCACTAGAGCGGCCTACAGTCCAACGTACAGGTCGTCCAGAAGGCCATCGCGTTCGACAGCACCACTCGCAGCGCCCTCAACAGGAACATACGGCACTGTAGTAGAAAACAAAGACAGCAGAAATGCCAGCCAGCGGCGACGGGCGGCAGAAATCCGCACAGGACAAAGTCAGGAACCTGCGCTCGCGACGTCAAGAAAGGAAGAGTGAGCGATGCTCTGGAGAGCATGAAAGCCACCACCCACCCGCCCAAATAGTTTTCCTGTCCCACCGTCGTCACTGTTCATCAACATACCTCCAGCCCACCGCGCATGCGCGGGAAAGCGCCGCCCGACGCAAAGAACCTCGTCAATAGTTAACGAGTCCGAGTCGTTCGCGACGTCGCGCTCGGTGCTCGGCCGCACATCCACATCCGAGGCTTGCGGGAACCACTTGACGAGCGCGATGTAGTGGTCAACGTCGGCCTTCACAACAGCGGGGAGACGAACAGCTGCAGAGGACATTGCGACGGCAGGCGATGAGGTCGCCCGTACAGCTCGGGCTCGGCCAAAGGTAATCGCAGCGCCACTGTGACCCGTGTTCGAGTGCACGTCCAAAGCAGAATAAGTGCGGAAATGGACATGGCAAAGAGGCCACCTTGCGTCGCGGCGGGTGCTCCTGGATGTGGCGTTCAAGGAGCCAGTGGAGGTCTTGGGCATGATGTAGTCGATGCGCAGTGGCCGCGACTGCCGCCACATCGCGGCCGCAGCTGTACCAGGCGCGCCAGGACCGAGAGCGCGATGTGCACCGTGCCCGAGACGACGCGTTGTCGTCGCCGTCACCAGGCTACTAGTTCTTGGCTCTTGCTCTGCAGCCGCGTCCGCTGCCATCTGCTCAGCCGCGGCGGAGGCCTTGGCTGCCGCATCCGCCGCGTCGAGTGCTGCTGCAACATCAGCGTTCGGCATGCCTAAGAATATGGTGGACGTCCGCCGGTCGTCCAGCGGCGACGTACCACGAACCCATGCGAGGCGAACACGCCAACCACCAGCAAACGTATCGGCTGACAAGAAGCGCCCGTCCCCGTTCCCCACAGCTTCCGAGCGCCCCGACGCGTGAAAGATGATGTCCCCAGCAGCCGACGCTGTGGCGTTTCCGTCGCAGGAGCGCAGCACGACAAGAATCAGCAGTCGTCCTCCACGCCCAGCAGCCGTGGCAGTGTCGAGCGGGGTGTTGTCCTGCACAATGGACTGCTCAGGCATGGCTGCAACACCGGGGCTCACGTCAAGGAACAGCGGCTGTTGTGGACCAGCGACAGCACAGCTGATCAGCGTCCGGTCGGCACCAGATGGCGAAGGCGCCTCGGAAACAAGGGCTACGAGAGCCGTTCGGGGGTCTCCAGAAAAGACCGGAACAGGAGCCGTCCCACACGAATTGGAGCGAACGGCGCTGCGACAAACAACGCGGCGCGGCCAGCCGGCGAGCACAACGGTTAGAGCCAGGGGGAGAGCAGGTACACCTGCTGGTAGCGCTGCCGTGGGTGGCGTCGCACGGTGGTTGTGAAGCGGGAGGTAAGTGGGTGGATGCGTTGCTTTACTCGAGACCGGTCTGAGGCGCGAGGCCAGCAGCCTCTTACCCCCCTCGTGTGCCCCTCTCTCAACGTCCTGGAGGCACACCCCCGCCAACGCAGTGACAGGGCCCACAAATCGCGACGCCCCTCAAGGAGCCCACGAGAATCTCCCCGAGCTCAGCTCCAAAATGAGCTCCCCTCGAAATACAAGTACGAGTAATTACATCACCCCCATACAGCAATGCATGTCAAAGGCACAGACAAACAAGCCGATCACTGCATAAGTACTCCTGGAATTATACAGGCAGTCCGCGGTATCTCCGACTTACCAGTGCGGGCTTGGGGGGCTGCCTCAACACTTCCCCCAGCGCCCCAGTCCGCCCAATGGATGTTCCAGCGCGGCCACAGGCGGGCACGACCAGCGCGAAATCTCCCGCCAAAATCCGCAGTCGAGAAAAAACGCAAAAAAAGTCGCCAGTAGTACTCCTGGTAAAATCGACCTCCGACGAAAGCGCCAAAATCACCATCGACGTGAAGCAGACGTCGAGGTGAGTACAGCGCACCCGGTCGCGTCTCGAACGGAGACGATCCGGCTCGTCGGCGGCCCGTCAAAGTGTGGTCGGAAACCCGGTTCATCGACTGAGCCGAAATCGGCTCGACCCGTAAAACCAGGAGGCCTACTGGTACGGCCAAAATCGACTTGCGCCAAAATCGACAAAACCGACCACCGCGAACCCGCGGTTGCACCACTGGACGTCCCCAGTGGCGCCGCAGCGCTCCAGGACGGTCCCAACCGGCCGTCCCCCGAGTCGGCGCCCCGCGCAAACGCGCCCCAATGCCGGTCTTACGCCAGTGGATGGTACCGCAACCGTCCACGGCCGACTCCGGCCCGCAGCAACGTCGACGGAGATCGCTGCCGCGAGACCGGGGCGGCGCCACTGGCCGCCTCCAGTGGCGCCATGGCGTCTCAGCACTCCCCCAAGTGGGGGTCGCCAAGCTCGGCACCTCCGCGCAACAGCGCCCAGGTCTTCACCAACCCCGGCAGCAGCCCGGAAAGCCATGAACGCCGGCGACGGCAGCGGCTTGGTGAGCCCTTCCGCCGGCATTTTGGCGCTCGGGAGGAAGTAGAAGGCCACATCCCCGAGCGCCTGGGAGTCGCGAACCATGTGGTAGGCGACGTCGACATGCTTGGTCCGCCCCGTCGCCTCGGGGTTGTTGACCAGCGCGAGGCACGATTGTTTGTCCTCTCCCATCGGCACGGCCCCGCCATCAACGCCCAGCGCCAACAGCAGTTTACGCAGCCACAGTGCCTCCTTGGTCGCCATCGCGGCGGCCACGTACTCAGCCTCGGCCGTCGACGTCGCCACCGTCGACTGGCGCTTGCTCGCCCACGAAATGGGCCCGCCGTTGAGTGTGAAGATAAAGCCTGTTGTCGAGCGGCGGCCGTTAATATCGCCCGCCCAATCTGCGTCAACATACCCTTGTAGAGCTTCATTGGCGCCATACATCACACCAAGGCGAGTAGTCCCGCGGAAGTAGCGTAGCACACTCTTGGCCGCGCGCATATGGTCTTGCGCAGTGCATGACATGAAGCGGGAGAGCACCCTCACGGCAAAGGCAATGTCTGGCCTCGTCGTCGTCGACAAGTAGAGTAGAAAGCCGACCAGCTCCGCGTACCGGTTGCCGTCGGGAAGCAGGTTCTCCCCCGTCTTGCTCAGCTTGACGCCCGACGCCATCGCCGTCTTGTTGGGCGTGCACGTGTCCATCCCGAAAGCCTGGAGCAGCGCCATGATGTGGCCGGGGTTACTCAGCGTGGGTTTCTTGGTCTTTTTATCTCGCATGACCTTCATGCCAAAAAAGTCTTTGACTTCCCCCATGTCGCGCACTTCGAACTCGGCCGCGACGCCAATCTTGATGGCCTCCACGCCAGAAAAGCGCTCGCCCGCCACAATCAAGTCGTCGACGTACACGGGGATGAAGACGCGCCCGTGCACAGGGTGGTGCCACTCGTAAAGGCATCGGTCCACTGTAGACCGCGTAGCTCCCATCTGCTCGAGCTCTTCGTTGAGCTTGATGCCCCACAGCCGCCCCGCTTGCTTCGTCCCATACAGGGCCAGGTTGAGCCGGCGCACATCCGCAAGCTCCCCCGACTCGACACCTGCAGGGAGCTTGATGTACATCTCTTTGTCCATCTTAGCGTTCAGCAAGGCCGTCTCTACGTCAACGTGGTGGACCTCCCACCCGTTGGCTGCTGCCACGGCCAACAGGGCCCGTGACTTCGCCGTGTTGGGTACAGGCGCCCACGTCTCGTCGAAATCGCGCCCAGGAACTTGGTTGAAGCCTTGGGCCACCAGCCGCGCCTTGTAGCGCGTCTTCTGTCCTTCCGCGTCGTGCTCAATGTCGAACACGAAACGTGTCTTGACAGCCTTGTGCTGCTTGTTGCTGCCTTTGGTCGTGGACCACGTGCCGAGCTTTTTGTGCGCCGCCAGTTCTTCTTTGATGGCCTGCTTCCACAGGGGCCAGTCCGGACGAGCGTGGGCCTCTTTTTCGTGGGCTTGGTTAAGTCGCAGCCATCTTTGGCAGCCGACTCAGACCCGGTGGCCAGGTACGCCTTCGGGTCCTTCTCCCACCAGGTTACCTTGGGGGCTGGCCGACGTGGAGAGCGACGCGGCCCCGGAGCAGCATTGTAAACATCCGAGGTAGAGGTACCGACCGGAAGCATCGAGTCATTCCGACCCTGACGCTCCTCGTCGTCGTTGTCGTCCGCGAGGCTGCCAAGATCGCCGTCGTCTTCACTCTCGGAGTCTTCCACGGGAATAGTCTTCTCCCAGCCATCTCCTTCGGCATCCAGCATGTCCATTGACTCGTCCATGCCGCCATTGTTGTCGCTGTCCTCGATCATCGTCAGCTGGGGACCAGCGCTTGAACCGTCGCCCGAAGAGTCAGCCTTGGCCGGCTTCTCTTCCATCAGGACGTCGCGACGCTCGAAGACTTTGTTTGTCCCGTCCTCGAGGATGCGGTAGGCCTTTTCACCAACCGTGTAGCCGACAAAGCGGTCCACGTCGGTCCTTGGCTCCAGCTTGCGCTGCTGCTTCTTGGGCTTGAGCGCCAAAGCGCGGCTCCCGCAGACGCGGAAGCCCGACACGTTAGGGCGTCGCCCCGTCAGGGCTTCCAGCGTCGTCACGTCCAGCCCCGCCTTGGGCGACCAGTTGAGGACATGGACGACGGAAGCCAGGGCCTCGGCCCACAGCTCCTCTTCCGCCCCGGCATCAAGCAGTGCAGCACGTACGCGCTCCATCAGCGTGCGGTGGACTTTCTCTGCTTTTCCGTTCTGCCGCGCCTTGTCCGGCGCCGTCATCTCAGACGTGATGCCATTGTCCTCGTACCAAGCCTTCAGGTCATGGGTGAGGTACTCCTTGGCACCGTCGTGACGGACGCGCTTGACGTGGACACCAGTCAACGTCTCGAGCTGCTTGATGCGCGGCTTAAGCACTTGCGACGCCATCCCTTTTGTCTTAATGGGCGTCGCCGTGATAAAACCAGTGCTGACCTCGAGCGCCGTGATTAAGTAGATGGAGCCACCCAGTGACTCCGTGAGAGGTCCACCCACGTCGGTGGGGACCAACTCGCACTTGGTGGGCTCGGTGGAAGACCGCAGATGCGGCGCCTGCACCATCGTCCCATCCACGCACGGCACACACACAGTGCCGACCACACGTTCAGCGTCGGCCAGGGACGACGGCATCCCATTGACCATCTTGGCCGCCTGCTTGAGGTTGTCAATCCCCAAGTGGTTGAACCGGAGATGCCAAAGCTCTGCTTCCCATGCGATGCGCGTGGACGCCGCGTTCGCCGACGCCTTAACCGGCGTTACTTTGAGCACATACTGCTCCTGGTCGTTGACCTTTCCCACGACCGACGCCTTTTCGAGCACTCCGCTCGAACGAACGTCATCCACGTCGCTGAGGATGTAGCAAGCGTCCCCGACAAACACCACGGCACCGCTGTTGCGGTCATCCGCCCTAACTGACAGCAGGTTGCTGGTCAGGTCGGGCACGAGCATGGCCTCTGCCAGGACCATGCGCGCCTTGGTTTTTCCCTTCCCAACGTCCATAGAGACGTGGCCGTGTCCCCTGATGGGGACTTTGTCTTCATTGGCCAAGATGACCTTGGCCCCGCTCCCCGCAGCCTGGACGGTGAAGCCCATGTCCCCGGCGGCCATTTGGTTGGTCGCACCGGAGTCCAGCACCCAGGTCGACGACCCGCTTGTGCACCCGTGAGACTTGCTGGAGCCGGGTTGACCGGCCGAAGCAGTGTATGCCAGAGCAGCACCCGCCTGGGGCCCGCCCCCATGGCCACCGTAACGGCAGCCGCCACCGGGCTTGTTCTTGCCCTTGGCCTCGTCAACCTTGCGCTTGTAGTAGTCACGCTTCATGTGCCCTTTCTTGTCGCAGTAGTAGCACACGACCGACTTCTTGTCAAAAGGCTTCTCTGGCGCCGCCACCGTGAAGGCTTGCGACTTGACACCACCAGCTGGCTTCGATGAGACCCCAGCAATGTTCCGCTGCTCGACTTGAAGCAGCTTAGCTGTCACGTCAGACATGACCAGCTTGACCTCCTTGTTCTCTAAGACTGTCCTGAGCATCCCGTACTCGGACGGGAGCCCCGACAAGACACGCAACGAGAGCGTGTTGTCGTCTACCGGGTTTCCGAGCATGGCCAGCTCGTCCCGGATCATCTTGGTGCGCGACGAGAACTTGATAATGTTCTCGTCGTCGCCCTTCTTCGAGGTGCACAGCTCGTCCATGAGCCGAAGCAGCTGAGCGTTGTGGCGCGCCTCAAACATGACCTTGAGCGCGTCCCACGCCTCCTTGGCCGTGTCGACCGACGTCACCGTGTTAAACTGCACGGGCTTGACCGACATCTGGATGGTCGCAAGAGCCGCCTCATTCATAGCGTCCCACTCTGCGACCACCCGGTCGGCCTTCTTGTCGTCCGAACCAGAAGCCGGACGGTCCGTCACGACCGCCTTCCACAGCTTCTCCTTCTTGAGCTGCGCACGTTGATACGCCGCCCACTCTTTGTAGTCATCGTCCAGCTGTGAGAACCGCGGGCCGCCAAAGCGGCCGTGGTCCGACATGTTGACGTCCGTGGCACCGACCGGAACCACCCTGTCGACGCTAGAGGCTGTACCCGCCCAACCAACGCCGGAACGCACCGCAACCCGCGCAACGTCGTCCTCCTCGCGACCGTAGAAGAGAACGATAATGACCACCAGCGACAACTGGGCCCATGACCGGTGAAGCTGGAGGTAAGTGGGTGGATGCGCTGCTTTACTCGAGTCCGGTCTGAGGCGCGAGCCCAGCAGCCTCGTACCCCCCTCGTGTGCCCCTCTCTCAACGTCCTGGAGGCACACCCCCGCCAACGCAGTGACAGGGCCCACAAATCGCGACGCCCCTCAAGGAGCCCACGAGAATCTCCCCGAGCTCAGCTCCAAAATGAGCTCCCCTCGAAATACAAGTACGAGTAATTACATCACCCCCATACAGCAATGCATGTCAAAGGCACAGACAAACAAGCCGATCACCGCATAAGTACTCCTGGAACTGTACAGGCAGTCCGCGGTATCTCCGACTTACCAGTGCGGGCTTGGGGGGCTGCCTCAACAGTGGTGTCAGCGACGGAACGGGGCGGAAGCCCGGGCGGCATATGGCAGCAGGGGCGGGGCCGGGGAGCATGTGCGACGGCTCATGACGACAGTCAGGCGGGGTCTCCCCAGCCGGCTGCCAGGGTAAGACAACACCGATGCTCGCCGACGTCCACGGCAGGCAGCCAGTGGACTATCTGGGCGTGCTGATAATGCTACCGCACTCCTGGCGTGATCTGACGAGCGAAGTCCAGCCGACAACGTCCAATTAGCTGCTTACCGGACGGCCCGACTGCCAACGAGCGCATGGCGAAGAAGCCAGCCAATCACACACGCCCAAAGAATACACTTATACTCGGCGTACATGAAGCTGTTACCCTCGATTTACTCGTTGGACTGAGAGACAGATTCCATGAAGGAGACCAAGAGAGACAAAGAGGTCAACGCCCTGACCGTTTCTTTTTTTGGAGCCTTCAGAACACCACGTTCACGCTTTCGAGTCCTAAAAAAATCCGCCTGAGAAGAGAAACAAAGTAGGTACCGCACTCCTATTGTTCGTCGTGACATCGCCAGGTGGAATAAGGCCAGAAGAAACGGGGCGAGTACGGGAACACCGCTGGACAAGTAACAACACAAGAAGCCCGTGTTAGCGCACCTGCAGCCGCTTCGGAAGCAGTCGGTACAGCAGCTCGAGCACGGAAGCACCAGCCGCATAATCTGACCATAATACTTCGGAGGAACACAGGCGGCCAGTGCCCGAGCACGAGCACGTGCAACCGCCTTTAAAGCAGAGGATGCACGACCACGAGCATGGCAGCAACAGCCGCAGAAATAACCTTAAACAAAGGCGGAGAAGCACCCGCAGCCGGTGCCCGAGCACGATCACGTGCAACCGCCCATCAAGCAGCCGATGCCCGACCACGAGCAAGGCAGCAGCAGCCGCAGAAATAACCCCAGACAAAGGCGGAGAAGCACCCGCAGCCGGTGCCCGAGCACGAGCACATGCAACCGCCCATAAAGCAGCGGATGCACGAGCACAAGCACGGAAGCAACAGCCGCCGAAAAAACCCCCAACAGAGGCAGAGACGCACCCGCAGCCGGTGCCCGAGCACGAGCAACCGGAGCGAGAGCAGGAGCACCTGCAGCCACGCATGAAGCAGCGGAGACATGTGGACAAACACGGGAGCGCCAGCCATGAAAAACAACACGACGCACAAACAAAGGAAAGGACCCCGAGCACAAAAGAACCAGTGACAAACAAGCAGGAATAACTGCGAAGCTCACCGTCAACAGCACCAGACCAGCAACGGAAACATGCGTGTAGTACCACGATCTGGGGGGGTTCCTCAGTAGGAGGGAAGTAACGGCCGTCCGGGCCGCTCGCGCGACACCCGCCATGGGACTCGAGGTCCAGGAAGTCGGGCCGATCGAAACGCCAACACATGAAGACACGGTTTACTTGCTGGCGACGACGGTGCCCCCCACCGTCGTCGCCCTTCGTCCTAAACGGGCGGAAACCCTCGCCCGGGCCCAATTCCCCGATAGGGACTTGACCCGGGTAGTCACCAACCAATGCAGATAATTCCCTCCATGCGTATAAAGTCCCCCGAAGCGATCATTACAGATGAGGGGGAGTGACTGTTCCGCGCGCAACGCGCTGCAACCGCAGCGTGGCGCCCGGTCCGTTGTCGCCTGCCGCGCCCTCCGGCCGCGGCCACTCGGACCCCGCGGCGGGAGTCTGGGCCAGGCGCGCCCCTTCGCGGGCTCGCACCTGCGCTCCCCGGCGGGCCCGCCGTCCCCGCTGCGCCCGTGCCCGACCTCGTCGGCGCCGCCGACCCCCCCGCCGTCCGCCGCACCCCTGGTGCTCCGCCGGCCGCGCCACCGCCGACGGCGGGGTCCCGTAGTACGACATCCTCTTCGGTTGAGATCAGGGCCTGAGGTGGATAAAGTAGAGCCAGACATATCCGCACATTATACTCGTAATAATTCATAATCCGTGCCGCAGCCGCGTATCCATATCGTACTCTGTCCATCTACCGCCGGATATACTGAGCCTAAATGACTCTCCAAAGGCAGGATAAACTATAATCTGAATCGAATTACGACCTGGCTGGATCCGGCTCACAGATTCCGCGCCGCATTGCTGGCGCGTGGGGA
>Ga0209093_1002060_pt1 | contig 11349 bp, 10 predicted proteins | sample SidtaG_4_FD_187450 | JGI IMG/M metagenome (GOLD analysis project Ga0209093, IMG submission 187450) | Marine algal microbial communities from Sidmouth, United Kingdom - Sidmouth_Male1 metaG (SPAdes) (version 2) | ecosystem: Host-associated > Algae > Red algae > Unclassified | place: Sidmouth...
GGGGGGGGGGGGGGGGGGGGGGGGGGGGGGGGGGGGGGGGGGGGGGGGGGGGGGGGGGGGGGGCGGGCGGGCGCCCCCCCCCCCCCCCCCCGCCTGCCGGGGTCGGGGTGGAAAAACACGGGGCGGGCCAGCCCCATGGGGGGAGAACGTCCACCGCGACCGGCGCGCGTGGGCGGATGCCGCGGCCCCGTGGGCGGGCGGCACCAGCGCCGCGCGCGTCGCGGGGCCGCCGCCGTGGCCCCGTCAAAGACGGCGCTCCCCGGCGCGTGCAACGCCGCCGCGCACAGCGCCGTTGGGCGCGTGTGGACGGGCCAGTGTCACGAGCGCGCATCGCAGCCTCGGCGGCTCTGCCCGCAACCACGAGCGTGCTGCGCACCGTTGCCAAGCGCGCCAGTAGGTGGGTGTTCTGTCCTTTGATCGCCACTAGAGCCCATCGCCACGGCCATGGGCTCCGTAGGCAAGCGCACCAGTGGTCCGACTGCCACTGCCGCCATGGGCGGGCCAGCCAGAGTGGCTGCGCTCACCCCGAGCCTGCCTGCTCGAACTACACAAACATCATCGCATGCTGTGTGTGCCTGCCATTGTACCGGCGCGGTGGCATCATCAAAAGCAGCTGCAACGATCGACAAACCCACCGTGCGACAGTGCGGCATGCCACCTTGGGAACGTCTGGCCAGCCTACCTCGGTGTCGTCGTCAAACGCGCGTGGCAGTGGGAGGCGCCAGTAGTGGCTGGGCTGTCCCTGCGCGCCAACGCGCTGCCGAGAGGCATCTCCTGGAGCGAAGCGCGCAGAGTCGAGGGGCACAGAGCTGCTGAGCAAACCGCAAATGCCCATCAACAACACCCTTGGGCAAGGTAAAGAGACAGCGCAAAAACGGCACACAGACATCCATCACAGAAACAAAGGAGAAAGACAAAAAATACAAGAACAAACATCCTCCTGTGGGCCAATAACCACATACAAGGCACACATCCACCACTTGCCAGCATGCCCGACCCTCAACACACACCGACTAGCCAGGCCTCCCCCTTTCGCTCAGCGGCGGACGACCATGAGGGCCCCGCGCGGGAGCAGCCCCGCCACCTCGCACGTCGTTCCGTCGAGGTCTGCCTCCGAATACACCCGCCGTGGTGGTACCAGCTGCTGCAGTGCAAAGGCACCTGCCAGCTCTGGCTTTTGGTCTGCCACGTACGCAGCCACCGCTCGCAACGGCGTCTTTGCCCCAAACGTCGACGTCAGGCGCTCACCGCCAGGCAGGCGCAGCTGCACCACCCCCTCGGTCGGTGCTGGGCCGGGTGCGGGCCGCGCCGCCGCTGCCGCTGCAGCGCGCTGCTCGGCTGCCTTGGTCGCTTCGGCATTGGCGGCAGCAGCAGCCGCTGCCGCGGCCGCGGGGTTGGCCTTTGCCTCCCGCTCGGCCCTGTCGGCGGCCAGCAGCGCGCGGATGCGGGCCTTCGCCGCCGCCGCGTCAGCCTTCTCCTTCTTGCGCGCATCCGCGTCGCGCTTGCGTTGGAGAGCGTCGAGCTCCTCGCGGGTTTTGCTCATGGCCTTGCCCGACGAGATGCGGTTCTTCTCCCGCTCCACCGACTCGGCCTTCTCAATGGCTTCCCGCTTGGCGCGGGCGGCGGCGACCAGGGCGCGGCCCTTGGCCCGCGCCTCCTCCTCGGTCAGCGTAGACTTGGCCGGCGCCCCATCCTCCGCAGACGTGACCATCTGCAGGGGCTCATCAATATCCGCGTCGTCCGAGTGCGCAAACACCCACTCCATCCCCGCATCAACGCTCTTGTTGCCGGTCAAGATGAGCGCCTTCTCCGCCCGCACCCGCGGGAAACCCATCTCCAGCAGCGACGCGAGGAAAGACTCATTGACGCGCAGCCGCTTGTCATTCTTAGGCGCGTCGTCGCTCGCCGCCGATGGTGCCGCCGCAGAGCCACTCGCGGCCGCTCCAGACCCGCTGCCGGTGCCGTCAGTCGACGCCGGCAGCGACGCGGCCACGTTTGGAGCCCCCCAGTCGATGGTTGGCGGCGCGCCAGCAGACGAGCCCAGCCGGTTGCCCGATCCCGCAAAGGACACAGAGGCTGCCGACGGCGCATGCTGCGCAATCGCCGCGTTGAGCTGCCCCGGGTCGGCGCCCGAGAACTGGTGCACGAGCGACCCGGAGCGGTAGAAGTGGAAGGTCGGCATGGATGACACGCTGCACTCACGTGCCACGTCCGCCGCGTCGTCCACATCGACCTTGACAAACACCGCCACCGCTGCATGGGTGGTCGCTAGACGTTCAAAGAGCGGCGCGATGGCACGGCACGGGCCGCACCATGTCGCCGTGAAGTCCACCACCACCTGACAGGGAAAACACACAAGCAATAGCAGGCGAGACAACCGTAGGGACAGGGTCCGAGAGGAAGATGAAATAAACTCCAGTTAGATCGTTGCTCTGCTCCCCACAAAGAAAAAGCAGTCCAGTCTCCCGTCAGACTGTTCGTCAAACATACCAGCTTGTTCCCCGACGACGACAGCAGAGACCGGAACTCAGACACGTTGTGGATGTAATCCACGCCCATGGTGACGAGAATCAAGACCGCACACGCACAAGAAGGCCTCCGCAGGGCGTGAGCACCGCCCGGCGAGAAGAGGTCGTAGGGGACACGCGTGGCCGCCAAGGTCAGCCGAGCTGCTGGGGAGGGTGGTGCGTGCAGTCAGCCTGCTTTGCTGGCCACCCCAGCACGGGAGTCTGCCAACGTGATGCCCACAAAACAGTGGCCCCCACACGATCACGAGCTCATTTTCGCTGTCATACACAGTCAGTACTTGTTGACAAGTTGGTGAGCACCTCACAAAAGAGTCCATACCACATGCTGTCTGACATGTCTTCGAGTGAATCAGAAAATTCGACAAATATTATCGGAGTTAATCGGATTCTGTTGCGTCTGGGACGACGATTTGACAATAATTGGAGGGCTTCTCCAGTTTCTAATTAGGGTTGCACGCGACGCCCCTATTTGGGGGGCGCCAGAGGCGCGCGACGGATAAGACGCTTTACTGACGCCCCATTAGGCAGCCAAAACGCCCTTACGACGCCCCAAGTAGCACCCTCAGTATTCCCCATATGATTCAAGTGGCACCCATACTGTGCACTCGTATGTCATTTTTTGTTTCAAGACTGGGTGCCTGTCCCCAACCAAGGTGCACAGCCGCCACCTGCTGAATCTTGTAGATCCCCCTGAAGTCTTTCTCTTCGCGACGCCTTGCTGACGCCCTTTTCAGTTGGGGCGTTAGGGGCGCACGACGCCCAAATGACGCCCTGGTGACGCCTTTAATGACGCCCTTAACGACGCAATGGGCGTTCTGAGCAACCCTAGTTTCTAAAAACCTGTCACTTCTCTGGGAATGCTGGAGTCGGCCACTGCGACTGTGGATACACGGCGAGAATTACAAGAAAACACAGTGTAGGGTTGTAGAGTCCCCACACGGCCAACCGCAGTCCCCCCACTTGGGTGACGCGGCAAGGCAGTGTTCGAGGCTACCGAGCCAGCGGCCCCCCCGCTAGCCGGTGCGGAGCGGTGTTGTATGCCCGCGCGCGCGCGCATGCGCGGGCCGACCCGGCCAAACGAGCCACCCAGGCGCCCCCCTCCCATCGACGCACACGGGGCGCTGGGCACACACACGCAGCGTGGGCAGGTGAGGCCTCACCAGCAGCAACCACCGCCGTGCCGCTCAACCCCCCCCCTCACATGGCCCGGCGACGCACACAATCTCCGGCGGGAAACGGCCCGCCGGTCAAAGCACACAAGCAGGCAATCACAGCCACACACATGGACCCCCCACGGACGCTAGCGGGCGTGCGATCACCCGGCACGGCCCGACACGCCAGCAGAGCCATGGCACCTTCCACACGTAGAGAGTCTGGTCCAGGGTGAAAGACCTCGGAGGTCCCGGTAGCGTGCGCACGGACACGCCAATGAAGGTAAAGTCGTCGAACACGCGTGGTTTGGACTCAAACCTGTCCAGAGTAGCCGTCATCAGGTCTTGGAACCTTTTGTTACCACCCATGCAGGAGTCGTCGACATATGCGCCTATCCCGCCGGGGTCGCCAGCATCCTTCTTGAGGAAGAGCGCGGGGTCACCAGTACGCGGGTCCATGACCAGGTCTTCCTTGACGTGGAGCACGAATATGAACTCCCAGTAGTCGCCGGGTTCGGGTACACCGTACAGGGGCTTGAGCATCCGTAGCAGCTCGTTTTCGTGCAGCCCAAAGGACTTGGCGTCGCGTGGCCGCACCTTCACATAGAGGTCTCGTGCCATGGCATCCTTGATCTGCAGGTACACCTGATTGATGTCGTGGGAGAAGAGACGCCAACCAAACACCGCACTCGTTGACAAGATGACCTTCGTGGAGCTCTGTCGCAACATGGACAAGTTGTGTACGATGAACGGCTTGTCACGGTCACCACAGCCCTGGGCAACATAGTGGGCCTTAGCCACCTCCGTAGGGGTGTTGGGCTGCTTGATCGCCAACACGAAGCGTGCGCCAAGGATGTTGGCGTTGTCCGGCATGTCGTCCTTGTATACCTTTTCCCAGACACATCGAAGCTTGAGGCGGTCGGCCTCCGCATTTTTGGCGAGCTCCATCGGCTCTGACGTTGCGCTTGGGTCACCGGGTTTGAGAACCTCCGTGATGAAGGTCAGACTGGGCTGGTCGTCGGCCGTTGTAGAGCCGCGGTGCTCTCGACGCGCCACCTCCCCGATCCGCCTGCCAACACTGTTGACGAGTGCATCCGCCGAAGAACTACCGTCAGAAACGTTGTGAGCAGCCGGGGAAGTTCCGTTAATAACGACCGACATATTGGCTGTCGTCGTGGCGTTCGGTGCCATGGCTTCTACGGCAGGCGTGGTAGCTCCCGTGATCCGCGGTGGTGCGTCCGCCGCTGCCGTGCCCGTTGGTTCCGACTCGCGTGATGCTGCCGTCTCTTCGGTACCGCTCGTCGCGCTCACTGGCGTTATCGATGGCTTGTACACCTTAATCTGGTGTATGGAGAACAGCTTGAGTTGGTTCTTGATGTTGAGCCACAGCAACTTTCCATCGCTGCCCTCGACCATGTATGGGCCCTCCCACTTCTGGGACTTCTCACGGAAGACCAGCACGCGCGTTCCGGGTCCCACATCGAGCTCGGCCGCCCTAGGCAGCCGCTCTCGGAACGCCTTGCTCATTCGCGCCTGCGCCCACAGCTTCACCATATCGGCGCGCGCCTCTGCGATGGCTTGGCAGCGCTCACGGTGACCGGGTAGGTTCACCGGCTTGACAGGCATCCGGGAGTTTACCCCAAGCACCAGCGACTGCGGCGAGATGCCGTCAGGCCCTGCCGTCTGGTTCATGGACCACACAGCCAGAGCGAGCGCCATGTCGATAGGAATGCTTGCGTGATCCATGCGGACCGTGCGGCAGATCTGCCGCAACGTGGCGTGGTACCGTTCGCGGGCGCCAAGCGAGAGTGAATCTCAATGCCCGAGTCGATAGGCTTGATCCCCGCGTCGCGCATCATCTTATTCTACTCTTCCGACTACAGGTTGGTCCCATGGTCCGCATGCAGCTGCTCCGGGTAGCCCCGAACACTGCCTTTCCGCGTCACCCAAGAGGGGGGACTGCGGCTGGCCGTGTGGGGGCTCTGCAACCCTACACTGTGTTTTCTTGCAATTCTCGCCGTGTATCCACAATCACGATTTTTTCCGGCGAGCGAGACGTGCGCTGTTGTGCCGTGCGAACCGAAGACGAAGGCGGATCCGACTGTTGCGGCGCTGAGGACCGCGACCGAAGCGTGCCCTTCTTGTAGACCTGACATCGCTCTCCACCCCCGCCGTGTGGCAGCCTGGGGCTTGCCTGGCAACGCTGGCGTGGTCGTGGGTGCCATCCGGCCCCCACGGGTCAGTGCAACGACCATTGCTCCCTCGTGTGCCTTTTGGGTGCAGTCGGGCGGGTCGGAGAGGCTGGCTGTACGAGCGGCGTTGGCGGGAACAAGTGGGCGCGTGAGCGTGTGACGGGCTCTGCGGACACAGGGGAACTGAAGCTGGCCCCATAGAAAATCGCGGCGACGGTAACGCGGGGTGCTCGGTACGTCTACGGGGCTGTACTGAGGCTTCGGCCTGTCGAGTCGCCAATCTTCGCCAGCGCCACAAGGGTACCCTCCCGAAATTTGGCAGCCCCCTGTGGCTGGTACTGGAGGGGTAGGTTTCCTACCTCGCTGGGAGGTGACCCACAACAGAGGACACCGCTGGGGGAATACGCCCCACTTCGCTGCGTAGGGCCCCGGTGCGAGCCGTTTTCTGTTACGCTCGTGTGTCGTGCCTCCGGACATGCTGACGTCTTCTTACCGCCGAAGAAGACCTTTGCCAAGTGTTTCCGCGTCTACAGCGTTCGTGTACAATTCCGAGTGAGACGGGCTCACCATCGGGGGTTCTGCCGCTGCAGGCAGGCGTGTCGGGCACGGGCTCCATGACGGGACGCGTATCCATGCCTGCACTGGATGCAAACACTCTCCCCATCGTCCCTGCCGGGTTTGTGCACTGCATTCGTCTGATTAACGCCTCGGATGACTCGGCGCCTTTAGCGGGTGCGGAGGTCAAGCGTCGGGTCGCCAATTTGTTTCCGCCTGGCAAACTGTTCTCCCGCGATATGATGGTCTTGCCGGTGCTGCACGCGGAACTGCTTGAGTGGCTCAACTACTGGCGATCCAAGATCAACATGGACGACGCGCCGAATGCGGCCATGGCGCTGGCGTCGCAGCTGTACGAGGATGATGATCACGACTTGGCCATGAAGCTGTTGATGGAGGACTACCGGGACCACACTCGCAAGCCAACGGCTCCAAGCCCCATGGGGTTAGTAGCAGGCGACGCGCCCGGGCCTCAGGGCCGCGGCTCCAACCCATCGGCTCGGTACCCTGGCGGCACGCTCGTGGGGGACGGTACGAGGCGGCCCGACTTTATGGGGATTCCCAGCCAAGATGCTCGCCCGTACCGGAGTTCTCCGGAACGCGGAAGCCAAGGTGGAAACCTCGGGATGGACATCGGTATCCCGGGAGGTGTACATCATGGTGCTTCTCGAAGCGATCATCGCACTAGTCGACGTGATGACCCTCAAGGAGTGTCAGGCATCGGCCGAGGAGGCGGTGCCCACGGCGGTTTGGGCGGAGACCAAGGCTCTGGCGCCCATGGCAGCGGCATTGGGACCGCTGGGCAACGCCTGGATGGCGGTGGCGACGCCTTGGAACGTTCTGACCGCAGTGGTGGCGCCGGAGACGGAGGTTCCTTCCAAGACGACCGGAGCAGCCACGGCTACGGCACAGGCCACCTTGGTGGAGCCGGACCTGCGAATATCCAAGATTACTTGGCGGTCTCTGCCATGGAGAGCCGTCAGGCGCGTGAGATAAGTGGACGTTTCAAGGACCGAGCCGCAAAGTGCACGGGAAAGACGGACCAGTTGTTTACCGACTACAAGACACAGTACGATCTTGTGACGCGCGACTTTGGCGTGTCGGCGCACCAAAAGTTGTTTCTCTTGCACAACCTACTCGACGGCGAGGCGCTGAGATTGTACCTAGACGAGGTGATGCGGACAACCTTCTCATATGAGACTGCGTGCGCCAAGATCGAAGGACGCTTGCTCACTGCTGTGCACCAAGGCCTCGCCGCGAACTATCTCCAGAACCTGCGCACGAGTGACTACATCAATGCGGACGTGTCAGAGGCGGACGCACTCGAGAAGGTCTTCACCATTATTGCGCATGTTGCCAAGAAGCTGCCACGGGAGTTTTCCGGTGATGCGCACCGGCCGTACTTTCTGCGCGGAGCAGTAATTGGCTACCCCTGGGCAATGCAGCCGTTGAGCCGCCAAGACGTACAGCCTGTGACCTTCCAGGAGCTGTACGGGGAGCTCCATGCGTGAATGTTTCTCAAGACAGACGCAGAAAGAGCGGTTGCGCGCGATCGCGCATCGAACGCTGCGGATACGGCGGTCGATGCCGTGACAAGCGTCGACTTTGGTGGTCAGGGCCGGTACGCTGTTGCCAACACGGGGAGTGCTACTCGACTGCCGGCGCGTTCAGCGGGCGAGCACCGCGTGGCGGGGCCCCCACGTCGTGGCGGATGCTGGAACTGCGGAGAGAAGACTCACCGCCTTGCCGCGTGTCCGGCCAAGGTGAACTGGGAAAAGGTCCACAAGCAACAGACTGACTTCTGGGCTGAGAAGCGCCCAGCGAAAGACGTGGCGACCACCTTTTACTACGAGATGTGCCAAGAGCTGCGCGGCGCGTCGGTTAGTGACGTAGTCGAGACGCGAGATGTCGACGAGAGTGACAACGACGGCCTCACCAAAGACCAAGCCGCCGACGGTGACAAGCAGCAGGATGCGACATCCAGCACCGGTGACGGTGATGGTGTCAAGTCGGATACCGCGGAGTTCTACTACGGCCTTACTGGCGCTACATGCGATGCGGACACTGGGCACAGTGGCTCTGGTCCTGGTTTTCCGCCGGGGCTCTGATCCGTCGACATTCCTCCGGCAACAGACGACCACCGCCCAAGCCCAAGATTGAGGATGACCCAACGAGCGTTGCCTCGCTGGCCGCCAAGGAGAAGTTCCAGGGCGCCTGCCTCGACACCGGTGCACAACACACGGTCATTGGAAAGCCGCAGGCCGAGGCGTACAGGGCGTCGATCGGTAAAGAGGCCGACCTTGAGACGGCAAAGTAGATGAGGAGCTACCGGCTAGGTGGCTGCGCGTTTGATACCCTCGGCGCTGTGTCCATCCGCTTACCCATTGCTGAAGACTACTTCTTTCCGCTGTTTGTCAACGTCATTGCATTGAACGTGCCTTTCCTGCTGGGCCTGGACATCATGGACCGTTCTCTCATGTACGTCTAAAACGTCACCAGCCACCTGGTCTGCGTCAAAGAAGATGTGGCGGTGCCTGTAGTGCGTAAGTACGGCCACATCTACCTCGAATGGGGGTCCGACATTCTGTACACCTTTTCTGAGCTGCAGCGCATCCACAAGCATTTTTACCATGCCAAACCAGAGCGTCTGTACGCACTTATGCGTCAGTCTAAGGACAAGGAAGCGACATCTGGGACGCTGCGGCAGCTGGAGAAGGTTGCGGAGGCCTGTGACGTGTGCCAACGTCTTGCCAAGGAGCCAAGCCGCTTCCGTGTTGCCATGCCGAACAAGGACCTCTGCTTCAATCGGCGGGTGATGATCGCCTTGATGACGTTGGATCAGACTCCTGTCCTTCACGTCGTTGATCGAGACACGCTGTTTAGTGCCGCCACCTTTCTTCGTGATCGCGTGAGCTCCAAATCGGTGTGGGACGCCTTCCTCCGCATCTGGGTGGCAGTGTACGCGGGCTACCGCATCTTCCACATGACGCCCAGATCCCAGATCAGAGATTCACAGCGACCTCGCAGAGCACGTTGTCCGGTTCACAAAGAATTACAGAATATTTGATGGTCACAGCTGTATCTCCGTTTCTCAGACCGTTGCTATGTACTGCACTGGGAGAGGTCGGTGGTGGTTGGGAGGCCTCTTTCGCCGTGGGCCCTTCCCCTGAGGATTATTCACGATTTAAGCGGCTCAAAATCTGACTCAACAGCTATTTGCATGTGAATGAGCCTCGAGGGGCACAGCCCGACTCAACGAACAATGCAGCTCAGGGACCCTTCCCAGATTCTGAGTCCGTTCAGTCTGTGCCGACTCAACCCACCTCTACATTGCGGACTCTCGGAGAACAATTCGCAAGAGAATGCACGACAGCACTCATCGCACGCCGCCGCGACCCAACCACGACCCCGTCGCCGCGCCCACTTCCACCGGCCCAGCACCTCACCGCGACCCGCTCCCCACGCTGTCCGCTTTTACCCTGGCTGCGGGATCTCTCACATGTGCTTGCCTCCCCTTGCGTTGGCCACAGACCAGCCTTGGCCTTGTTTACGCTCCGGTGATCTGAGTGACGACGCCATCGCTTGACCGGTCTAGTATCCGAGGGGCGCCATGGACTCTGTGCCGGCCTCTGTCATTGACGCTTTGAGAGTGGCTGAGGAGTCGGACACGGACCTGCACGAGGTGGCAGGGGTGCTAGAGATGGGTACGGCGTGCGTGACCGTATGTGACGGGGGGGAGGGCGTCTCTTTGATGACATGGGTTTCGTCTGTGGTGGCGCTCCTCCGCGGCTTGGCGCCACATGAGCATGCGCAGTGGGAGGGAGTCTTGGGTACCTTGGAGACCCTCGCGCCTCTTGGGGGGAGGATTGAGGATGGATGGTCGGCCGCGGCGGAGGTGGTGGGTCTGGCCGAGCTGGCCGATGTGGCCATCATTTTTGGCGTGGCCAACCGAGCCGCCCCCCACGCGCGTGACCTGGTGGGGCGTTTTTATCGAAAGAGCATTGAGTAACGTTGCTTTTTTCGTGATGTACGCATGACCACCGCCCATTTTGATGAGTTGGTGAGTCTCACTGCCCCACATCTACCAAGTGCTCTTCGTGGTCCTGTGGCTATCCCACCCACTTTGCGCATTGTTTCTGTGCTCTTCTGGCTTGCGCAAGGCGGTCCTCAGCGCGCAATTTTGCGCGCGGTAGACGTAGCCGGGTCCACCTTCTCTAAGTTCTGAAGCCCCGTCGTGCAGGCGATGCTGGCTGCACTGCCGCTCCCGTCCTGGCCCAACCAATCTGAGCGCCGCCGGGTCACCCGCGAGTTTTAGAACCTGAGGGGCGGCGACGCCGTCGGGTGGGAGGGTCTGTATGTTCTCTTGGGCGTTCTATTCCTGTATTGCCGGTGAGCAGAGGTGAGGGGGGTGGCGCAATCATGTTGGGCAATGATGTCCCTATGGACACGTGCACGGCTCCATGCGTGTGTGCTGTGTATTGACTGACGCTGTGCTGATATTCCGTGGTTTTCGTGCTGTTTTCGGCAGTTGTGGCGCTGTCGATGGTTGTCACACGCAGTTGCTTACCCCTTTCGGGGAGCCTAAAGAAGACTTCACGGACAAAAACTCGAACTGTTCCCGCCTACTGCTGGCCATCACCGACACCTGCCGTATTTGCTATTTCGTTGGCGGCATCCCCGGCTCGCAGGGAGAATCGCTGGCGTTTTGGTTCCGCTCGTGGTACGAGGCGATGTTCAATGAGGGCGTGAGTGTCCGCCCGCTGGCCGCTCGGGAGTTCATCCTGGGTGATGCACGCTTTGCTCTGACAGCATTTTTAGTAAGAATGGACCCATGCCAGTGGGGAGGGGGGGAGGGCATCATGGCATACTTGGGTGTGTATGTCGCCAATGCGACGTGGGCATAGGGGTCGTGCCGGGGGGGCG
>Ga0209093_1002061_pt1 | contig 11348 bp, 18 predicted proteins | sample SidtaG_4_FD_187450 | JGI IMG/M metagenome (GOLD analysis project Ga0209093, IMG submission 187450) | Marine algal microbial communities from Sidmouth, United Kingdom - Sidmouth_Male1 metaG (SPAdes) (version 2) | ecosystem: Host-associated > Algae > Red algae > Unclassified | place: Sidmouth...
CCCACCACCGCCCACCGCCTCTCCCACGCACAAACGCTGCGGTTTCCAGACCCCTCCCACTTGGTCTGATACCACATAGAGTGGATCCCGGACGCAGTGCAGCCTCTAGGCCGAGAAAATCCTTGTGCGTCTATCGTGGATCAGCCCGCCGCGCTTCTACCACGGTCGGATCAGCCCGCCGTCCCACTACGTCCAGCACCTGGACCATTCCTCTCGATGTTGCTGACGCCTATGTTTTGTTGGTGTGTATACCGTATCTCCTGTATCATCTCTTGTTGTGGGTACAGGTGATGCCCTGGAGTATTGCGCGTCTTTTGGTACTCGTAGGGTGTCGTTTTGCGTCATTGTCTGAAGAATACTGCTCGCTATTTCTCTGTGCTGCTGCCCTGTACTGCGCCCATTTCCACCGAGCTGCCCCGTACTGCCCCTTACTGCCCCATGTTACTCTGTTCTCGCCGATGCGGCGCCGTACTGCCCTTTTATCCCCTGTACCGTCCCGTTCTTTGGAAAACCAGGCAGGTGAAGAGAAGGGCGGCAACGGCGGTGGTGGCGCGACTCGCGCGCGGAGTTGGGCGAGTGGTGAAAGCTGTGTAGGCGGCTCCGGCGGGGAGAGGGGCGACGGGAGTGATGAGCACGGAAGGATTTTTTGAGCTGGTTCCCGCCGAGAGCGCACCATGCCTCCTTGGCGTCAACCCGCTACAACTTCCGCCGAGCCGCGTTGGCTGGACGCAGGCGTTCAGACGCGTGCATACCTGGACATTTGCGCTGTGGGGGGCGAGACTGACTTTCTGTGGTTTTTCTGGAGCTTTCTCATGCTTGTGTTGTTGTCTGTCTGGTTGTTACCTCCTTGCCCTTTGCTTGTTTACTGTGGCCATCTGGTATTTAGCTTTACGTGTTCATGTAGGGCGCGAGGGGCGCGACGGGGTAGTCGAAGAGGGAGGGGAAGGGTGGTGTTGGCGAGCGGGTGGAAAGGAGTATCAGACCCATAGGGCCGCCGCCCCGCCCCACCCGGTCCCTCCCCCCTAGGAGGCGTGACAGCGCACATAAGACTTTTTCTCTTCTACAACGTTCTTTACCAGTGAGCGACAACGTGGCGGGACCGCTGCCCCGTAGGACAGTGCTCCTGCGCGCGCTGCGTATCGAGTGGCAGTGCGACCACGAATCGCCGCGGGAGGGCGTCACGTAACTCCTGGGTAACTCCACGAGGCGTCCTGTCCGGTGCCTCTGGGTGTCTCTAAAATGCCTCCGGGTGCCTCTAGAATGCAAACTGTGTGCGCGCCAAGGTGCGCACATGGCTCCCGGACAGGTCTCTGATCAGTGTCAGATCGTACTGGGGGCAAATCTGGCGAATCTGGGACCTCACCCATTTGGACGAACACTGTGGAAAAGAGGGGTCCAGTACGCGAAAAAACACATGCGAGAATCATGCTGAGGACCCGTTTGGGATCGTTTCAGATCAACCTTCAATTCTGCTGGCCAAATACCAAGGGCGTTCTCAGTACGTGGTACATTTTCGCGACGATGGTGCGTGTCCAAAAAATGAGACATACTCGTTCTCTGGAGAACTGACACCTCACTGCACGGCGCAGTGCCTGCAGAACCATCTGACCACCCCAGGTCGATTTCCGCATGTTTCGACCTGTGACAGGTCTGCAGGAACGCAAAATCATGCCTCTGCAGACCAGAAGACGGGCTGATCCGGGCCCAGAAAAGCCGCTTGTGACGCCCTATTGGCGCGACTGCTGGCATCTGATAAGTGTCATTAGTCGGATATTGCCCGCTCTCCAGACGCTGCTAAAGGCTCCCGCTGGCTGTTGTGACGCCTCATATCGCGGTCGTTCGGGTCCCACAGGCCCCATGATTGCGGCTCCAACAGCTTCTGTTTCCGCGACGTCTTGTGTGACTTTATCGGCCGTTTCTGGAGGCCGCAGACGCTGAGAAGGGGTCCAGATCTGCTCAAATTATCGTCTGCTGGAGCCCGAACCGGTCCAAGGTAGCGCTTATTCTGGTGGTCAACAGAGGCAGGAGCAGCCTGATCAGACAGCATCCGAGCACTGCAACAGCAGTCCGAGCCGGATGATAACGCGTCGATAACAGCGCGATCCTCCCCGCGGGGAGGATATCGCAGCAGTACCGTCTGACGACCCCTGGTCGATTTAGGCTTGCATCCCCCTGTGACAGGTCGCCAGGAACGCTAAATCGGGCCTCAGAAGAAGTAGAAGTCAGGCTGATCCGGGCCCAGAAAAGCCGCTTGTCACTCCCTGTTGGCGCGCCTGTTGGCTTCTGGTGACAGTCAGAATTCAGATACTTCCCGCTCTCAAGACGCTGTCTGAAGGCTACCGCTGGCCGGTCTGACGCCTGATAACGCGGTTGGATGGCTCCCACGTGTCTTGTGGTTGCGGCTCTGACATCCATCTGGTGCATCAGGATAGGTGATCGGATCCCAAGGAAGCAGTATTGTGAGGCTGCAAGAGTGCGAATGCTCTCCGCACTTTTGGACTCGGGAGAGGAGGCAGAGATGCGACCTGAGCGATAAAGTTCCTCTGTTGTCACAATCGACAGGTGCTGTCTAGATGCTCAATTTACCCATCGAACACATGCGGATAGGGCGATAACCGAGGGTGATGCCCGCTGCGATCACCAACGTAGCCGCATCAGTAAGCGGAGAACCTGGACGGCAGCGGCCGCGTCAGATGTCGACTTGACCAGACCATGGGGCCTTATCACGTTGCTACTGACGCATCGGTGCGCTTGCTGCAGATGGTCCACTGAATCGGTCAGTGCCAGCTACAACGAGCAGCAAACAGTCCATGGGAGGCAGCTCATCTGAACAGTCCACGGAGCTGTCTCTATCAGTGGCGGCCGAGGCGCCGTCGCACTGCCTGGTCTGCCCGCAGCTCACCAGTTGTCTGCGTGCTGACAGAGGCCTGGTGGCAACCGCCACTGCACTGGCAACCAGCGGCCAGCTGGCCGTTCCAGGCACATCTGAACAGTGGCAGGAGCTGTCCCTATCAGTGGCCGCCGAGTCATGGTCGCCCTATCTGAGCTGGCAGCCACTCACCACTTGTCTGGGTGCAACCAGGTTCCTGGTCGCAACCGCCACTGCACTATCTGGCTGGCTCGCAGCAAGCATTGGCACTGAGTGAGTAACGCTGCCGCTGCTTAAGACCAGTTCTGCAGCCGCATTCTGACTATTTGAAATATTTCCATTAATGCATGTGGGTTGCGACGCAAACGAGACTTTTTGGCGTTAATGCCAATCGACATATTGCTGATCCCCGAATTTTGTCCTGGGGGACAAAGACAGAGACTGACTGTGAATAAGAGCATTCTATTGGTCTTAAACGACAGTAAGAGGACATCGAAGCCAATAGAAAGCCCGCGTTCGGTACCAGGACCTTGCACCCAGCAGAACTCGCTGTTTGTTGCCGCTTGATCCGCTTTTCTTGGCACGGAGCAAGCTGCTCAGGCGAGATCTTGAGATTTTCTACTGTTTCCTTGCCAGAAGTGCAGTAAAACAGTGGAGCTGATGTCGATTTCCAGGCCGTATTGGCACATGTAAGCACTCAAAAGCTCCAAGTCAGTCTCAGGGGCGCATCTGATTGGTGGAGAGAGTCGGTCCGCAACTCAGTCTCTGTCCACCAGGACAAAATTCGGGGATCAGCAATACTATGGCCTGAGTTAGAATCGTGCAGTGCTCCCAAAACAACGCAAGGATCCGCTTCTCCTGTTTGAAGTCGATTCACGCAAATCCAGTCCTTGCTGTGCCACCGCCACTGCAGCCAGGACGTCCCTGCCTGGCCACTGCGACCGTCTCAATGGGCATCCGTCGCGAGGACTGCCGGCGCTGCCTGCGCGCCGCCAGATCAGGCCATTCCTGTCTACGTTGCCCATCCTGGTGGCAACCGGCGCCGCCTGGCGGTTCTTGTCTACGTTGCATATCCCGGTGGCCGTCGGCGCCGCCTCGAAGTTCCGGTCTACGTTGCTCATCACGGTGGCCGTCGGCGCCGCCTGACTGCTCCTTCCCACAGTGACCGCCCAGGTTCCCGCCCGTCCCCATGGCCACCGGCGTCGCCTGGCGGTTGCTGTCTACGTTTCCCATCCGGGTGGCCGTCGGCTCCGCCTGGACGCTCCTTCTGGCAGTGCCCTCCAGGGTTCCCGCCCGTCCCCATGTCAATCAGCGCCACCGGGACCTTGCCTACGTTGCCCGTCCCGGTGGCCATGGGCGCCGCCTCGACGATTCGGCCCACGCTGCCCGTCATGGTCGCCCTTCAGCGCCATTCTATCTATCTGCGGGTGTCACCTTCCTGGACCTATGTCTCGCCCATGTGCTCCTGACCGCCGAGCACGGAGCTTCAGTACTGCTTCCCTACACAAATCCCCACCGGCGCCTTGCCACCTCCTTTCCACCTCCCCCGCCGCCCCGCCAGTCACGGCGACCCCACAGATGCCGCAGCCACCGGCCTCCCCGCCCCACCCGGCCGCAACCTTCCCTTTGCGGTCGCGGTCGCGGCCTCTGATGCCCTTCAGATTGGTGGCCGGAGCCGGCACCGGGCTGTCAACCACGTACTTTCGCATGGCCGTGTTGCTCTCTCGGCTACCCGGCGCTGTCGCCATCGTCGACCTCAAGAACGCATGTGAATGGGCAGGCACTTGGGATTGCGTGGCAGGCGGCGGGGGCTGAATGGAAAGCCCGTCTGGAGCACCGCTGCAGTGTGATCTTGGTTTGGTTGACGAGAGAGACTACTGCTGGGCATGTGTACAGTTTGGGTGGGGGTGGGGGCGCTGGCAGAGGGTTTGGCGGGGGGTGCACTACATGCAAGACTTCACTCATGATGTAAACCTGGCAGGGTCGTCTCAGCAGCAGACAGGTGTGGTAGAGTCTACTAGGTGTCAACGTCACCAGGTTGGCTGGAAGTACAGACAGTGGGGTGGTCGTCATACTTCCCAGTTCGATGCTCAGCGCGCCTTTCATTTTGTTGTTCAGTTTACTCCCGTCTACTGATTTGCCATACTTTTCCGCTTTCAGTCGGCGGCGCCTCGTTATCTTCGGCTGGAAGTTGAAGCCTTATCTGACCAGTAACACCTTTTGTCCACTTGTCCATGTAGCGCCATGTCAGAAAACGTACAGAAGGCGTAGTACGTCGGGACGACCTGGGTATCTCTTCTTTATTTTGTGTGTATCGTAGGACACCTGATTGCCTTTTTGACGCCGGCGGGTACTTTTCCGCATGTGTGTGAAGAGCTTCAGAGATGGCGCCAGGCAGCCAATCGTCATCCTCACAGGCACACACACAAGCGGTCCTCACAGGCATGCACACAAACGGTGCGTGTGCAGGACGCACAGAATATGGCAATACACAGTCTTGTGCGTGCTTCTTCAGTTCAAAACTGCCCACACCAACCACGTGGCCTGAAAAACCCCCACCCGTCCACGACTCCAGGCATGGATGAATCCCCGCCTTTTTCTTCAATGCACCACTTTTTTCTTTTCTTTCTGGCGTCGTCTCCTGGGCCACGTGCGTGCACGAAAAACGAGGAACAAGAGCCGCGAAAACGCACGCAGCGACCAGTACAGACGTCCCCCGCAGCCATGCTGCAGCCGCGCACACCCCTGCACCCTCACCCGCGCCCTCACTGTGCTACCAGAATCCAAAACCCTCCAACTACTCTTCCCCGTCCCTCCTCGTGCCTTCCCCAATGCCTTGATCCCCCCTGCATCCCTCACACGTTCGACGTCGTGGCGCACGTAGTGCCGATCGCTAGTGTCCTCGCTCTACTCGCGCTGCCAGTGTCGGAAGTGGCTGCCTCCGCAGCCGCCGTAGCCGCCGCTTTCGCCGCCCACAGGACGGCAGGAACAGCGGCTTTGGGAACGCCGACCACGGAGATGCCAACCACCGCCGCTTCCCTGCCCCGCCTCGACGGAGAGGTGCTTAGATGCGCCATCGGCAACGAGGGGCGCTGTGAAAGACGTGGACACGAGGGCGTGCGCGGAAATCGACGTGGTCCGAAAACGCGGGGGGGGGGCGGCGGTGTCGGCACTGAAAACCGACGTGTCGACGACGGTGAGGGTTTGCGGGGGGGGGGAGAGGGCGCCGACCTCCGCGGCTCCTCGCGCCGGATCGGCCACGGCAGATGGCGCGGCTGCCGTCGCAACACCGATAATGAGGGCGGCGGCACCCGGAGGCGGCGGGAAGCATAGAGATCTTCCTCCGGCCGCTGTACGGACGCTGGGCAGCCGATGAAAGCGCGACGAGGGCGGCAACGGCGATGGAAGCGGCAGATGAAAAGGCAGTCCCAGTGGCAAAGACGCTGAAAAAATCAGCCCGCCGCGGTACCGAGCGAAGCGTCACGTCGCGCGGAAACGCCGAAAATGCTGCTCCCGAAAAAGAACTGTCGGCCGGCCGCACAGCACAATACTCCCTCCTTCTACCCTTCGCGCCGCTGGCCAGCCGCAACCGTCACTGCGCCCACAAACGTTTGAAGCGCACACGCGCCGGCATCCTCCGCTCACACCTTGAAGCCTCTCCGGACGACGCCCACCCCCTATCCCATGACGAAATGAGTACGGTCCCCATGCTGGACGCGATGACGACGACGACGACTGCGGAATCGACGGTGCCGACGACGACGGTGTCGAGGGCGCCATGGTGTCAGTTCCTCAACGGACTGTACTCCGTCATCTGTCAGGGTTAGCGGAGGCCGATGCGCGGCTCTGTGCACATCTGCGTCTATGCTCAGTTAGGCGTTGCTCTGATGCGGAAACGTATCCCTTCGCCAGGGGTGGAGAACGAATGCATCGTCAACATGTCGTGAACGCACAGGATGAAGCCACTTTCAGGAGCTAATTCAGTGCTGGTGCTGTAGTGCAGGGTTATGACACAAGGAAATCGAACCAGAAGCAAGAGGCGAGAGAGCTGCGAAGACTCTGAAAAAAATCGACCTGGTCCTGATCATAGTAACGTCGATGCATCCTACTCAATTTTGGGAAAGACCGGGCCACACGCCTACATATTGTGGTGGCGGAGACCGTTGTTTCCGGCTAGCGTCACGCCCACGTCGCTGTTGAGTCGCTGATCTCTGTCCTCCTGCCCGTATCGCTACCATATCAACCGCGTCACCTGTGGACCCAGTCACCGTTCCTGCCGAAGTCAGGTCGGCGGTAGCGTTTCTGTTACGGTGCGTAGTCTTTCCTAGCCAGAGGAAGGCCACCATCCCTTTTGCAGTGGTCGCCGCACGTGCCGTGAACTGCGTCGACTTAGTCGCACCCTCCGCAGGCGCGTGCGTGAAAAAGGAGGTCGTACGCGCCGCTCGCCTTGTCTTTGCTACGACCACTGGGATCGAAGAAGCTCTACACGCGGCGCACCCGGTGGGGGGGGGAAAGATTGTGTGGAAGCGCCCTGGACAGGCACGTTGGACGCCTTCATTCTGCACTCGCGAGCTGCACTACGGGTGTGTCTCTCATGTAAGTGGTACGTGCTCTACTTCAAAGGTCTAACCGTTGTGCCGTGCTGTGCTTCTTTCCTCGCTTCTTTCTGTCCTGTCTCCTGTTCGTGGTTGTGGTTGTGTCGTGTCCATACAGTCCGACGCCAAGAAGCGAAGTACGTGGTTCGTTGACCAGCCCGATGCGTTGGACGGCCTCAAGATAATGTTCAACGCCCAGCAGAACATGAAGTCGCAGCACAAGGTCATAGGAGGCTTCTGGTTGCGTGTATCCATCCCTGTGGGGCCTGGCGAGGTAGCCGAAGTGTGATATGAGGACGATGCGAACAGTGTCAGTGCCACCATCGTGGCGTTCATGTGGGCGGACGGGGTGCTGCCTGTCGGCCATTCTGCTACAAAAAGCCAGAGGCCCAGGGCCGGACAAGAACTCTCGCATGGTGTCTCCATTGACCTCACATCGGCGCACGAAGTCGCGCACCTCTACATGGCCACCTGGCGCACCGTCTCCCCGATCATGAAGCGCAGGGCCGGCGGTGGGAGCGACAACCACGGCAGCGCTAGCGGCGGCCACGTTGTCGTTGGGCACGAGGACATGGAGTCGGCCAACAAGCTATCCCGCGCCACCGGAGCCACGCTAGGCACTCTGCAGAGCACGCCAGAGTACGCGGTCTTTGAGGTCCGTGCCGACGGCTTGTCCCATGGCGCCGTCGTCGTTGAGGTGCGCCTGCCGCGGGAGTTTGACGACCGCGTCGCAGCACGCAGGCCGAGGATGGGCATTAGGCTCGTCGGGAGCATTCCTCTGGCGGAAGACGAGCCTCTACAGTACCACGTCACGTTTAAGGTGTCCCCGACCGCTTCAAGTGAGTCTTCCCGTCCTCAATACACCCGCCGTAGCGGCTACAACCGCAACAACACTGCTTCGACACTGCTTCGGGAAGCGCCCGCCTCCCTCGTGGCCCTTCGTGCCGACGTCGACTTCAGCGCCGAGTCAGCCAAGTTCAACTTGATCGATGCGGGCGGACGGCTGGATCCAGCTTTGTTCTTTACATTCAACACCTTCCTCAACATGGATACAGTTTGTTTGAAGGCCGGGCGGCCGGTCGGCGTTCGCGCCGTGCGTGTCGCCCTGGGAATCCCCCGCATGACGGCGCCGTCGGAAGAGGTAGATGTTTGACCATCCAGTCGTGTGCACGCGACCTGATGCCCGTCTTATGACTCTTTTAGTGTGTAGCAGTAGTAAATCATCGCATACTGGCGAGTCAGTGTTTGAAAGAAAACTCCGTCGCGTCACAATGATGCTGAGGTGCCTTCGCCTCTGCACCAGCGACTGCGGCGAGCGGCCGCTGCGGCCGCGGCGGCGGCGGCGGCGGCAGCGGTGGCGGCGGCGACGGCGGTGCTCGACCTCGACCGCGGCAGGGCGCGGGGTGGCCCCGGCTGTGCCGTAAACTCCGCCGCCAACATCCTTGCCAGGTGCTACCCCCACAGCCGCCTGTTACCGCGGCGGCATGTGCGATGGCGCCGCGTGTGCACACCTCTTGGTCGCGACGCCCCACCCCAGCCCGCCATTCAGCGTTGGCAGAAGCACTGGGCCCGCGTGCACCACAAGGCGCCTGTCTAGATCCATAGCGCGGCAGGGGACGCCCGCGTCGCCAAAGCGGGGAGCTCCGCCGTCGCCGCTGACTACAGCCCGCAGACGCCATCCACGCCAGAGAAGAGAGGGCACCACGACCGCGGCGAATGCCATGCCGGTGGCCATGGTGGTCGAGGTCGCCGGCGCGGGAACTGGACGAGGCTAAAGCTGAATCCTCTACCCAGGAGGGAGGTGAAGAGAGCCTTACAGGGGTACAGGTATCCGTCGACGTCGGGCAGGCGCTCTGACACCAGATTCGTCCGCCCGTGGTGCTGGGGCGGCACGACCACCAGCGGCCGCTGCAAGACGGAAAAGATGACGGACGGCAAGAACATGGGGATCTGGGAGGAAAGGGGGGCGCGGCCGCCGCAGCGTCAGCGGCGCCGTTGACAGTAGGCGACGCGCGGCTGCACACCAGGTAGAGCCTCTCAGAGACTATGTGGTACTTTCCCACGGACACAGCCACCAGATGGGAATAACATTACCCGGCAGGCGCCAACACCGCCACATAAGCAGGAGCCCCCGCCCTCACGTCGCGCAAGTCCGGCACAGGCACCGCTCCGCCTATTCATAACTCCGTTTGGCTGCGGCAGGCAGGTAAAACGATGTCTCTTCCCTGGGTCCCGCAGCGCGTACCGAGTGTGGCTGCGGGGGGGGGGCGGGACCAGCCATGGTGGTCGTATCGACCACAGCTGCGAGCCGCATCAGGCCGTCATGTAGGGCCGGTAGGCCGCCAATATGGCCGCCGTGGTAAGCGCGGTCACTACAGAAGAGTGGGAAAGAGGACAAGAGCCGCCGCCAGCAGGGCTGCCGGCAGAGAGAGAGCTGGCGACTAAAACCACGGCTGGTGGCGCGGCCGCTGGTGGGCAGCAGTACACACCCCTGCTGGCAGGCGGCACGCCCACTCGATCTGATCTACCCCACACATTGATCAGTCAAGAAGTGTGGAGCCTTGCCTGGGAGCCATGCACACACACGATTCACTGTTTCAAATTCCGCGGCGCGGACGCTTTGAATTTCCGGCCATATGGTTCATTAACTGGCTAAATGTTTAACAAGTGAGCTGTACACTTTGGAAAGCCTGTATAAGGCGCGCTCGCTGTCACCTGCAGGATCGCATCGGAATCCGTCCTGAAAAAAAAGTACGACAGTCTCGTTTCTTTCGAGGATCCATGCAACAATTGGCTTCGGCCGGTTGCAGCGCATACCGCGCGCCCGCCAGAGGCGGCGCGGGGGGATGGCATGTGCCGCCGCGGCCTCCACTTCCACGACCTCCACCACCATAGCGGAGCAATACCGTGGAGGACGTGCCCGCCGCGGATCCCGCGGCGGTGAGGATTTCGGGGCGGGGGAGGGTGCAGCGGGGGGTGGCGCGCTAGCTGCCTCAACGCGCGCGGCCACCGCGCGGCCGGCGCCCTCCGGCGGACACAAAGGGTCGACCGCCTCTACACACACCGCAGCCACCCCGCCCCTGTCCACCACCCGCGGTGGCAGCTGGTGTTAATGTCGCCGTCGCCTCCCCTCTCCCCACATCCCGCTTTGTGATGGCCGCCCCCCAACCACAACTGTGGCTTCGAGCAGCAGCATGTCTCCACGGCGACGGCGCCGGCGGAACATCCGCCGTCCGCCCCGCTGGCGGGAGACGCGGACCGGACGGCGACGCGGCGACGCAGCTGATTTCGTCGCAGAAAGCGCGAGAGGGGCGGGGGGTGAGTCGCTCTGCTGCGGTAATGGGGTGCAGTCGCGGTCAGCCCGCTTGACGGGACATGGGCGCCGAGGCCTGGGGCTGCCTCAGCAGTCGGGGTGGCAGCAATGCGCTCGTGGGTTTGTATAGCAGCAAGCAATCAGCAAAAATATCTGGCAGAAGCCCCGTGAGACAGTGTGTCAAAGGCAGTGTGATCGGCGAGATCGCACTGACACTGTTAAATCCAGTGAATACCTGTTTGTTCTGACACTGTCCAATCAAGTGCCCTGCAAGAAAACTCGCCACAGTATCCCGGGTTCTTAGAGCGAAAATCCCGGGTCCGAGGTCCCCCGAAACATGCCCAGAGGGCTCTCTAACGGTGCTCGGAATCCCGGGTCACCAGGTATATTGGGGCCATGCCACCCGGTACATTTCCGGACTACGATTCGCTCACACGTCCCCACGTTGGAAGCATGATTGGCTGAGGGCCATCTGTTCCATCTCCTGACACCACGATACTCTCATATCGATATATCTGATAACCAACAACGTGCGGAGTATGGGGAAGATACCTATGACGAATCGTCGTAT
>Ga0209093_1002062_pt1 | contig 11347 bp, 9 predicted proteins | sample SidtaG_4_FD_187450 | JGI IMG/M metagenome (GOLD analysis project Ga0209093, IMG submission 187450) | Marine algal microbial communities from Sidmouth, United Kingdom - Sidmouth_Male1 metaG (SPAdes) (version 2) | ecosystem: Host-associated > Algae > Red algae > Unclassified | place: Sidmouth...
GTGCTAGAAACTATAAAGATTTAGATTCAGCAATTTCCCAAGCTTATAGTCAGGTTTCTAGTAAAGACATTCACAGTTGGTTTTCTCATTCTTGCTACTGTATCTCACCAATTTGAGAACCGCTATAAATTCTTCTATTATCTGAAATATCTGAATATTTATCTGATGGAAAACAACGATTTCTCGTCGAAAAGTTGCTAGCGAGTTCTAGAAGCTAAATGTCACTAGCAACTTTTTCAACGACTTTCTACTACTCAACACTCGTTGATAATGGGACTTTTAGAAATTTGTCACTTTGGTAAATGTCGCTAGCAACTTTTGCTCAAATCTCACTCTTCACTTTTGATGTCGCTAGCAACTTTGACATAGGTATATAGATAACTCACTAGCAACTTTTTAATAGGTATGTGGTCATGTCGCTAGCAATTTTTCAGACTAATAAATAGATTTTATTAACAGAATACGCATTACAAATGCAATGCAATAATTAGCTAATATATCATAAAAAAGATGGCTAACTTGACCACTAGTTTCTCTGTAAATATCTACATAATTAGCAGGCTATTTTGTTTTTGATGTAATAAGCGATTTGAGTTTATAAACACTATATCTCTTGTGATTCAAGTTCCGCTGTGCATGGACGTAGCCTTGTTGCTTGAGAAATTTACTTATAGTATCTTTACAAATTTTGCTCTCCACTACACTATCGATTTTTCTAATCTTCTCTATCAGTGAATCTAGTTCAAATACACACAACTTATTCCAATAAATAATATTGGCTACATAAGCTAAGGATTGCTTAATATAATATCTATCCTTTTCTCTGCTTGAATATAAATTATCGTTCAGAAAGTCATTGAGATTACTATCTAAAAAATAAGCATATTCCCATAACTCTGCATTAATGCCGTCTTTTAATTCCAAGTCATAACCATCTTTAATCGCCAAACTAGAACTTTCTTCAATAAAATAACTATCAAACAGTTTCTTGTACTTATCTTTGTTGAAAGGTGATGTTAATTCATAGTTATGATGCAGAGTATCATTGAATCTGGTAATTAATGATTGCTGTTGATTTTTGTCTTGGGATACTTTTTGATATTCTGACAATTCTGGTGTTTTTTCTTCTGTATCAGATATAATAGTACTATTGACATTGTTGTTGTCGCTTAAGTTGCTATTCATAATATTTATTGATTTTAAATGATGGCTCACCTGTTGTTATAGTAATTAACAGTTGTTGCTGAAAATAGTAACTGTGATATTTAAAATGCTACTTTGAATAAAATATGAGTCTATAAAGGCTCTGTTTTTGTTTTTGTTTTTGTTTTTTTTTTGCCTAATAAACAATTACTTAGAGGTGTTTTTAGCAGTCGTCTGATGAAATATGCTTGATATGGTTCTAGCTAGAATATGGGAATGACATATTCTTTATTGGCGTTAGGAAAATGAGGTAAGGCAAGTAAAGATGTTGCACTTACCTATTATTTAAGAAAAGTTAGCTTCTATGCAGCAATTTTCTTGCCTTTTCAATCTTCTTACTGATAGTTTCTGCATCAACTTGTTCGTAAGGTATTGACTTAAAATGATTTTTCCAAAACATCTTATGCCTTAATGGTAATCTTTGATTATTTAGCTTGTTTTGTAAAATGTCTTCTAGTATTTCCAAATCTTTGCTAGAAATATTTAGAGATGGATCTATAAAACCAACATCATCTAATTCCCCCTCTGAATCATTTTGGATATCATTATCTAGATGAATATCGATATCGAGTAATTCTTGAGTAGCATCTTCTAATGTTGACTCCATTTCTTTAGATACTAAATCGTCTTGAGATAATGATTCTGACTCCATTTCCTTGTCTTCTATTTTCCTCCGCGCTTTAGCCACAGCAGCATTATCAATCTCTGTCTGAAGTTCTTTTACAGCTTCTAGGTCGTTACTTGCCATTAAATCTAAGACAGATTCCAACTTCCACATCAACATCATTGACGAGGCGCTTTCCAGACCATCTTCATTACCTTCAATATTTTTGATAAAACCAATAAATTTTTTGTATTCTTGTTTACTAGGGAAAGGTAAAAGATCGCGTTGACCATTCCACTCTTCATAACGGTAATCTTCATTAGTCCAGATGTCTGATGGAAGATTAAAAATTTCATTTCCTTCTTCATCTTCGCTCGTTCCAATCTCTAAGACAGTTTCTATAGCAGGATATATAGCACACATTTCCTGCGCGACGGATACATCACACTTATAATGTTTCTGCAAAATACCAGTCACAATATCCCTTACCTCATTTGACTCATTGGTCATAGCTAAGATTAAATCGGGTATTTCTTCAGGTGGTGTATTGAGTATCTGTGTTTGTTCTTTGCTTATCTCACTCAATAATGTCTCAAGTTCTTTAATAGCAACAGATTCTGAGCTTGAGTCATTTCCTGCATATTCAAGGAAATCCTTTAGTGATTTAATACTAGATTCTGAGACAGATAGCAAATCAGACTCGCGAATAATATTACTTTCTGTGCCATAACTTTTACTTTCGCAATAAGTGCCATATTCTTTATCAGATAGAATAGTATTCTTGGCGCGTATTTTATTGTTTTGCTCTATGTTCCAATAGCTTCTGATAATGTCTTCAGCATTGGCTACTGTTAACTGATAGTCATTTTTGAGAGATTGCAATGAAGGTCCGTCATATTCAGTAATTTGAACTGCATTTGCTGCATTTTTGATTGTGGCTTCTAGTACTTTATCTTCATCAATAGCTATTTCTTCATCTGAGGCAAACTTGACTAGTTTTACTAATCCTTTATAAGTAACTGTTTCACCAGTCTCATTAATAAATACGCGGGTCACGTTATTTACATGGTCATAATAACTACCATCTCCCTCTACTAGCTGTCCAAAGAATAAGGGTTTAATCTTCTCTGTATTCCTAACAACTTTTGCTGCATGGTCTTTACAGCTTGAGTGAAAGACTTCTTCTCCAGTGCTTTTAACGATCCATCCGCTGTTGTTTCTCTCTTCTAAGTTATCTTCAATTATTATTTTTCTTAAAACTCTTGCAGGATTAGTTAAGGTTAAACTCAATACCTCTTTATCAGTATCCAGTACATCCAATGTTGAAACTGTAGTAGGAATGATATCTAAAGCACTGATGTCTTTATCACCTGCTAAAACAATAGCCCTAGAGTTGTCTGAATCATTATCGCTGTCTGCCAAAACAATAGCTGATGAATTATCTGAATCATCATCACTGTCTGCTGCTGGTAGTAATTGCTTCACGTCTGATGCACCCCCCAACAGCTTTGCTTCAGTAATATTGGACTGGACCTTTGCTTGCTCTAAGAGCAATTGGTTATTGGGATTAATACTTTCATAACCATTAAATCCATCTGTAGATAGTGTATTATTATCGTCCTTACTTATATCTACTGGTAGGTTATTAACTGGACTAAAAGCTGTTAGAGCATACCTATCATTGCTTTCTTCATATGCTGGATGTAAATAAGGTACTAGATTAGGATTTTGTGCAGCGACAAATTCTTCAATATTGGCATCAATGGGAACTAGCATCATTTGAACTCGGTCATGATATTCACCAATTGCTATTTGCCCTCTGGGTATAACAAAAACCTCGATTAGTTCGGCTATATTTCCCTGGTACTGATTTAATGCTAAAAGTTCTTTAGCCCTTGTATCGTTATCTCTTTCAATAATATATTCGGCGATTCTCTCTAAGGTTGGTACTTTACCATTCCACGACCACAATACCGCTTGAATAGCTTCGTCTTTGCGAATTTGATCGCGTTTGTAGGCTTTCGCTTTATGAATACGTTTGCGATAGTCATTGTCCCTTGATATTTCGTCTAATGATTCTATTTTCTGTTTGAGATAGATTAAATAGTTTTTAAGAATAGGTTCAATATCCTCATAGGTCGAATATTCGGCAGCTTCTTCGTCCAAGATATCTTTAATAATTTCTTGTTCTGGTTCGCCTAATCTTTCCTTTGATAGATAGTCTTCAATAACCTGTTTTTGAGTTTTAAGCTCAAGTATGAGATTATCTGTAGCGATTTGCTGTTCTTCTTTTGCTCCTTTCTTTTTAGACTTGGACTTAGTTCTACTGGAATTACTCTCATTAGGGAATCTAGCTTGTAGAACTCCATCCTCTTTTAAATAGGTAGTGGGTTTTTCGGCTCGACTGGCTGCTGCGATTTTGGCTCGGTCTTCAGTACTTAGACCCGTCTCTTTAATCTCGCGTGCATAATCCCCACAATGTACTAAGGCATGGTTGTGAATTCTTTTGCACTCTTGCAGTTGCTCAGGGGTTAATGTCTCAAGAATGTTAACCTGGCTATCCCCATCGCTTTGAACTATGTCTGTCTGATTGCTGTCATTATTGCTTTTGACTAGATTTGCTTGGCGACCATCTTTGTATAAAGCAATTTTATTGTTTTTCATAATTTATGTAGTTGATTAAGTTTGCTGTAGACTACATAAATTATTATGTCGGGAATCTCTGGAAAAAAAAGCGTCTATTGCCGCAAAAGATGTGAAAGTTTGCGTTTAATTATGAGTATTTTGGAAATAGGGGTGGCTATATGTCCAAATTATCTACATGAATACGTGCCTCAAAGCCATACATAGCAAGTATTTCTCCTGATAAGATGAATCTACTAATGTAAGAATCAATTTATGACTAACGCCACAATTTTAGATAAGTCAACAGATAGTAATTTAGTTGGTAATGCCAACACACTCAGCAACAGCGACCTATTCCAGATTAGATATAAGGAGGTATATAACTATGTGACAGCTAAACGATTGTTTTCTCTCTTAGAGGCATTTATCGATCGCTCTAGACCGCTTTCTGCAAAAGAAAGGTCTGAGATTAATGCTTTTGTTTTTAGTTTTGGTATTAATTCTGAGGAAGAGAATGAATTAGATGCGGATACATTCGAGAAAAGAGCTTTTAGATCTGCTTTTAAGTTGGATGCCATTATTAATGACTGGAATGAGTTGTATCATATTACAACTGAGAATGAGCTTAATGCCCAGATTGATATTCAGACGGCAATAGAGGAAGCGGAGAAGAAGGTAACTAAAGCAATCGCACAAAAGGATTCTGACAAGATTAAGTTTGCCTTGATGCAGTTGTCATACGCTACGCAAAGGGCAACAGAGGTGAAAGCGGAGGAGAAGGCTAAAAAAAGTAGCAACAGAAAGCTGTCTCAGCTTGATGTAGAAGTGATTCGAGCGTTACATCAAGATAAGTTGGCGACTTTGAAGATGTTGGCTGATGCTTATCAGATGTCGGAAACTGCTATCAATAATGCGATTAAAGGGATTACCTATAGAAATGAGGCAAGGAAAGGTCGCAGGATTTCGGTGGCAGATTCATTGGAGATTAAGCGGTTAAGAAGTGAGGGCATGACTTATGAGGCGATCGCTCAAAGATTTAATGTGAGTACAACTACAGTTAAGTATCATCTTGATAAGAAATAGAAGTAGAGCAAACCTATCAAAATAGGTAGCAAGTAATAGCAGCAGTATTGATATTACTATGAAGCATGGCGGAACGGCGATTACGCTAATAAGAAGAGTGACCATCATATAATCTTTACGCACTAACAATATTCCCAAACAAAAAGAAGAAAAATGTCAGGGACTTATACTCTAAACACATTTGAATTTGAAACAGTCAAAATTAAAGAAATAGAAGTTTCTTCAGGATTTTTAGGTTTCAATAAAAAAAAAGCGGTTTCAAATCGCGAACGAAAACAGGCTAAGTATTTTACTGAAGATCTGGGTGATGGCATTACCTTGGATATGGTAGAAATTCCTGGTGGTACTTTCATAATGGGTACAAAAGAGGGAGAAATAAAAAAGCTAGCAAAGAAACGCAAGTTAGAAAAATATGAGATAGAGCTAATACAACTTGAAACTCCACAGCATAAAGTAACCATACCCAGTTTTTACATGGGAAAATTTCAGGTTACTCAAACCCAGTGGAAACAAGTAGCAGCATTACCGCAAGTAAATAAAGAGCTAGATTCAGATCTAAATACTTTAAAAGAAAAAGATTTCCCTGTAGATCGCGTCGAGTGGGATGAGGCTGTAGAATTTTGCCAACGACTATCAATAGCCACAGGTAAAGAATACAGACTGCCATCAGAAGCAGAATGGGAGTATGCTTGTAAGGCTGGTACGACTACACCTTTTTATTTTGGCGAGACTATCACTACCAATCTAGCTAACTATAATGGAGAGTCATCTACACCAGTAGGATCGTTTCCTCCTAATGCTTTCGGTCTGTACGATATGCACGGCAACGTTCTGGAGTCCTGCGCCGACAGTTTATCTAGCATATACAACCATCAAAGATCTCCTGAAGATGGTAGTCCTTTAGTAGAAAAAGGTGGGGTTAGGGTGGCAAGAGGCGGCTCTTGCAATAGAGACTCTATTCACTGCCGTTCTTCTTGTCGCTGTCTTTACATGATTGTACCCGACGAACCTGGCTATCCTCATATTGGTTTCCGTTGCGTCGTGTCGAAAAAATAAATGTTGAGAATCATCCAGCAGATTTACAAAAATGAAATAAGATTGCAGGCGAATAATTTATTTCCAGTCTCAATTGAAGTTTCGCGTGTTGGCTGGCTGCTAAAATACCCAATGGTATCATCCAACTAGAGATAGGAAAAATTGATGACAAAGCTTTTGCCAAGAACATTCAAGACTTGCATGAGTTTGCTACTGTTTTGGGGAATAGACGTAGAGGTGAAGGCTCAAATTCCGATAGAGGGTTTAAACAAGCCAGAATTTTCGGAGTCTTTTGAGACTAGATATGTTCCATCAGAAAACATGAACCCTACATTGGTAATAGGCGATCGCTTGTTGATTAACAAAAAGATTTATCAGACCACAACTCCTCAGAGAAAAGATTTAGTTATTTTCAATCCGACAGAGACTTTAGTAAAACAAGATTACAACCAACCATTTGTCAGCCGAATCATTGGCTTACCAGGAGAAACCATTGAGGTTAAGGATGGTAAAGTCTATATCGATCGTCAATTCTTAGAAGAAGACTATATCGAATCTCCACCAGCTTATGTCTATGGTCCTACAGAAATTCCGTCTGGTAGCTATTTTGTATTGGGAGATAACCGCAATAATTCTTACGATAGCCACTTTTGGGGATTTGTCCCTGAAGCTAATATTTACGGTCAAATTACTGCCATTTATTGTCCTCTCGACAGACAACAAACTTTAACAGGTAATTTAAGTGAGGACGGACAACAGACTTTCAGTACAATCAGAAATTTTTTTCAAGAAAACCCAGAGCTTTGCGATTTAGAATTACAAGTATCGAGATAGCAAAGTAACAAGATAGCAAAGTAACAAGACTATCGATGATAGAGCTTGTACGCTACTTTGTAGTAGTTAACGTAAATTTGATGCCTTCTTATTCTGGTTGTTATTTTGCTGCTTCGATAACAATTCCGCCAAATCTTGCTTCATCTGCATGACATTCAATCTCATTAATATAGCAGGTATGGCTTTGATATCTTTCTCCAGTCTCTTCAACTATCGCTTGATAGCCACCACTCATATTGATATTGAAAAATTTGAGCTTTTTGCCAGTACGATCGCTTGCTCTATTGAAGCAATTGCTGTACACAGATAAAGGATATCTTTCTTGGTGAGGTGTTGGTGTGGAACAAACTGGACAGGGATGGGTATTAGATTTAGACACGATCGCTTTTTTTGCAGTATATTCTTCAATATTGATTAAATAAGGCTTTCAACATATTTGGCAACCATATTCCAATCAGAACATGAAACAAAATCTGGGGATGTAGATACACCAAACAAGATTAGATGAGATACTTCACCAAGACAGGCTTCAAGTACATCTGACCTATCGTCAATCAAAAGTGAGATTTCTTGCTTTTTACAGATATTTCTTTTTTCGGCTCGCTTTTCACAAAAATGTATCTTTGTCGGCTCGAAAATTGCGCCGATGAACTGATTTTTGCTCAACCATTGTAATGATCTCTTTTGCATTTTTGTTCTTGCTTTAGAAACTAGATGTAGTTGATGCCCTTGTTTGGCTAATCGTTTGAGAACCCTTCTTGCATCTTTACACTCTTGAACAGTTAAGAATCGATCGCAAGTAAAGTCAAAAAATGGATTTTTATCATTATCATTATCGGTTTGGTTAGGTACAATTACTCCGCCGAAATCGATACCAATTCGCAACATAACCATTAGCTCAAATCTCAATATAAACTGTTATTCTTGGGATACATGGTGGATTTAATTATTGGCTCGATTGTAATATAGAGAATAGTTAAAGCAGATATTAATTTTGATTGCTAGCCCAAAATTGACTAAATAATAGGTTTTCATCACCAAAAAACAAATTTCTGCGAAAATTTGTAACAATTATTATAAATTGAAAATCTACACATCTTTTTTATTATATATTGTATTATTTTTAGTTTTTTTAGATTTTAATGCCTAGCAAATAATATATTTATAAATGTGATACCAAAATAATTTTGTTTAAAACTTAAATTGAGCTTTGAACAGTATTTAAGTGACAAGTAGCATCATAGCTATTATTCTGATTTGGTTGATTATTAAAATACTTGACCAGTCAAATTAAACTCCAATCTATCTAAAATTAGTTCCAAGGGTAGTTAAAGTGAATACTATTTCAGACGATAATTCTTTACAACAATCTCTATTGTCAGCGCAATCAAACGTCGAAAGCTTACTTACTGAATTTTCTTTGGGTGATACTTTTTTCGTAGGTATAAATACAGCTTTTGGAGATTATATCGACCGACCTACTCTAGAGCAGTTTTATCAACAATGGCAAGAAAGTAATTTTGATGACTTTCCCACCATAGAAATACGTTTAGCATCAGAACTAAATGGAGCAAATGGAGCGTTTTCTGCTGATACTAATAAGATCTACATATCCAGAGAGTTTTTAGTTAGTAACAATTCGGATACGGTTACTAATTTATTGCTAGAAGAGTACGGTCATTACGTCGATAGTCGGATTAACTATGTTGATACACCTGGAGATGAAGGGGCGATTTTTTCGGCTTTGATAAGAGGAGAAGAATTGAATAACGGTGAGTTACAGCAGTTGCAGGGTGAAGATGATAGTGCTGTTGTAACTATAGATGGAGAAAGTATTGCGATCGAGCAAGCAATTGATAGCTTTGCTCCTTTAGAAGAACATCCTATACATAATGTTTACGAAGATTTAGCAAGACTAAATGGAAATAACTCTGTTTACAAAACAGGATGGTATGGAGATGACAACCAGACAAGGCGTTATTCATACTCTGTAGACGAAACAGTTCAATATCAAATCGATCAAATCTTTGACTATCCTACTCATGGTTTTTATGCTTTGGGACTTGTGCCAATAAATCCCACAACAAATAAAGAAACTCCAATTTTAGTTATTCGTGGTTCAGAGAATTCAGATGGATTTTTTGATTGGTACTTTAACTTCGATCCTAATGGTATTGGTGCTCCTCAGTTGTCAGATGCTATAAATAATTCCAATGAAAATGGAGTTTAGATTTATCAGTGGCTTAATGAAAATAACAACTCAGCTATTATTGGCGAAAGTTTAGGCGGTGCGCTGGCTCAAGGTATTGCTGCTAGTTATACTGACCAAGGTGGCAGTGTAGGGGAAGTTGTGACTTTTAGTTCCCCTGGAATCAATGTCAGTCAAGTTGATGATTTCAATGCGGAGAACGCAGGAGAAATTACTCACTATATTACAGATGGAGATTTAGTAGCTTTAGCTGGACGCAAATATTTACCAGGTGAATGGTGGTTAACTGATATGGAATCAGTTTTGAACCCTTTTAAACGCCATACTGCCATGGTCTTAAATCCAGGTTATGAATCGAAAATAGCTAAGCAAGAGAAATTTTCTTCTACATCCGACCTAAATAATGGTACGTTCGGTTATTCTGATAGTGACTACACTTTATTACAAACTACAATCGGGGTTGCAGCTTCATTACTAGGGTCGCCTGCTCTAGGTATTACCCTTGCAGAAGGAATAAATAATCGAGAAACAACTGAAGGCTTAAGACAAGCGTTCGGATTAACTGGAAACGAAGCACATAAAGTTATAGACAAAGCTATCGATCTATTAGAGAGTGGCGGTAGTTTTTTGATCGATATCCTAAATAGCTTAGCAGAAGCAGAGGAAGATGTGCGTGATTGGCTTGAAGACAAAATATTTGAGCCTATTGTCAAAAATATTTTAGCTCCGCTAAGTGAGTACGTTGAAAATTTTGAAAAAAATCTCAGCGCAATAAGTGCTGCTGTCAACGGAGATACAGAAACTAGAAGAGAAGATTTTCCCCGCGATAGAAAAACCTTTACAGCAGATGTAGATGACGGTATTTTGAGAATAAATTGGGATAGTAGCTTAAGCAGTACTTATCTAGGAGAACCCAATGCTGAATTTGCTATTACAGCAATAGAAGAAGATTTAATCGTCAAAGCTCCTCAATTTGAGCTAGAAGAGGTTGTGGCTAGAGAGTATAAAGCTGTTATTAAGTTCGATCTTCTAGGTGGAATAGTCGGTGGTAGCTGGGAAAAAGTAAAGGATATTAAAGAAATTATTATTCATCCTAATTCCTTGCATACTCCTGTTGCTGATATTCAACAAATTTTCATTGAAGGAACTAAATTTAACGATCGAATATTCACCACAGGCAATGTTACTCAACCACTAATCGTAAATGCAAAAGCTGGCGATGATTTAATTGAAGGTAATAGCAATGCTGATACTTTAAGAGGAGAGGCTGGTAATGATGTTCTCTTCGGCGATGCAGGAAGCGACCTGATTTATGGTGATTTCGATGCTATTCACCAATAAAATATTGAAGCATTTGAACAAAGTGTTGGAAATGTTGATTATGTAATTACTGATGTTTCTGAAGAGAAAATTTCATTTTATACCGAAAATAATGGAGTAATTGTAAGCAGTACTTACGATATTGAATTGGGTATTACTTTTTCAAATGTAGGTGCAGGCACAGAACAAGGAATAATTTCACCTGATAACAATAGTCAACTAGAAAATACTGGTATTGGCAAAGATGATAGTCTCTTTGGTGGAGCAGGAAATGACACCTTACAAGGTGGAAAAGGAAATGATTTTCTCTATCTTGAATGTTTTGAGAGGACTCCCGTTAAACCGACGTAGGAGGTTAGCGGTGAGATGAATCAAAACCAGTATACAAAACCGCGAAGCGACAACTAATTCTTCGGAGTTGATTGGTTTTCCAC
>Ga0209093_1002063_pt1 | contig 11345 bp, 17 predicted proteins | sample SidtaG_4_FD_187450 | JGI IMG/M metagenome (GOLD analysis project Ga0209093, IMG submission 187450) | Marine algal microbial communities from Sidmouth, United Kingdom - Sidmouth_Male1 metaG (SPAdes) (version 2) | ecosystem: Host-associated > Algae > Red algae > Unclassified | place: Sidmouth...
GGCTTGCCTGATGCCTGCGCTTCCTTTCTGATACGTGGCGCTTCAGGCGTTCGAGATCAGCTGACTTGGTCACACGATAATCGCTTGAAGATCATCATCGAATTTGATTTCGACGCAAGTAGCCCGTCAGTGTTGGGGTCTCGCCTGAATCGGATTCGATCTGATCTGACACGGTCCAGATCCGGTGGTATCGGAGCAACAAGATCGGTCCATCCGGAGTTGCGCACACCAAAGCGGTCGATGAAGTGCGCCTCCTGACCCCATTTTCGGTGGGCTCACGCGGAACTCGCCATCGAAGCTCTATACGAAGTTTGAAGCCAGCAGGACGAAGCATGCCAACGATAGGCCCGAAAACACCAGGTGTCTAATAGAATGGGATCGACTTTAGTGCAAAACCTCAGTTCGTGAAAGCTTCCCCGTCGGCTCCAACTCGCCACCATACGTCAAGCTGGTCGGCCCCCTGCCCCCCCGGCTTCAGAAGCGCCGCCCCACTTCGACGCTGCCTCCACCACAGCGAATGCTTGGCTGCCGTGCTCAGCACCGCCGCGCAGGATGACATCTATAAGAGCCGCAACCGGGGAGCATGACGTGAACCGCTTCTCGAGCCGGTTGCTCGCCTGGACGTACGCCCAGTACGCAGCCATCGTGCTCCACCGCCCTCACTCCATAATGGCACAGTCGTCCACCCCAAGCTGTCGCAGCAGCTGAACCCCCCCGCGCTTGAATGAATGCGTGCCAATCCACTCCGCAGAATCCACACCCGCCATGGTCAGGCTCCCCCGAAACCGGGACAGGAACGCCTTGGCGTCGAGCCGCTTCGACTCGTCTAAAAACTGCTGCCCAGTTCGGTCCTTTGTAAAAGAACAGAACAGGTACCCGTCTCGCTCGCCGCGAAGCAGCAGGTAGGCCCCCATCAACAGCACGGGGTCCACGCGGGGATCGCCCGCCACGCCCGGCCAGCTCTCGAGCCTAAAGCGCTGCCCGCGCAGCCCGTTCTTGGTCTTCTCCCGGATGTCGACGAGAAATGTGAGGTTGTCGAGAGCGTCTCTGCTGATGCGCACGTGCTGACGCCTTCGGATTGTGTAAAGAGCAGAAGATGATGAGACAAGTACAACAAAGTCAAGAGGAAGCGAGCAGTGAAAATGGTCAATCTCTACCTCAACCCATGAAGCAAGAACACGAACGGAGCACAAACCAGAGAGAAGGTGAGCAAAACAAATGACCAGACGCCCTCCACACGGACGTACTGGATCTTTGTGGCCTCATCAAATCGTAGCATCAAGCTCATGCTGACTTCGGCCAAGCACAGGTCGGAAAGGTGCTGCGGGTCGACGCTCGCTTCACCAGCAATGTGTTCGTCAAAGTAGGCTGCCGCATGTCCGATCTCAAACGGGTCGACTGGCATCGTCACATGGCCCTTTGTGGCCACCGCCTTCAAGTGGTCCTTCTTCATGGCCTTCACCACTTCGCTTTGGTTGGGGTGGCCGCTAAAAGTAGGACGCTGGTCCGCGTCCAGCCCCGTTTGCCAAACGCCGCTGCAGCCGAGATTGGCGAAGTAGACCGTCATTGCCGCGGAGATGGCCTTTGCAGTCGACTCAAACAACTCAAAGTTGTGCAGCCGCTTCTTGTAAAAGTTGGCCACGTGGGAGGCCGTCACCGCTGTCACGACCTTGGGGTCTATCCCGCGCGACCACGAGAACCGCTCGTAGTCGGCTGTCATTGTCTTGTGCTTCAGCTTGCTGGAAGCGCCCAGCTCCGCCGCGTGGCTTGCCTGCGCCTCGGCTGCAGGGTCATAGGTCCCCAGCTCTACGGGGTTGCACCACTCCCTACCTCGTCTGCCGCTCGAGCGACCATCGATACGGCGTTTCTTGGCCGGTAGAGGCTGGGCCGGCGCCGTCCGGCGAGGGGGTGGCTGTAAACGCAGCACAGGATCCACCCCCGGTGCCATTCCGTCAGCTGGGAGTAGCAACAAGTCGGTCTTCAGGGTGCAGGGTGCGTTGATGGAAGGCCGTACCTATTGCCAAGCGAGGGGCAAGAAGTAGCGCCACGCGCCGAGCACGTTCGGATGATAGCAGCTGCCCACAAAGGAACCCAACCGATTCGCCGGCACGACAGCGTCATCGGCTCATACGGGCTCCATTGGCCGCCGCTCCAGGCCATATGGATATGCGCGTGTCGGCACGGCACGTCCCCTGCCGATGACGCCTTGCCTGGGTCCTGGCCAATCAGAGAGCGACATTCCACAATTCCGGTCCCCTCTGGCGGGGGCGCTACGGGGGTAGGGGGCCTCTTTTCACAGGCCGCTATTGCAAATATTTGGCCCCTTGCGGCGCAATTATCAGGCTCCAGGAACGACCTCTGCAGCACTCTGACGGGGGGGTGCTTGATACTCACCAGCACCGGGCGATTGGACCATCCTTCGCTGTCAGCAAATGCCGCACCAATGATCATCGTCCAAGAAATGTGACAGGGGACAGAATATCGGGCCACCTCGCACCTGCGAGGACCCCTCGTCAACCGACACGAGGTCCACATGGGGGCGCCCCGATTCGAGGGTGCCAGAGCGCGCGCGCGCCCTGGCTGGTGCGACCTCCACGCCGACGTGGCGCTCACTCTCACCCCACCGCGGAGCGACGTCTGCATCCCAACGACCAGCTACCTCCCCGGTGCCAACACCCCTGACCACCCCTTCCCGGTATTCTCGACGAGTACCACGCCCATCTCATGCAGTGAAGTGTTGAACCTACGCTATTACACCATCCCCCCGTGCGGCACCACCTCCCACCCTCCACCGCCACCGTCTCACCCCCCTCTTCCTGTCCGCGGTTGTCCCCACAAGGGTACCATGGAGCGCGATGCCGACGGCCAACCGCTCCGGCGCCTCCTCATGTGCGGCTTTCTTCAGAGCTTGCCCGCAATTGAGGACGACGCTGAGGACGCGTATCTCCCGCTAGGTGACTCGTCGCAAGCTCTGCTCGTCCAGGCTAGGAGCGCCTACGCCGACTACATTGCCAACCACGAAGCGGGGGACGCAGCGGTTGGCGCAGCCCCGGGGGCCACGCACGACGATGGCTACGACGCCAATAGCGGCGGGCCGCCCGACAGCGCCCAAGGCGCCAGCCTCTCTGCGCCACGACACGTGGACGCCAACGGACCGGGAGCGGCACCGACGTCGTCTGCGCTTTCCAAGCCACAGCCAAGAAGCCGCCGCAGCCGACCGAAGGCGGCCACGTCGTCTGCCGGGACGACCATCCGCCCGAAGAAGCCACGCCAGCCCACCAAGATGGAGCGGGCATACTGCAAGGAGAAGCTGGTCACAGTCTTCCTCTCCGAGCTCCGCGTAGCCGTCGATCTCGACGCGCGCATGGGTGGCGACGACGAGCTCGAGGGGGGTTGTGTCCACGGCGCCAACGGCATTGGCTTTGTCGAGGCTTTCGACCCCATCTGCGTGTGGACGACACTGCTCAAGGGCAACGTCGCCGCCTTCTGCACCTGCGGGGGCGTCATGGGCAGCGGCTTGGAGGCCACGGTGGAGCACGCGATCGAACACGTCGAGATTCAATGGAAACGCAAGAAGAGCTCGACGTGCCACCATGCGGCGGCGCTTCTGGCGGCGCACCGCGTCATGTCGGCTGAGTTGCGCCTGCAAACGCCCGAGGCGTTGATCAGCGCCATGCCGGCCTTGCGCGGTCCGGAAGTCAAGGCGGACGGAACGTCGGACGAGACGGTTGTCCACGTAGTTGGCATCGCGGGCAGGCGGATGAACATCCCGCTGTATGCCATCTGCTACGACAACACATGGTCGCCGGCCATCGTCCGGCCGGGTGGAAACCGGTACAGGTTGGCCACTTTCTGCCTCCTGTCCTGCCAAACCCATCCTTTGGGGTGCCCTCATGCCAAGGCCGTCAACACGTTCAGCCGCGTCGAGGCCTCGGCTGCGTCGGAGGCGGCGGCGGCTGCTCAAGAGGCTTTGCGATTTGGGCCGAACGGTGTGCTGAACGAGATGGGCGACTCGCTGCCGGCCGAGCCCGTGGCCGCCGCCCCCACCTTCCCAGCGGTGCCGCCGCCGCCTCCGGGCCCCCGTCGTGCACGTAATATGTTCCCGTGCACGTAGGAGGTGGCTTTGTGCGACGTCTACTGCAATTTTGTGGACGCAGCAAGGGCGGCCAGCAACATCTACAGGTACGAATAAAGGCTTCACGTGGAGGAGAAGTGCATCGTGTGCCACGAGCCGCGAGGCGACTCGCTGTCGTGCCAGAACATTGCCGTCCTCTTCACCATAAGGGGACGCATGCAGATCTTGGTCGGCCAGTTGGTGTGCGTCAATGGGCATGACGTCTTGTACGACGGGGCGGGAGACGGGCTGTTTGCCGCGACTCAGGATACCGTGTACGCGCGCATATTTTTGGACCTGGTGCTGGAGCTGTGCGTCATTGCGCGGTCAACCATGGCGGCAGCGTGCCAATGCCTCATGGGGCTGCTGAGGAACACAGCCGCCTATGGAGAAGGCGAGCCCGGTCAAGCCCGGCAGCTGCTGTCCGAAGCGACCGGCGAGTTCTCGGGCACGCTGGTGGTGCCGGCCGCGGCTTTCAAGTGCCATCATTGTGGCCGGGAGGAGGCGGCCGGCGGGCCCTTCAAGTGCATTGTGTGTGACCGACAAATGCTCTCGGTGCTTCAGGCGCATGTCAAGGAGATGGTTCGGCCGAGCGGCAACGCGTCGCTGGTCGACTTTTCCATCCTGTTTGCATGTGCGATCCGAACGTCTTCGGTGAGGGGGCTGGTGCGCCGCCGCGTCCGGGCCAAGCCGGACGAGGCGGTCGAGCAGACCATTTACGAGTCGCGTGCGTGGCCCCAATCTGCGGCTGCCGCGGAAGAGGCACCTCCCCCAGCCCCGCCACTGCCCACAGCCGACGGGGTGGTGCAGCGTGCGCCGATCGAAGACGAGCGGGCGTGCAGGTGGTCCACCGCCCAACTCACCAAGAACTTTTTTGCGTTACAAGGCCGCGGAGATCCTGGGGCGCCCGCTGTGCAAGCCGCGCCGGCCGCCGCGCTGGAACTCCCCCCGCACATTGGCGCCAGTGAGGACGGCGCGGCCTCCGCTGACGAGTACGAAGACGAGGGCCTGGTGAGCGGGCAAGAGGACAGCGGCAGCGACGACGACGAGAGTGACACCGACGAGGACGAGACCGACGGAGCCGACGAGGAAGCTGGCAGCGGGGATCCGGTAGGCGGCGACACTGACGACGGTGGGAGTGAGGTGGCGCTCGAGGGCGCTGCGGCGCCGGTGGAGGAGACCGGCGCGCTGGACAGCAGCCCATGTGCAGCGTCGTTGCCCGGCGATGGGTTTTCGGCGATCAATGACACTGTGTCATCCATGTCACGCTTGCCATGACGGCCGCCGTCTGCTATACGGTCCGGCTCGTCTTCATTCTCTTTATCTGCCCCTCCGACGAGGCGCCGCCGAGGCATGGCAGCTGCCGCCCGCGCGGAGCTCCCTACACGTCGGTGAAGGCGTCGGTCAGCCGCCAGGGTTGGGACGGACGCGTGGCAGCTGGAGCAGGGGGAGGTTGAGGAGGTGCCGGCCGGGGCAAGGTCCAGCGAGGACCCGGTTGCCATCGACCGGGCGGATCCGCTGTCGCCGCTGACGTTCCGTGCCATGAAGGCGACGGCTGACGTCATCGTCCGACCGTCCGATGGCGTCGCCACTGTGGTGCTCAAGATCGGCTCCATCCCTCTGCAGATGGAGGACTTCCAACTTGCGCGGCCTAACCAGTGGTTCAACGACGAGCTCTTCAACGCGTACGACGAGCTGCTGCGCGTCCGTCAGCTCAAGTTTGCATCATCCGTACGGCCCAGGCCGCATTACATCTTCTTCATCTCATTCTTATACGAAAAGCTCGTCGATAACGGCCGATACAACTAGGACGCAGTGCGGCGTTGGACTAAAAAGGAGGTCGTGCTCAAGGCCAACAAGATTTTCATCCCTGTCAACATTACTGATGCTCACTGGTTCTTGGCGGTGGTGATCCCGGCGGCCGGGCACGTCGAGCTCTACGACTCTTTGGGCCGCGCGCAGGAGCAGATGGGCAAGAACATTGCGAGGTGGGTCAAGAGGGAGGCCGCCGTGCACGGCTTGCCCAAGAAGCAGTGGAGCGTCGGTACGATGCCCTGCCGCACACAGGAAAACTGTGACGATTGCGGCGTCTTCACGTGCCGGCACGTGGAGCTCATGTCCAAGGGCGAATCCGCCATCGTCTGGGGCGGGAGCTCGTCTTACCATCGGCGCCGCATAGCGGCCGAGTTGTTGTCCGGATCTTTATAACGTTTTGCTTGTCGTATCTCTTTGACTTCTTGCCTTGTCATTGGCCTGCATGAGCACGACACCATACACCACTGTTCGTTTGTTTCCTAGTGCGCCGGCCGCCAGCCCAGATACGCAATCCAAATCAAGTTCTCGACAATGGCATCGCCAAAGAAGGCGGTGGGCACTCAGGCTACAAGCAGCGAACAGAACAGAACACAAAGAATCCTCTTCCCCAGCCATCGGCTCGCCGACGGCTGGCCGCTGGCCACCTGCCTCCTGATGGCAGCCATCGCCTCGTCGGAGGCGGTTGGCTTGGTTTGGACACCGGCGTTGGCGGGTCCCACGTCGTCCTTCGTCACTGCCGCCGCCACGTTGGGCAGCTGTACGTCGGAAGGCGCGGCGGACGGGAAGATCAGGTTGCCGTTGGCCGCCTCCGTCTTGTTCGTGGCTACCGCCCCGTCGGCAGCGGTCGGCTTGGCTCTGTGGTGGACACGGCCATGTCTATCTCGGAGGGCTGGTTCCGGACGGCGGCGGTGGGGGGCGCCGCCTCGACCATCGCTGCCATCGCGGCCGTGGTGGCCGACCGCTTGTCGGCGGGCGGGGCACGCGTGACCCGCGAGTTCGAGCCGGCTGCTTCCCCCGTCATGGAGGTCACCGCCTCATAGGCGATGGGTGCCTCAACGCGGACGGCCACGGCTGCGCTTAACGCTATACCTGCGACAGTCACTGTGACCATATCGCCCGGCTCCGGGACGGCGCGCGAGGCTGACGTGACAGGCAAGTTTCAGACGGCTTTCTTGTCCGACTGGACGACAGCCGACTCCCCGGCGCTGGTAGAAATGCCCGTTGCCACCTCCGCCGCCGCGTCGGTAGGCCGCTCGCCCGAGGACGCGGCGAAAGTGACCAGCACGTTGTTACCGGCCGCCGCAGTTTGCACTGGGAGTAACAGCCTTGTCGGCGGCGTTTGACTTGACGCCAAGAGCGGCAGCGGTGGCAGCCGCCACGTCCGTACCCACAACCGCCGACGTGTCGGCTCACCGCCCGTTACCGGGCGCGGCAAGTGAGACCGGCAGCTCACGCTTGGCGGTATCCCGCGTCTTGGACTCCACCGCCTCATTGGCGGCGGTCGGGCAGCCGTCGCTGGTGCCGGTTTCCACTGCCAGATCGATGACCTCCGCTGTCAGTTCCCTCCGGCCCATAAGTGAACACGACATGGCACGGTGGTGCCTGGTCACACGTCCCTTCTCCCGATGCGCGGCACTTCTCAGAAAGTATCGTGGCCAGATATGGAGGGTGAGCAGTTGTTACTCTCTGGATCTTAAGTTGGTGGCGTATCACTGCAGTTCCTCATAGCTCTCGTTCTGCACAGTGGTCACCGAGACCATTTGGCGATCTCACCTGACTCGGGCCTCTCGCCCATCGCAGCCGCCACCATCTGCATACAGTCGACAGCAGGGAGATCGTGGCGTGGTGAGGCCCGGCTTCGCAGCCCACAGACGGGTGTCCTATGGACCACTGATGCTGCCATATGGGAGCCATGGCCTTTGCTTCAACTGCCACAAGGCGTCCATTCGAGACTGCGAGGCGCGCCGGTGCGTACCGTGGCACGATCTCATGAACCCTGCTGTGACCCCGATTGGACGGCTCCACTGTCGCACAACGGCGCGATCCTGAAGCCATAACATCTGCATGTGACGGTGATGATCTGTAAGTGGCTCCACAGCGTGTATGCGTGAATCGTGCAGGCGCCAAGCCCCCGATCAGCCTGCAGAGGCACCTGCCGCGGCCAGTTCTCCCGTGACGGCAACTTCCGCGCTGCCAGGCCCTGTTGCGGGCGCTTCACTCGCTTTTGTCAGAGTGCGCCTCTCCAGTGGGGTCCCAGCGGCCTTCATTCAGAGGTCATGGGGAGAGATCTCGGCCTGAGGGTCGTGAACCCCGTTCACTCGAGAGGAATCCCCCCCTTTCCAAACACCGATGGCGCGCCCAGGCTTTGCGCTTGACGCCTCTGCTCCACCCCCCCCCCAACTGCTTTGAACTTTGGATGCACAGCCCCTCCGATGGTATGTGGTGGCCACGACCACGGCGCCTCACTGGGTCCCGTCGGCGACTTCCTGCCGGCGGCCGAGCGAGCTCACCGTCGACCCCGTGGACCTGGAGCAAACTATTGTTGACGAGTCGGTCGCTGTCGCGACGCGAGAGGCGGCGGCGGCGGCGTGCTCTGTGCATATGGTCGGTCCGCGAATGTGCAGCCCGCCGGATTTCCGGAGCTGAAGGAGACGGACAAGGCGGCGACCACGACCGCCGCTCTCTGCGCCACGTCTACTGCCGGCCACAACGTCGAGGCCGCCACCAAAGGAGCGGTGGCCGAAGGGAGTCCGTCGCTCCCGTCTTCCGCGCCCGCTGACTCGCGGCCGGCCAACGCGGCGTTTCTGAGGGCAACCGACGTCGCTCCAGCAGCGGCCGCCCCTGTCGGAGCTGAGCCAACCTTCACCGACGGGGAGGCGCCGGCCGGCAACGGGCAGGTGGCCGAGGGGAGGCTGCAGGTCGTGTGAGCTGATCCCGCCGACGCGCTGCGTGCCGACGCGGCGCTTCTCTTCGGGACGGGCGCGGTGCGCTCCTCCCCAGACACCGGCGGCACCAAGACGCGCACCGCCAACCAGACGGCAGCCACCATCAAAGGGGTTACGTCTGACGACAGAGTACCCCTTTCATCTGTGGCGGCCACTGACGAGCCGCTGGCCGGCGCGGCGGTGAAGGTGGGGTCGGCAGTGGTGGCGCCCTCCGCGGCCGCCGTCACGGCCAACCGTACCGCCACCGACGGGACGTTTTCTGTCAAGACGGCGGAGGAGGCGACCGGTCCGACCGACCGCAACTCGCCGGCCGTGCCAGCCGCACCTGCCGACGACTGGCCAGCTCACGTGTTGCCGGCTGACGTCGCGGCGGCTGTTCGTGTGGACTTGGCGGAGGCAGTCCCAGCCGCCGACGCCGCCACGCCTAGCGCGTCTCTCAAGGCGCTCAAAGCAAGCCAGGAGCAGGCCGCCGAGGTCACGCTGCCGGCCTTTTCTGCTTCAAACGCGGACGCGCAGCTGGCCGACGTGGCGGCGGGGGTTGAGGACGGACGTGGCCACGAGCACCGCTGCCGCCTTCTGCTTCAAGAAGACGACCGCCGACAAGGCGTACACGTGTAGGTGCTCCGTTGCATCATGGTCGACCCCGTGCCCATTGATGATGTTGGTGGCAATGGCGGCGGCGCGCCGGCATCCAGCAGCGTGGTTCTCACCACCATCGCGTCTGTGTTCCCCCCCACCGACGATGCTGACCTGGAGCTAGACCGGTGGCGCAAGGTGCGCGTTTTCGTTGCGGAGTTTTTGGCGGAGCCGGCACTCAATGTCTTCAACGGCTGTGACATGCTTGACGTGGAGGTCTTGGCGCGCGCTCTCATCGCTGGCGTGGCCAGTGAGTTTTAGCTACACTACGTGGAATGCATCCAGGGCGTTGTCTTTGTGTGGCAGTTCTTGTTGCTCATGAGCGATCACATGGACGCTTCACCGGCGTTGAGCCGCGCAGTTGGCGAGCTCCTATTTTTTTCCTGCCGTACGGACACGCGGGCGCTGGTGCTCTGGGAGGCCAAGGCGGTAGAGGATGCCCAGGCGTTCAAGGATGAGTGGGTGGACACGTCCATCGAGAAGCACGAAGCGTGGCTGGTGAGCCGAGGCGTGCGCGACGCGGCGACTCACGTCGTCGCCGTCGGAGCGTCCACGGTCCGCGTTATTGAGCAAGCGAACGAGTTGCGCTCCGGCCAGGTCTGGCCAGGCCGTAAGGCGGTGCGCGCCTTCCTCGAGGACAACACCGCTGAGCGGCAGCGGAAGAAGGCGGCCGACAAGCGGGGCTACCGACAAGGCTGGCGGTAGGACGGGTGGCAAAAAGAAGGGCGGCAAGGACGGCGACAAGGCCGGCAAGAAGAAGGAGCGCAAGGCCTGCGATGAGGACGACTGCCGCCACCACTTCCCTGACAACGTCGTGCAGGCGCCGGGGGTGCTGACGTTCATGTGCGGGTGCGGATACATCGTCGGCTCCGAACTAACTAATGCGTGAAACGGAGAGCCCGGCTCAAGTCATGTCGTCGTTGGCGCAACCTTTTATAAAGCTCCCTCGGGTGGTGTATTTTGATCCTGCTTGCCAAGCACAGCGCAACGCGCTTCGCCGTGTGCCATGGTTCCTGCACCAGTCTCTGACGGCCTGGTTTGTGCACCGTTTCCACCGTGTCGGCCACAACTGCTGGCCTGTTTTTAACGCCGACCAGTACCCGCTGCTCTCCCAGGGTCACGACACGTCGGGTGCCGAGAGGCAACACTCCATCAAGAAGAATTACAAGAACGCCTTGACCTACATGACGCAGCGGCGTTTTATCGTTCGCTCCAGATATATTGCGGCTCACAACAACGTTCGCCTGTCGCAGAGGCGACAAGCCCGCAAGCTCAACGCCGCGGGCCGCCTCCCCGGCGAGGCCAAGAGGTCCACGGAGATCCAGCATCACCCAGTCGAGGCATACTTCCATTGGAGTATAGTACAGCACTGCGAACGTGAAGGGTGCGTGTGTCGTGAGGGAGATATAGGGAAAGGTGATGCCTTTGGGCTTGAGACCAAGTTGTAGCAACAGAAAGCTTTCCCAAGATTTCAAGCTTTTCCGACTTGAGAAAAAACAGAACCCCAGACCATCGATGGGTTTTGGTGGGTTGGCTTTTTGTGGGAGGTAGGATGTGCAGCAAGCTGCTGACGCCGCTTGGGGCCACAAGCGCGCCGCCAGGCGGCGGGGACGGCTCCCTCTCCTCCCGGCCCGCTTCCTACCCCCCTGAGAGAAAAGGTGGCTCTTGTGGGGGAAACCCCCTGACAGGGGAGACACGACCCCCCGGCCTGAGCCGGGGACGGGTCGTGAACAGTCACGCAACACCCCTCTAGGGGGGTAGCGTGGGACAACCCCCTTGGGGGGGTGTCCAGGGAGCCCCAGGGCCACACATGAAACGACCCCTCTAGAGGGGCG
>Ga0209093_1002065_pt1 | contig 11340 bp, 13 predicted proteins | sample SidtaG_4_FD_187450 | JGI IMG/M metagenome (GOLD analysis project Ga0209093, IMG submission 187450) | Marine algal microbial communities from Sidmouth, United Kingdom - Sidmouth_Male1 metaG (SPAdes) (version 2) | ecosystem: Host-associated > Algae > Red algae > Unclassified | place: Sidmouth...
GATCCGTAGCTGGAAACCATACAAACGTCCCTCACAGACGACGTGGACACTTGTTCGAAAAAAGAAAGACATGAGCGACATTGCCCAAGGCTTGCGGACATGTTCATATCAAGAACGTACAGCACAATGTCCTATGTCGCTGTCACGGTCCCGTCTTACGTGCACAGCTTCTCGTTCTCAAGTACTCCCGCAACGTGCACTGGCCTCAGAAAAAATTAAAAGGGGCTATGTGGTGTGGGTTGTTTTCCAATGTTGAGTAGTACCCTGAACTAAAGTCCAGGGAAATAGAGGGAACAACTTCCGTTTCAGCAGACGCATACCGCAGCACCCGCCACCGCTCCTTCAAAAGACCAAACGCACACTCCACAATCGCCCGAGTCGAAGTCAAGCAGATGTTATAAAAGCGACGCTTCGGGGTAGTGATCTCATCCAATGGAAATGGCCTGAGCAACCAGTACTCCAAGGCAAAGCCGCCATCAGCCAGCACATCACGACCGGGGTGCGGCACATGACGGCCAGGTGTAGTTTGGCGATCGTACCATTCAGACTTCTTACACGCCCCACTATCCCCCAAAGACCCCCGCGAACCTGTCCGTACCCACAGAAACCGCTTTCGAGCGTCCACTATCCCCAGCAGCAGCACCCCGTAGAAGCAATTTCTCGTGTTAAAGGCCAGCCGCCACGCAGCCGGCGGCGTGCGAATGGGGATCAGGGTGCCGTCCACAACAGCCACTACCCCTGCAATGTGGCTTCCGAGCTGCTCCACAAAGTCGGCGGCCTTGTATTCTTGCTCACTACAAGACATACGGAAACGCACGGGCGGCAGGCCTCTGGCAATCGCCGAGAGCACCTCGCGGAGGATGGCTGAGAAGGTCGATTTGGCAACGTCCGCCACGTCACATGCGACAAACTGCGAGCCCCCATGAGCCAGCCAGAGAATGGTCTGTGACGTCGGTCAAGCCGGCGAAGGTGCTGACATCGTGAGGGCCGAAAACCATCTCGGTCGACTCGTCCATGCTCGGGCAGTGGGGAGGCAGATTGGGATGCGGGGAGTCCGGAGTGGTGGAGGCCGTGAGAACGGCGGGGGAAGAGCCGCTCAAGCTGCCGTGGTGCCTGGAGGACACCTTCCCCGGGTGAACGCCACAGTCTTTTGGGTCATGCTGTCCCGCAGGTGCTCCGCCTGACAGCTGAGCTGTCGAGATCATTGAATCTTGCACTGATTTAATGGCGTTCCATTCCTGGATTTTCCGACATAAATGGCGACCAATCCGATCGTGTGATTGCCCCGCATCGTGTGTTGAGCGCACGCTTCGCGGCTCTCGACAGTTGCGTTGCGCGGGTGTGTGCGTCCCTCATCCACGGGCCAAAATCGCATCCCAACTCGCAACGCGACTCGTTGTGTTGTGCCAAACCAGCATTACCGAATTAGTCCCTGTGCCGTTTAGTCGTTCGTTGTCGCCTCTGCAGCGGCCGTCTCGGCCTTCTCCTGGAGCGCTCCGCATCCATTGGTAGATTTCTCGAGATTTTGTCGCCTTGCAACAAGCCCTTTCCGGAAAAGCCTGCCGATCGCGGTGAAGCCTGCGCCAAACCGAGGAGATCCGCACATAGCCTCAGATTTCTTCTGACGTGACAGGGACTGCTGGCACACACCAGGAAGTTCCAGCTGCTTTCTAGCACCCCAGTATTCGACTTGGTGCCTCCGGCCTCGCCCCCCCCCTCCCGTCGCAACTCAAGAATGACTATCCCCGACGACATTCGGCGGGCGGTTATTTACCAAGTGCTCGAGCTCCACAAGCCCGTTGCTGTTGTGGCCGCTGAGCTTCGCATCTCCCTGAGATCTGCTGAGCGCTTCCTATCGTACCAGCGCGTGCACGGGGACATCCACCCCAACATGGAAACGCGCGGTGTGCACAAGGACAACGTGCGGAGACACGAGGGCATCCGGGAAGCGGTCTGTGCGGCCGTCGAGGCCTACCCGGAGGCCTTCCTAGACGAGGCAGCCGTCTTTGTGAATGAGGTGCAGGACCTGATGGAGGAAGACGTGCGGGTGTCCCCTGAGTCGGTGCGGCGCGTTCTCGCCGCCAACGGCTTTACCCGCAAGGTCATCGAGACCAACTTCCGGCAGCGGAATGAGGCGGCGCGAGCGGCGTGGGTGGCCACCCAGTGGGCCATTCCACTGCATTGCCGCGTCTATCTTGACGAGGCGCACCGCCGCGGACGGGCCGCCAACCGCAGGTGGGCGTGGTCGCTGCGTGGCGGCCGCGCAGAAAGCTATGTTGACGCCTCTAAGGGCGTGGCAACCAGCTTTATCGTGGCGATGGCGCACGGCGGGCTGATCGACTGGAAGCTGACCAAGCCTCCCCCCGGGCAGTCATCTGTTGATTTCCTGCTCTTTTTGATCAACTCGGTGCTGCCGGCGATGAGCGCGTACAACTCCGGGCTATCATGGGACCAGCAAGAGCCTAACTGCGTGTTGATCCTGGATAATGCGCGCGTGCACGACCACATTGCGGTGGTGGTAGTGGAGGCGGCGGGGGTCATGGTTCGCTTCCTCCCCCCCTACAGCCCGGACTTTAACCCTGTGGAGGACGTGTTTTCGGTGGGCAGTAGCTGGTTACGCCGTCATGTGACCTCTGAGCAATTCTCCGTGTGGCGGCGGCGGCGGCGAAAAGTCCTTGTGCGTTTTCCCGAAAAAGCAGGAGAGCTACAAGCCAGCAGATACAGCAGAGATGCACACAATCAATGTGGATGGCCGCGAAAACAATCGACTGAGTCATTGATACGTCACATTGACCAGCAAAGAAAACCACACACGCCGCGAACGCAAGGTGGATACAAACTCAAGAGGCATCACACAGACCGAATAGGCAACCACCTGCATACCTCAGACCATTTGGCCTTCAATGTCTTACCGGTACGATGATGCGGGTGAGCGTTCGGGTCAATCCCCCCGTCAGCACACTCGACCGGCACATCGAACAGGTCCGACTCGTTTAAAACCGGCGCCACAACAACCACCCAGACAGCTCTACGGGACTGACGAGGGTCTTGCGGTTGGCGGGACATACCTGCGCGCGACGTGATTACTCCCGCCGCAACGTCTGGTGTACATAGAATGTCTGCCAGCCTAGCGCGCTCGTTCTTGGAGAAGGCGGGTGCGCGATCTGCACCACGAGGTCCGCCCATAGGTACAGAAACGGCAGCCGCGGCACCCGCCCCTCCCACCCGTGAAGCACCGCTAACCGGAGGCATCGAGGCCGGCAAAGATGCGTCTGGCCCTTGGGTGGACCCACGGGTACCAGAAAGCGACTGGGACGGCGTGTTAAGTGTAACTACCTCTCCCCCACCGCTGGCACCCCCACCGCTGACACCCCTAGCGCCGAATGCCGTTGGAGACGGCTCGATGAGCGCCTCAATCAATGAGGGGGGCGGCACGCGAGATGCTCCCGTCTCGGCCGTCACCCCAAGTGCACGTTTGTGGGGGAAACCCCCTGTCAGGGGTGACACGACCCCCCGGCATGAGCCGGGGACGGGTCGTGACCAGTCACGTAACGCCCCCCTAGGGGGGTAGCGTGGGACAGCCCCCTTGGGCGGGTGTCTAGGGAGCCCCAGGGCCACACATGAAACGACCCCTCTAGTGTCTATCCCCCCGACCGGATCATATGATCCGGTTCGGATCAAATGATCCGGTTTCTGAGTACCGTTTTTTGGACACTTCCTGCCATCAGTGACTCTTTTTGACCTCAGAAACGGACTAAGCGCAGTCTCTTCTCTCTTGGGACACACGATGACCACCTCCGGAATCCGCGAAGGGACCGAGAAAGGTGTAACAATCGACCTTTTCTCTGTTTTCGACGGCTGTTTTCGACGAGTTTCCGAAAACAGTACCAGGGGTGTGTTGGAGGCCTTCCGCACATCGTTGTGATCGTCAGGACGGCGGCTCTTGCACCCCTGAGAGCGGTCAGAACCTGGCGTGCAGCCACTAACCAGATACTGTACGGGGGCCACTTGGTCCTTTTGAATTTGTGTGGATGGAAGCGCCCGTAAAGTGAGGATCATTTGATCCTATGTGTCGGGGGAATAGACACTAGAGGGGCGTGAAGCGGGGAACACCCGATCGGGACCCCCTGGGGGGGTCTGACACAGACAAGGGAAACACACGTCTCCCCGAATCCGTGTCCTCTGGGGGGACCGGGAAGCTTGTGGAAGCTTCCGCAATCCGAGCGTAAGCCGGACCGAGATATGATCTCGACCAGGAATAAAATCCCACCGGAATTCTATCCGGGAAAATTGAAAAATCTTGGGATAAGTCCCGAGGTATTGGTTTTGGGTAAATCCTGAAATCTAGGAAGTCTTGATGACTTTCCTGCTTCCGCCCAAGACGGGCGGGGGTCCCCTTCCAGTGGAAGGGCTGTCAGGGATGCTGGGCAGGGGCCACTTGAGGCCCGGGCCTGAGACTGTGGCCCGTTGGGCACCGGTCCCCCCATGGTAGCGCCAGGGGGTCGGGATTGTGCACGTCCTGCGTCTTGTTTCTGAGGGTATATGAGTGTATGCTTTTGGGTCATCGTGCGTGTTCGAGTAAATCATCGTTGCGTTTGCGTTACTTCCGTCGTTTCGGAGCGCTTCGCGCCCAGTGATCCCGGCGTTCGCGTTCTGACTCTGGCGTAGCGTTCCGCATCCTGTGCTGGGTTTTCCGACGGGGTTATACCCCGTCGGCTGTGAGGGCAGGATCCACTACAACGTTGCATGGCCATGCCATGCACACGACAGCGCTCGAGCAGATCAGTCTTGCGTCCGCGCGTTGGGAGACCGCGGCTGCTCAGGAGAGAGCGCAGATCCTCCCCCTAACGCGGGATGCCCTCTTCAAAATCCACCTCTAACCGGGGGCGTGTGGGTGGTGTGAGGTGAATGGGGGGCAATGGGGGAAAGGGGGGGGCGGGTGCAGGCCGGCGAGGCAGCGTGCGCGCAGAGCAAGAGCGCCCGAAAGTCAGGGGATCGGTACGGATCCTGTTGTGCTAGCGGTTGCGTCCCGACCCGACTGGTCGCGCTGCCGCACGCCCCGCTCCGGAGTGAAAACAATCCGAGGATAGAAAATTTACTGCCCAACAGAACAAACTACTAGGATTTCTCTCCCAGCACACCGAATGGGAGGCAGCATGCACCGTGCAAGGACCATCGAACGTACGCGGTCCGTCCGCGTATGTTGGCTGCGCATGCACGGGGCATGCACACCTCAGCCAATGACGTTTCCGGGTGCATGCATGCACGGCCTGCGACAGTGGTCTGCGAACGGGCGTGAGAGCGGGAATGTGGCGCATGCGACAACGTCAGTCGCTTCACAAAGGAACTGATCGAATCTACTGTACTGAAAGCGCGTTCGGGAAAACACCCGGGACTCGCGAAATGACCAGACTGTGTTCACACGACGACAGACAGACACGAGCGTCAGAGCAAACCCTGCAACGTCGGCCCCAAGTCATATTCGCGAAACGTGGCACAACGCGGCACATACGTGTCTCTGTACTATGGTGCGTGTTCCAATAATGAGACATCGCGGTTTTTTCTTATTTTCTCGGCCCACTGGCCTTCTGCAGCGGTCCGATAATGTAATGTGACCCACTCGGACCCACTGCGTTGCCAGACTGGCCCCTGACAGTGTTAGCAGAGGCGGCACCTCCTGACGTGTCATGGGGGAAAGTGTCATTCATTGCAGCTTCGACAGGTGACGATCACGCGCCTCAGCAAGCATGTGCTGACCATTTGTGCACGAAGAAAAGGGCACCACCTTAACAATAAAAACGTGAAAAAGACCGCCATGTAGCCCTCTGTTAAGAAAACACGATTTGGGACACCCCTCATGGAAGCTCCAGTTAGCACATCAGCTTAGGCGTTGCAAATCTGTGACCCCAAGAACCTGAAAAAGACTGGCTCCAAGATCGGGGTTATCTGAGATGTCCACAGAACAGGGCCCACAGACAGGTACGAAGAAGTTGTTTGCCAAGAACGCTTCGGGAGAGGCTCTTTCTATGGAGGCCAGTTGAGAATTTTCTCGTACCCCACCCCACCAGCCCCCGTGCAGTGATGTGTCAGTCCTTCAGAAAACGCGCATGTCTCATTTTTGGGACACGCACCATAAGAAAATGGGGTGTGGCTGTTCCCCCATGAACGTCATCGACCCCATTTTGGTCCCCTCCCGGTGATAACAAATGGTGCAAGTACATATGGGATATCGGTTTCAGAAGTGGGGCCTGCGCCGGAGCGACCCCATTTCCGATCGGAAATGGGCTCTCTCCAGAGACGGCCCCATTCTTGTAAGCTCTCTCATTGGTCGAGCGATTCCCTGCAGTTGCTACAACATACCGGTTAAAGAAGAAACGTGTGGGCCGACGATCAGGCTCGATTTTTGAAAACAGTCAGAAACACCAACATGTCGATGCGGACCACTCCTCTCGCATGCGGGGAGCGGGGGCCGACGCCATTCCCACGGTCAGTAGTCTGAGTGGGCGTGGCACTCGGTGGGTATTGCTGCACGCGCGAGAGAACTGGGGGAGCACCCAGAGCCCTCACTCGAGTCGCTGCTGTTGAAAGCGTCACGCCCGCACGGCCGCAGACTGCCGCATCGCGGGGACCGTTCCAATACAGAAGGAGTCGGACTCGATGTGCGACCTCCTGGCCATCCGTTTGCTGGCGTCGCAGTGTCCGTGGAATGAGGCCGGCAACAGACTTGACGGCCTTCGACCAATGGCACATGACGAGATGCAATCACCGGGGCCAACGGTCGCCGAGTGGCCGAGTGACGTACCAAAAGAGACCATTCCACAGGACGACAGGTTTCCCCAGATCTCTCTTTTTCTCCAAAATGGAGAAACCGACGGCGATGGACCTGGTCGCTTTTCTGTCATAGCCAATCCTGGCCCTCCTATCCAACCTGCGCGAGTCCAATACGGTTCCAAAAAGCATCGAAGGCGGCAGGATCTGACCGGGAACATTTCGGGACAGGCTATTCCCTCGTTATCGATCGCGTGAGTGACGCCATCAATCGTTCTGTTTGGCCGAACACGCTTACGACCGCATCGTGAGTGCCCCGATCCGACAACATCGCAGGCCACACCTCTACATCCTGGCAGATCGGACACTGGCCGGCGCTTCCGCGCGGCCGGGTTTCACAGTTGGTGTCGTAGCAGTGCCAGGTGTCGGCCTCTGTGTCGGTTGCAGTGGCCTTTTCCTCTACTTTGTCATACCGTTGAGCGGGCAATGGCAACATATTCAGCACTTCGCCGCGACGTGGCGTCTTCACCATGACTTTTTCAAATGCTTTGCAGACTCTGTTCCCATTCCTGCACTAATTAAGCTCTGCATCGGAGCCTGAACCGATCCTTATGTTTCTGGCTAGTATGATCCACCAGAATGGGGCCTCGAACAACCCATCAATGCCGGACCCAATTCGACCGTCTTTTGACCACTTTCAAAAGGCACGATCCGTAAATGCATGATGCCTGACCCCAAACTAGGCCCCCAGGATGGGCTTTCCACTCAGCGTGCCACACGTTTCACCCCTAGAATGGCCTAAATGGAGAATGGGGCCGAAGGTGCAGGGTTGTCGCTCAGAGTAAACACTGCAACGTCGGTCACATCTTCCAATTGGGGAATCTAGTGTCCATTCTACCAGCCGCATAATTTGATGCGATTCGCATCAAATGATGCGGTTTTTCTGTCTTTTGGAAGAAAGCAGCTGCTCCGCTGCTCATTCTGACTGCAGAAATGGGTCCTGCGTAGGCTTCCTATCCTTGCGGTAGAAGGAGGCCGCCAAGAATATATTTCTTCCTTCCCGTAGAGACGATGCCGCCCAGCAGACCATCCTACCATGCCCCAGCCCCCCCCTCCCCGCCCCATACAAAGCACAACTGTTCATGGGCTTTCCGGACCCAGGAAAGTCCACATACCCTTTATATCAGACACGGAGGTGTCCTTAGGGAGAAACGGCATCTTCGGACAGCATCCGCGCGTCGAAAAAGACGAGTACGCGGGGCCCCCGCTGTGTTTGTTGCAAGTACAAATAGGCGTACTTGCGGGTTCTGGAGGGGGGGGGGGGGTTGAGCGATGCTCGCCCTCGCCGGCAGATGCCCTCTGAGTGGGCTTTGGGACTGTTTTTCAGAAGAGGGTCATCCTCAACGGGCCCTCTTTATGCTAGGCTGAAGTGGCGACCACGCATCTCCGTATTGACGAAGAGAACAGCAACAACGTGAGATTACAGGTTCCAAAAGCGCCGATTTCCCACGCACATGCCCCGGAAACCGAGATTTCGACACCTCATCATTTGATGCTCAGCACCGCTTCTTTTGATGCGATTCTGCGGTACAAAAAGCACTAGAGGCGCAGCGTGTGGCACGCTGAATGGAAATAACATTCTCGGGTCCCTCTTTGGGGCCAGGCGCGGTGTAGTTGGGGAAAGAACCGTCTCAAATGAGCCCTAAGATGGGCTGAACGGGGTTAGCACCGATGGGGTGTGTGTGGTCGCACTCTGGAAGACAAAATTAGAGTGAACGCGAAGGAGCGCTAAAGAATCTGCACAAGCGCTTAATGCAAAGAAGCCACGGAAAGGATGGCCGGAAAATGTGTCAATCAGTCGCGGTGGGATCGCAACGTCCCTGCCAAGCGCCAGATATGCCACTATAAGCGTCCAGCCCCGATGACAATGTCAAATAAAAGGGAATTCAAGAGACGATCGGGCTGACACGGAACGGCCACGACGTAAACTGGGCACCAAATGATTCCAAGGCTCTGGGCTGCGTCCGATCTTTCCATGCGCAGTCCCGTAGTTTGAAATCGAGTCGGATCGGGGCACCCAAGATGCGGTAAGCTGCGAAGCGGGAAAACCGGCCAGCGGGCGTCGTCACTGGCGCGATTCTTCGGGGGAAACCCCCCGGTAGTGGGTGATACAGGCCCCGGTGCAAACCGGGGACGGGTCGCAAGCAACCACGCAAGAGCATCTCCACCAATGGAGCCAACCGTCAAACCCAGCGGCCATGTGTGCGCAACGTGTATTGCTGGCACTGGCTCTCCAAACGGAAAGCCAAAACTCAGAAGGTCACGTGTCAATGTTTGGCTCGCTTGGGCGCTCTCTGCGGGTGAGCCGCTGTACGTAGTGGAGAGGCACGGCCGCACGTTTCGTGGGACCACGAGGGTGTGCGTGGACGCCTCGACCTGGGCCAACCCGGGGGGGCGGGGATGTGGATGGGGGATGGGCCCCGGGTGTGGGTGGGCGCCCCCAAGACCCCGATGTGGGGGCGTGTCGCGGGGATGAACCTCTTCGCCCGACACGTCACCCGACCCTAACAACCCCCTGGGGCAGGGATCGGGGGGGGGGGGGGGGGGGGGGGGGGGGGTCTGTGGTCCGCGCGCATGCGGCGGGTCGGCCCAGAACCACCTCCCCAGGGGGGTCGCCGTGCGACGGGCGGGAACGCCACGTCACATGTCGAGGGGGCTTTTGAGTGGTGGTAGCTCCCGGCCCGACCGGAAGGCGACCCCTCAGTGGCGGGTGGCCCGCCCAGACAGGCTGGCCCCGAAATATCCCCAACCGGGCCCTCGAGCGGGCTTACAGCAGACCTGCTGTGGCCCTGGGAGACTGAATCTCATGTTGAGCTGGGCTGTTCCCAAGTGGTCTTCCTAGCCCCCCAACATCGCTTGTATTTCTTCTGCATTGGTGGCATTCGCTTGTTTTAGGTGCATTTTGGGGGCGGCTACTTAAGTCGTCGCTGGTTGGGTTTCGGAGAGGGTTTATTGGGCGGGGAGGCAGCCCTCTCCGTCATCGTGTGATAGGATCAACTGTGTTTTAAACGACGATTCACCCCTGGGCTTTGCCGTGATCTTCACCCCCGGTGGGGAAGGCTGGGCTGTGGGTTGTTTTCCGGGACAGCTCCTTCAGAGGACAGAGCTGATCAAGAGGTCCTTTTGGGTGGGCGAAGAACCAGCGTGGTGGTGGCTACAACCGCTACAGGTGGCGGGTCCCACTGGCTCGACACTCCTGATCGCCCCAGAGTGCGTTGCGTGGACAGTGTGGCGCTGTGGACGCGCTCCATATCTGTCGACCGCCTGCCTGCGCGCTGTGACCAATTGTAGCCATTCAGGGACCCTCCGAAGCGAGCCAGGCCGAGGGATGTGCACTGACATGCCGCCAAAAGAAAGGTGGGTCTGGGAGAGATGCGGGGAAGCGCTTCATCTGTGACGCACACGCGCTGACATGCTGGGCCGCCTGCCTCTCCTTCACAGGCGCGCGCGGTCTGATAGCCCGCCTCTTTCCTTCCGTCACCCTTTCCGCCCACCCCAACCGCTCGCATGAACCGTGTTAAGGGCTTCGGCGAATCGAGACGGCGCCGTGCGTAACGGTTTCGCTAAGGCTCCCTCGCCGCGCAGCCCTCTCCATCCTGTACCTGTTCGGAACCGTGTAACCATGGAACCGCGGTCGCGCGCCCCCCCTCACCCCCCCACCTCCTCCTTAACGGTGCGCGCCACCTGAAATCTTCTTCCGCCCCTAGGCCTGTCTCTGTGCCGATCCCTGCGACCACGGCCTAGTAGATGGGGCCCCGCCCCACCCCCCGCGTGCTATGCAACCGCGCCTTCCAGCCCGCTCGGACTCCCGCCCCCCTCTACGGAAGAGGCGGGACAATTGGCCGCTTTTGAGGGGCGGTCGGCCTCCCCGACAAGACCGCCGTGTTCGTGCACGGCTACGAGCCGAACACCACTTCGATCTGCTCTCGCCTGGCGCAAGGCACTTTGCGCACCCACACGGCGGTCGCGACTACCCCCATTGGTAGAGCCCCCCACGAGGACCGGCGGCCCCCCGGAAGGGTCCCAGTCGGTGGAGACCCCTGCGACGGCCATCGGGACCACAACAAGGTCCCCGTCGGTGAAGCCCCCCTCGAGGCCGGGCGGGTCCCCCACAAGCCCCCCGTCGGTGGAGCCCTCCTCGAATGCCGGCGGCCCCGCCTCACGGTCCCGCCCAGTGGAGCTCTCCGCGACGGCCGGCGGCCCCCCCATGTGGCCCTTCGCGCTGGAGCCCGTCAAGATGACTGGCGGACGACCATCTGTGCGCGGACGGCGGCCGCCCCCCCTGTCACGGACGTACGAGTGTGTACCCCCCTCTGAGCACGTTGGTTCGCGTCTGATGGCCGCCGTCGTGCCCCCAGTCCATCTTTCCAACGCTCTGGATCGGCTGTGGGATTAATGACGTTGGTTAACTAACCAGTAAATGGCGACCGACCGTAGACGCGCGATAAAGCGAACGCTATCGCCTTAGAGGCGAGGAAGAAGAACCTTTGTTCGTGCAACATCCGATGGGGA
>Ga0209093_1002066_pt1 | contig 11338 bp, 11 predicted proteins | sample SidtaG_4_FD_187450 | JGI IMG/M metagenome (GOLD analysis project Ga0209093, IMG submission 187450) | Marine algal microbial communities from Sidmouth, United Kingdom - Sidmouth_Male1 metaG (SPAdes) (version 2) | ecosystem: Host-associated > Algae > Red algae > Unclassified | place: Sidmouth...
CCGGCGCAGTCACTGACGGGGCGGTCGCGGCGGTCGCCACCGAAGCGTGTGTGCGTCGCGGAGGTTGTTGTCGCGGCGGTCGCCGGACCTACGCTCGCTGCCGATGCTTCCAGCTGCCTCGCCGCCGCCTTCACTGCCACGCGAGGCGTCTACAGGGCGGCCGGCAGCAGCGGCCGCGGCTCTGCCGCAGCGCTGCTCCATCACCTCGCCACCGCCAATGCGAAGTATCTCATCCACCGGGCGGCCGTGTGAGAGGGCCTCGCCGCCTGTTCCGAAACGGACGGGGCGGCGGAGTGCGGCGATGACGTGGAGTGGTGCGGCCACCTCCTCGTCGAGTCGGTGACGGGCGGCGCGGAGCTGGGAGTCCCCTGCAGCGGCATGCGCCGGTGAGAGCCCCCGCAGACGGCGGGCACCAAGCGGTGCCGCCGCCGCCCACGTCGGCGTCGCGTAGACGGCGTGTACGGTGGCGGGCGCTGGTGAGGAGGCGCCGGCGGCGACGGGTGGCGGCCCGCCGCTGCCGCCGCTGCGACTTCTGCCGACGTCAGTGGCAGAGGGGGCGGTTAAGGGAGTGGCGCCGCCGCTCCCTTCCCCCCAAAAGTTCTGTGCGCTCCCGCCGGGCGTGCTCTTCGGTAGCGGCGGCGTCGCAGCGGTGCCCCTCCCCCCCTGCCCAAGCGCCCCCCCTCAGTGCGTGCCACCCTCGGCTTCCTCTCCTGCGCGCCGCTGCTCACTGACGCCCACCCATTTTCCCAAGAGGCGGTCGTCGTGCTTGTCACTTGCAGAGTAAATCCAGTTGCAGCTGGAGGCGGCCGTCGCGCCCGTCATGGGTGATGTAGATGAAGCACCGCTCACGCGGCGGGCGGCGGCCGTCGGTGACGCGGTCGAGCGACTCGGCGGCGAGGTGGGGGGAGGCTGGAAACGCGGGGCGATTGTACTCGCACGCTCAAGCACTTGCGTGGGAGGACCAGGACGGCGAGGGAGAGTGCTCGTGGAGAATGCATGGGGGACCTGGTGGAGGCAGAAGGGGCCTGGGTGGCGGGGTGGTTGGGGTGGACATCGGCGGATGCGAGCCTGGCGAGGGACGGAGGATAGGTGCCGGTCAGTGACCGCAGGGGTGTCGAGCGCGAGGGATTTTTTTCACCAGAGCAGTGCGGCCGCGAGCGACAGCGCGCGGTGTGGAGTGTCTCAGATCCACTGGTGGTGCATGCCGCCGCCAGCGCGCACCGCCGGTGCGTAGGCGCGGCGCTGCCCAGACGCGACACAGGGCGTGGAAATATCGGTCGATCCCAACGTGCTGACCGGTTCGGGGCGGAAATGGCGTCCGAAACGCACAGAAGCACCCAGGCTGTTGGCAGAGGCCCGCACCAGGAAAGGTGCGGAGGTCAGCCGACGCCACCACCGGCAGATGGGTGACCGCCGCCGCCACATCCTCCGCACCTACCTGCCTGCCGTTGCCGTCCAAGCTCCGCAGCATCTGTTCCTCACCGCTGCCGTCAGTGTTACGAGTCCCTCCACCACCTCCACCGCTGGGGCCATCGCCGTCCATGTCCCCGTCGCTATTGTCACCGTCTTCTCCAAGGCCGCCATAGCCACGGAAGCCGTAGTGTCCACCGGTCGTCAAGCGCGGCTCCCGCGGGTGGCTCTACGTGACAGCGCGCGGCGAGCCTGTCCCGTCCCCACCCCATGAGCGCAGAGAGTTGCCTGGGCAAAGACTGTGACTGTAGCTGCGACAGCCAGTCCAGCTCCCCACTGTGCCACGCGGGTAATGGACAGTAAATACCACCAACTGATAGCGGACACGTGGCGGCATCGCGATCATTATCATGGCTCTCGGCCATGGTTTCGATGATTTTGCTATAATTATCGCAATAATTATCGGACGATATTTATGGCATCTCATCCCTGGGCAACTGGTCATTCACCGGGTATGGGTATGGGGCTTGCACCGAAATATCACGCGAGTACGAGTATATACCCGAAAAAAATACTCGGAGAATACCCTTGCCGAAGTCCTCTTGGTGAGGCCTGTTGGAGACACAGAATGGGCGTCCATGGTGGTGCAGTCATGCTCCTTGTCTCTTCCTCTCGGCACCTCCGGTGGAAGGCAAGCGGTTTCGTGCCTGATTTTTTTAGAGCTGAGTCGTAGCTCACTGCTGACCTCGCGTTCATAGTCTCGGCCCCATCCGACTGCCTCCCGTCTCGTACAGTTTTTTTTCTTGTATGTCTAGCTTATGGGATGGACCTTTAGGACGCGGTTGACGCGGCCGGCATGCCGCTGCCCGACGCGTCGCGCATCCTCTGCTGGTCCCTCCTCGGCACCCTCACGTCGACGGCGGCGGCGACGCACGCGTCGGTCGCGATGGACTTTGCCGAAGGGGACCGGCGGCCCGTATCGTTTACCGACCTTTACGGGTACACGCACGGGTCGCTCGGGGGGCTCGGCCCGGTCTGGCCGCCCCGGCGACGACGGTGCACGCGGCGACCGTCCTTTTCTGCCCATTCGTGTCGTGGGCTGCCAACGCGGACTGGACGCTGCCGCTGCCGCTAGGGGAGCCCCCCGCCGCCGTTGCCCTCGGCGCGCGCTTTGCGGCGGTGGCGACGACCGCGGGGCTGCTGCGGGTGCTCTCCTTGACGGGTGTACAGACGGACGTGTGCCGCCTGGCGGGGTCGCCCGTCACGCTTGCGGCGGCGGGGGAGCACCTGCTGGTCGTCACCGCCCTGGGGGGGGTGCTCCACTACACGCTCCTCGGCGTGGCGGCGGGGAGTGGGGAGGTCAACGCCGAGTATGGCGGGGGGGCGCTCCCGCTGTCGCCCAAAGCCGCGCTGACGTGGGCCGGACGAGCGGCAGCGGGTGGCGGTGTACGATTCTGCTGGCAGCCTGACCGTACTCGCCGACTGCCGCCGCCGTGGCGTGGGTGGCGGCGGCGACGATGGCGGCGGGGCGGTGCGCCCGCCCGGCCAACACTGGGTGCCGTGCATTCTGGATGCGGCAGCCACTGCCGGCTGCGAGTACCTGTGGTCGGTGGGACTGTCGCCGCGAGTCACCCCGCGGCCGCCGCTGCAGCCGGTACCGCTCGGCGCGCCGGTCATTGATGCGGCGGCCAGCCGGGTGACGGAGCGCCTCTTCCGCGCGCGCCTCACCACCGGCGACGCGGTCGCCGCGCACGCGTCGGCGGTGGCGACCGCCGACGCTGGCGCGGGCGCCGGGGAGCCCTCCCTCGAGGAAGTCGAGGAGGCGGTCGAGGCGGCGGAGAAGGCTCTCGCCGACGCCAACGTGGCCGTCGACAAGTGCCTCCTCAAACTCGTGGAGGAGGCAGCGGTGGCGGTCAAGGGGGCGCGCGCGTGGACTGCGCTTCCCGCCTGTCGCTGCACAAGAGCCACGAGTTTGCGTCGGTCGTCGCCAACCAATTCAAGCTGCCGGCGCTCGCCGCGCGCATCGCGCGGCTGGCGGCGGTGAAGGACTTTGGGGAGGACGCAGCGCTGGCCGCGGGCGCGCCGCGCCGCCGCGCGGTCGTGAGACTGGTGATCATGGCAACGGCGTCGTCCTCGTATCGGGGGGCAGCCGCAGCGTCGGCAGCGGCGGCAGCGGCGGCGGTGGCACCGCCACCGCCCCCGCGGGTGGGAGTCGTCGACGACAAGGACGAGGACGCGCCGGTCGGGGTGCGCCGCATCCTCCCACGCGCCCCTACCGCCGCGGCGCCGGCGCCCGCGGCCGGTCAAGCCCGGGGGCGGCAAGAAGGGGGGCGGCAGCGCCAAGGCTGGCGGCGCCACGGCGCCGGGCTCCACAACTGCCTCGCTCTTTGCAGTGTTGGCCAAGGGCAGGGCGAGCACGTAGTCGTGGGTAGACCCAGGGGCGGACGAGGTGGTCGGCTGGGGAGCGCTCTCCAGCTTCCGTGTTTTTGAATTTTTCTTTTATGTTGCTGTCGAGTGCCTGCGGGTACTTGCGTAGAAACGGGGACGGCACCTGTCTCACCATCCGCCTAGGCTCATGGGTGAAACCAGAACGAGTGCTGCACGATGCACCATGGTCACCCCGGATGCAACTGAGGGCTGCGCCGTCCAAGGCTGCTTGCGGCCAGGCCGCAGTGCGGGGGTGATGTACATTCAACGAGCTGACAAGCAGGTTCTTTGTTCGCCGTTCAATGACGCCAAGCGGCCAGCGTGAAACGGGGGGCACGGGCAGAGAGCCAGCAAGACATACGCACAAAGGCTGGCCACAGCCAACTCACTACGCGGTGGGCACTACACTATACTACCCAAGGCGCACTAATGGTTGCAATGGGGGTGGGGCAGCTGCCACACGTTGCGCAAAGGCAACGGCGGCGGCCGCACTCCCCCTCTAGTAGGTACGGCGGCAAACGTTGTACTGGCACTCGCTGCCCTTGACGCACACGGTCCGCGTGTAGCCACCGCACGGCCCACCCACCGGCGACTCCTTGGCACACTTGCCCGACTCACAGCGGGTGCCATCCGCGCAGAAGGCGTTGGTAGACCCGCCGCACGGCCCGCCGGCCGCCGATTCCTCCTGGCACACGTTGTTCTTGCACTCGGTACCGGCGCCGCACGTGTACCCGCTCTTGCCGCCGCACTCGCCGCCGAGCGGGGACTCCTTGGTGCACCGGCCGTCGGTGCACGTGGCACCTTCGTCCGTGCAATAAGCGTCCGTCGAGCCGCCGCACGGCCCGCCGACAGGAGACCCCTTCTGGCACATACCGTCCTGGCAATCCGTCCCGTCCACGCACGTGTACCCGCTGTCGCCGCCGCACTTCCCGCCGAGCGGCGACTCCTTGGAGCACCGGCCGTCGGTGCACGTGGCACCTTCGTCCGTGCAATAAGCGTTGGTCGAGCCGCCGCACGGCCCGCCGACAGGCGAACCCGTCAGGCACACATCGTCCTGGCAATCCGTCCCATCCACGCACGTGTACCCGCTGTCGCCGCCGCACTCGCCGCCGAGCGGGGACTCCTTGGTGCACCGGCCGTCGGTGCACGTGGCACCTTCGTCCGTGCAATAAGCGTTGGTCGAGCCGCCGCACGGCCCACCGACAGGCGACCCCTTCTGGCACTTATCGTCCTGGCAATCCGTCCCGTCCACGCACGTGTACCCGCTCTTGCCGCCGCACTCACCGCCGAGCGGCGACTCCTTGGTGCACCGGCCGTCGGTACACTTGGCTTCGTCGTCCTTGCAATATGCGTTGGTCGAGCCGCCGCACGGCCCGCCAACAGGCGAACCCGTCTGGCACATACCGTCCTGGCAATCCGTCCCGTCCACGCACGTGTACCCGCTCTTGCCGCCGCACTCACCGCCGAGCGGCGACTCCTTGGTGCACCGGCCGTCGGTACACTTGGCTTCTTCGTCCTTGCAATAAGCGTTGGTCGAGCCGCCGCACGGCCCGCCGACTGGCGAACCCGTCTGGCACATACCGTCCTGGCAATCCGTCCCATCCACGCACGTGTACCCGCTATCGCCGCCGCACTTCCCGCCGAGCGGCGACTCCTTGGAGCACCGGCCGTCAGTGCACGTGGCCTCTTCGTCCTTGCAATATGCGTTGGTCGAGCCGCCGCACGGCCCGCCGACTGGCGAACCCGTCTGGCACATACCGTCCTGGCAATCCGTCCCGTCCACGCACGTGTACCCGCTCTTGCCGCCGCACTTACCGCCGAGCGGGGACTCCTTGGAGCACCGGCCGTCGGTACACTTGGCTTCGTCGTCCTTGCAATATGCGTTGGTCGAGCCGCCGCACGGCCCGCCGACTGGCGATTCCGTCTTGCACGTCCCGTGCTCACATTTGCCCGGGGCGCGGCACGTCTGCCCATACTTGCCGCACTTACCACCAAGGGGAACGCCATAATACGTAGAGCGCGCGGTCGTCGATAGCGCAACGCCACCGCCGGCGGGGACGGCCGAGACGGTCACAAACGACGACACGGCCAGCACCGTCGCGACGGTGGCGACCACGGCGACGCGGGAACCCACCATGATGAACGGGTGAGGAGGAGCCGAAGACAGGAGCGCGGGCGGGCACGGGAAACGCGGGGCGTTGGTCACAGAACAGGCCGTGGGGTGTGGTCGGTGGCCGGTGAAGAGTGCGCTACTGATGGGATGAGGGCAAGACCGCTTCCCCATCGGCAGGCCGGCCAGGCTCTTGTAGGCCGTCGAAACCGCCGCTGACGCCGCGCTACGGCAGAGAAACCAGCGCCAATCGCCCTTGGAGGTGGGCACCGACCGCCGACACTGCGCAGAGCGCTGCTAGTCCACGCATCCCCCTTCCTGCACCACGTCCACTCGCTCCGTCCGCCTGCCAGCCCGAATGACTCCCACTCGTTCGATGTCCGCCGCGACAAGAACCAGCAGCCGCTTTCACCCGCCGCGTGAGCCGCCCGCCCCCGCCCCGGAGCGACTCGAGGCGGGGCCAGACAACCCCACCATCTCATCACCACCACCACCCCACCAAACCTGAGACGGCCCGCTGCAGAGACCACCGCCAAACCACCGCTGGTGGGGTGGACGACCACGATTCGCGCGAGTCGGCGGGTGAACTTTTCCGGGCGGTCTGCGGACGCCAGCAGCCGCCCGAGCAGGCGGCGTGTACTCCCCGCAGCCACCACGCATCAAGTGAACCGAAGAGACAGGGACCGACCAAAAAACATGGTGGGACGCCCCCCCCCTCCTTCTCAGCACGCGCCGGACCGCCGCGGACGCTACGGTGCGTCCCGTGTCGCTGCGCACCAGGCAGTGCCCCCAAGGCCACAGCGTCCGTCGGCAAGTGGTGGCGGTGGGACGCCCCCGTGGCCAACGAGGCCGGAAAAACCCTAGACGCCCGCGCCGCACGTCGCGGTCTAGCAGGGTGCGCCATTGGAGTCGTAGGACGAAGCGAAAAGGGGGGAGGTCTCACGTACACACACGCTGGCACACCCAGCCGTAGCAGATGCGGCCGATGGAGGCCGCAATGGGCATCCCCGCTCCGGACATCGCAGCGGTGGTGGGAGGTGCAGCCCCGAGATCCTGGGGATCCGTGGCGGCCAGCAAGGCGTGCAAGCCACCATGTGGCCGAGAGCTTGACGACGGGGGGCCCCACGAATACCGCCAGCCAGTGGCGGGCTCGGATTTATCCGGCATGGCGCCGGGGACGAGCGGGAGAGCAGGTGAAGGGAGGGCGTGACCGCAAGCCGCCGCTGTGCCGACCAGCGGGGAACACGGCGGAAGCAGCGGTGGCAACCGTGCATGCGGCGCCCATGCACGGTGACGGGGAAGGGCGGACAGCTGGCAAAGTTCTTCGATCAAGCGAGGGGATGAAATGCAGCAGATGACGTGGGCTCCCGCCCAAGCGCTGACACTCTGTCCGTTTGTACATACAGCCGTTCTCGCAAAAACCTCGCACGCCAACTGTTGCACCACTCTTACAAATCGGCATCTGCGACCCCGTGAAGGCCGATTTGTAAGAGTGGTGCAACAGTTGGCGTGCGAGGTTTTTGAGAGAACGGCTGTACAGTGCGTTTGAGGAACGCTCGAAGGTGACTAAAGCATTAGAAGTCGACGTCCCAGAAGTACGATATGTTGGTAATCGACTGATACAGACAGAATTCGCATGTGCCTCAATAATCCCACATGACGTCGGTGTCTCTTCGGGGGACTACTTGGACCTGGATTGACTCTCAGCAGCCACGGCGAAAGCCCACGGCTCTCCTTCGACAGTGGCTTGAAGCACTTCCTTCGATCATCAAGCCATGGTGCACCTACCGTCGTGACCACCACCCACCGTCACGATTCCGGGACAGGTTGGCGGGTGCGCGTCTCATCTCGGGCAGCGCCTTGGCCAAAACATTATGACGTCCCTGATGGGACGTAGTGACTTCATCGCAGAGCGGGTGCTTTTTGGCCTGGCCTTTGTCACCCGCTTTTTTCACCTCGCCGACCCGGCGCAGATTGTACGTGGTCACCGCTTGTATTGGATTGGAGGCGTGGTTGCAAGGAACTCCTTGGTTTTCTTTTGAGCGTTCTCTGTATCGGCGGCTGGTTGAGCATGGTGTTGTGTGCGTTGCGTGCTGTCTTCTACGGTCACTACATTGTCTTTCTGTGCTTTGTTTTGTTGTTTTGTGTCAACACTTGCCGTCCGTCGTCCTCGTGACCGTGCTTGACATCTAACACACCGGTACCCTTCCTCGCGACGCGCTGTGCCGTGCTTTTCGCACTTGCGGGACTGCTCTGGTTGTTTGTTTGCTAGGTATTCGACGAAATCCACTTTGCAGGCTTCACCAACAGCATCTTGAAGCGTACGTGGTGTTGCTCGACCAGCGCTCTACATGGTGACCTTACGAGATGTGGGCATGCCTACAGAGCGGTTTGCGGACAGTGCACGTGCGGCCTGTGGAGCTGTTTGTTCCTTCTATGCACCAGAGCCCAGGCGCAGTCGTTATAGGGATGTGTCGTCGACCGATGGCCGGCGTGGTTGCCTGTCAGCTGGTTCTATGCGGGCAGCTCGCGGCGTTCCGGCTTTCTGTGGTATTCTCCTTCATGGAATCCTCGGCTGCGCGTACGCTGGGGAGCCGGCTTGACTCACCCTTTTCACTGCATCTATTGTCTACTGGGCATTTCGGGTGTTCGGGGCCTGTGTGCGGTGTTGTCATGGTTGTGGTACTCGCGTCGCTGCTTGGCTGGTTGATTCTGGACATCGCGCAGGTGAGTTCTTCTGGGACATCCATCCGGTGCTAGGCAAGCTCACTCTCGCTTTTGGGGGTTGGCTGCTCGGCTACCAGCCGTCGGACTTTGAGTTTTCTGGCATTGGCAAGGATTATGGCACCCTGCGGTACGTGCCCCTACGGGAGGTGTCTGCCTTCTTTGGCGTTTTGACCGTTCCGCTCCTCTACCGCACTGCCCGCGTTTTGGGATTGAGCGTTCCCGGGGCACTGCTGGCTGCGCTGTTCCTATGCTGGGACACCATGCACGTGACCGAGGCTCGGCTCATCCTGATGGACTCGCAGGTGCTTTTCACCGGCGTGTTGGCCCTGTACACGGCGCTATGCTTGTGGCGTACTCGGCCTCGGACGCCGTCCCGGTTCTTGTGGCTGGTGCTGGCAGGCCTGGGCTCGGGCGCGAGCATCTCGGTCAAGTGGACCGGCCTGGCCACGCCTGGCCTCATTGCCATTGTGTCCTTTTTTGGGCTCCACTTCCTCAAGGAGCCGCTTGCGCTGGTGGAGTGCGCCGTCGCGGGCGCGAGCGGGCTCGGCCTGTACACCGCCTTGTTTTGGGTGCACCTCCAAGTGTTGACCCACTCGGGCCCTGGCGATGCCTTCATGCCGCTCGAGTTTCAGCGCACTCTCATCGACAGTGAGCATTATGATCCGGCGGCGCCGGGGCTCGGCTTTTGGCGGACGTTTGCCGAGATCAACCGCGTGATGTACACCTCGAACCGGGATATCGTCGACGACCACAACTGGGCATCTAAGTGGTGGCAGTGGGTGGTTAACGCGCGGGGTATCCTGTTCTACACCCAAGAGTCACCGCCCGGCTCGGGGCTGTGGGCTCAGATTTACCTCATTGGCAACCCCTTCATTGTGGTGGTGGTGCTGGTGGCCAACACTCTCTTTATCGCATGGCTCATCTTCAAGGTCCGATACAAACTTCCGCGCGGCGACGCGGCGGCGGTCGTCGACAAGGCCTCGCCTGCGGGCGACCCAGTGGCATCCGTCGACGGCAAGGCGGCGCTTGCGAAGGGCACGGGCGGCCGGCCGGCCGTACACGCCCCAGTTGCGTCGGCAACACTGGACAGCCAGCCGCCGCCAGCGCAAAGAAGCGTCGTGGCCACCGGCGTTTTCTTGCTTTTTGGTTGGTTGACATCCCTACTCCCATTTGTGCTCGTGGACCGTACGAGCTTTCTCTACCACTACCTGCCGGCGCTGATGTACGGGGAGCTGCTCGCGGCGCTGCTGGTGGACCAGCTCCCGCGCCGGCTTCGCGTTGTAGCGTGCGTGGCGCTGTCGACAGCAGCCATGGTGGCGTTCCTATACTGGGCGCCTTGGGTGTACGCCCTACCAAGATCTTCGGACTGGCACCAGACGCGGAGGTGGATGGCTCGGTGGGACTAGTGCGTCGTGTCCACCTGGTGGAAAAGGTTTCGTGCTTTCGCCTGCACGTTGCTTCGTGTCGACGCGTACGGGCACCTCGGGCACCGGGAGCTGGCCTCCACTCGTTTCCTTGCGCGACACTGTTGCTTACTTCTTCCCCAGCCCCCGTCTGAGACCGTACGATCTGGGTGGGCGTGCGTCTGTTGTTCAGCAAACCCCTTCGATTGTCCCTCTTGGACAAACGCAGTCATTGCAGCGGCAGCAGCTCGTGCGCACCATGCGTTAGGCTGGGCCTGCAGGCAGCGACGGTTCCGTCCGATGGCCGCTCCCGCCGCGACAAAAGTCATGCTTTCGACCCCTGCTGGCGTGCAATATGCACGCCACTGTTGGGCGATGCCCCTGTGCTCGCGGCCCACTCTGGGGTTTGCCTGTCGGCAGTACCGCGGATGGTACGAGAAGGAGAGGACGCCAAGCTCGTCGAGCGCCGTCCGTACCAGAAAATCCAACCACTGGTTTCCGGATGGTGGCATGGCAGTGCCATGAAGGTCAGCGCCATCATTGTGCTGATCCTACCCCAGCAGGAGATTGCCACCCTGGGCGACCTCGAGCCCCACCCATCGATTATCGGCCTGTGCAGTGTGGTGGGACCCAAGAAGGGGTGGATGGATGGGGTTCTGCTTGCCTTTCTCCCTGGCCCCGCCCTCAATAACGTCATGTCGCCGACCAAGGCCCAAGCGGAGCAATGGAACGAGCAGAGAGCGTCGGCTATTGACTACCTGCACGAAAAGAGAAAGGTTTGGGGAGATGCCAAGACGTCCAACATCATGGTAACAGACGACGGACGGGCACAGGGCCGTCCGGTTCGACGTGGACCGGGCCACGACGAAAGGTTCCATGTCAAAGGAACGGCGCACGACGGTCGCTGGAGATCTCAAAGGCCGTGCCGTCATCTTTGATAACATCGACAAGTTACCGACGGAGGAACCTGGTGAAGCCGGTGCTACCGGTGGTGCCGCGTAGCTGCGCCCGCGGCGCGGCGAATGTGTCAGCGCGTCGGCGTCCGCGCCCAAGCTTTCCGGAGGATTCACCGTGCTCGGCGCGCACACGCACGTGGCCCACGTGTTTGGCAAAGCAAAGAGATTGTCAAGCAATCCCCACCGACACTGGTGACGCAGCGCACGGCGTCCACGTCATCACGCCACGTGCGCGACGGACGCCCCCCGCTTCCCGCCGCCATCGCCCGCCCCCCCAGGTTTGGCCGCCGCTCCGTTCCGCCCCC
>Ga0209093_1002070_pt1 | contig 11332 bp, 13 predicted proteins | sample SidtaG_4_FD_187450 | JGI IMG/M metagenome (GOLD analysis project Ga0209093, IMG submission 187450) | Marine algal microbial communities from Sidmouth, United Kingdom - Sidmouth_Male1 metaG (SPAdes) (version 2) | ecosystem: Host-associated > Algae > Red algae > Unclassified | place: Sidmouth...
GGGGGGCCGGGAGGGAGACGAGGATGGTGCGGGCGATGCGGGGGAACGGCGCCAGGGAGGGAGACGGGGCCGCGCCACGCGCGCACTTCGACGCAGCGCGTTGGGGGCGGATGCGTGCCGCGGGTGCAGCGTGGAGGGCGGCAGTTCTCGCTGGCAGATCTCTAAGGGTGCACGGCGCTGTCGCGTGATCGGGTGTGTTTCTTTACACCGCCGATCTCGCGATGCGCGCCGCGCTTCTCGGATTGCATCCGCCGATTTGGTGCCGCCCATCAGATGACAGAAAAAATTCAAACCAACCAATAAAGTTGGCAAGAAGACAAATGCGCAATGCGGCTGCGTAGTTGTATGGCAGGGTGCTTCTTTGGTGCGCCCGTCTGCGCTGCGAAGTGGCCCCTTGGGCGACTTCGTGGCTACCCACGATGTGTCGGCTTCGTCTCAAAATCGCCAAGAAGTAACCAGAAAAAGCGAAAGGGCAGAACCGCCGACGTTGTCGGCCGAAGACCCATCTTGTCGCGACCCCGAGTCAACACTCGCCACCGACCCGGCCCGCACCGCTGCCCCCCCCGCACCACTGGCACCGCTACCCGCCGCGCCGGCCGCGTCGGCCATCTGGACGTCACTACCGCCGCCCGCCTTCTTGTCCTTGTACTTGCCGTCGGCACCCGGCTTCGAGCGGCAGAACCGGTCCAACGCCACGCTTACCCCCCCAACCACAAAGCCCACCACGCTCCCCCCTCCCAACCTAGGGTCAATCTTCTAGGATACAAGCAGCGCTCCCGACTCCTCAGAGGCTATGAGCACGACCCTGCTCCCCCGCCCACCGTGTGCGTTAGCAAAACGACCCCCACCCGCCGAGGGCAAAGCCGTGACAGCCTCGCCTCGCAACGGACGGGGCACGGCAGACGGAGGACCCATAGGTCAACAAGTGCGCAAGCGCAGGCCTCCGCAACCTGCCCAGCTAGGCTACTCAACCCGGACACCTAATGGCAAGGGGGAACCGGACGGGCCCTCTCCGTGCCCAACCCCCCGGTATATATACCGTGTGGCGAGCCCAGAGGCCCGCCGTGTCGCCCCCGCCTGTTCCCCCTGCGGCACGCAGACACAAGGCCCCCACCCCTGTAGGGGCCGATCCAATGCTTGCACGTCCGCTGCCGCCCCCTGGGTGCTCAGAGGCTGCCCGTTCCCGCCCCCTGGACCGCCGGCCCGCATCGGCCATTCTGGGCCGCTCTCGACCGTCCGCGCCGCCAGCTCCATCGCCCCGCCTCGCGCGAGAATGTCAGGGGTCTCCCCGATCACCTTTGCAGGCGCCGGCCACGGCGTATCGCCCTCCCGTCCGTTCGTACGTCTTTTTGCGACACGTTGATTGGTTGCCACTTGTGGCGTTCGCGGTGGCGGATCAGTCGATCTGCGCCCACTCGCCGGGACGGCTCGAATCTCATTACAGGGGTATGTAGCATATCTCTTTAATATTGGGATATTGGGCCCGGTATCCCCCCTGACTGGTCAGTATTCAAGTGGAGGATTGAAATGACTTGTGGCTTGCCCTTTGGGAGGTTACTTCCGTCGTGTATATCAATCCTTTCTTTTTTTGTCTCTATTTTGGTGATTATTCGATCGTTATGATCGCTCGGTCGATCGACCGCGCCCCTTTACCGTCTGATAATATAAGCACTATGGGACCGGGGCTCGCCGTCGTTGGCACCCCCGGCTCCCCATCGGATGCTGCACGAACGAAGGTTCTTTTTTCTCGCCCCTTGGGCGATAGCGTTCGCTTTGTCGTGCGTGTACGGTCGGTCGCTACTTCCGGTTAGTTAACAAACGTCACTAATAACACACCGTTGTCGACCGACGAGCGTCAATATCGCGTGCCCATTCTGCGTCGACGTACCCTTGGGGAGGCTTGTCGTCTCCGTACACGACCCCTACGCGTGTAGCCCCGCGAATATATCGGAGCAACCTCTTGGCCGCGCGCATGTAGTTCTCCTCGGGGCATGACATGTAGCGGGACTGCAAGCCCACGGCAAAAGGCAATGCCCGGCCTCTTGGTAGCGGACAGGTACAGCAACGAGCCAATAAGCTCAGCGCACCGGTTGCCCTCGGGCAGTAGATTCTCCCCCGTCTTGCAAAGTTCGGCACCTGACACCATGGGCGTATTTTGAGGCGCAGACTTGTCCATCTAGAAAGCCTCAAGCAGGGAAGTGAGATGCCTCGGATTGCTCAGGGTGATCACGTTGGCGGCCCGATCTCGCATGATCTTCATCCCAATGAAGTCGTTGACCTCACCCCTGTCGCGCACTTCGAACGACGCCGAAACAGAGTCCTTGACCATCTGGACACCGTCGAGGCTTTGTACAGCCACTATGAGATCTTCTACGTGAACGAGGATGTAGAAAAACCCGTGGACAGGGTGTCTCTAGGTGTAGAGGCACGGGTCCACCTTCGACCGGACGGCTCCGATGGCGTTGAGCTCTTCGATAATCTTGATGCCCCACAATCGTCACGCTTGTTTGGTCCCATAGAGAGCCAGGATGAGACGGCGGACATCATGTGCCTCTGCCGGCTCGGCTCCGACCGGGAGCATGATGTACATCTCCTTTTCCACCTTTTCGTTGAGGTAGGCCGTCTTCACATCAACGTGGTGCTCTTCCCAGTCCTTGGCCGCCGCCACCGCTGAAGGCGCGCGTGTCGTCGCCGAGCTGGTAACTGGTGCCCGCGTCTCATCAAAGTCGCACCCCGGCACTTGGTTGAAGCCTTGCGGCACCATTCGCGCCTTCTACCGAGTAATGTTAACCTTTGAATCATGCTTGATGTCGTACACGTACTGTGCCTTGACAGCCTTACACTTGCTGCTGCTCCTGGTCTTGGACCAGGTATCAAGTGTTTTGTTTGCGAGGTACTCTTCCTTCTCGGCCACTTTCCAAAGCGCCCAGCTCGATCGCGCAGGCGCCTTCTTTGAATTGGCCGGCGCCTTGGTCAGGTGCCATCCCGACGGAGCTCGGCCCTTTGGTCCGGCTGCAACGTATGCCTTCGGGTTCCTCTCCCACCAGGTAATCTCTCGTACCGGCTTGTGCTGCGACCGCCCGAGTGCTTGCACCCCGTCGCCACTACTCTCTGTGGTGGAGCCTGGCAGCGCCTCGTGGCCATCATGAGCCGCCACTTCCTCGTCGGCGTCATCGGCATCGCAGACTTCTGCGTCATTTCCGGCCTCCTCGTCCGGCTCATTGTCGCTCTTGTGACGGCTGGACACCGGGCCCCCACACTCGGGGAACCAGATTCCTTCCATTTAAGAGGGGACACGTCGATCCTCGTCATGGGCGGTCGGATCCAGTCAGTCCGAAATGGCCGCTGGCTCTCGCGAGGGAAACATGTCGTACTGACGCATATTTCGAATCGTTCCGGTGGCGATCCACTTGTGATCGCCCCGTGGCTCCCCAACCACAACCGCGATCTCGAGACTTCCCTAGGAATAGTAAATCCTAGGGTGGGCCCCCGGTTAAGGGCCTAAATTTGTGTAAACCCGACTTGGACAATTGACCAGCATTACACCGCGCCCCTGACACCGGGGCGCCGCAAGGGTGTCACGTAGCACCCTTCCCCCGCCTCTACTTAAGGCGGTATCCGAGGCTTCGGCCGTCCTCCGCTGAGACTGGCCGCATCGGCCCTGAGGCAAGGGTTTTTAAGGGTCCTTGGAGGGTGTCTGAGGGGGGTGTTCTGAGGGTCTGAGAGGAACGGACGGGCTGCGGACGGGATGAGAGGGCGAGGCGTGAGTGTTGCCTCGAGGCCTTTGACGCGGGCAAGTAAACTTCCTGTGATACAACTCGTGTTTGTCGCTCGGGGCGTCTTCCCCCGGTCGACGCCGTACGTGTGTGCTCTTCGGGGTTTCCGTCCGGGGCGGGTATTCCCCGACAGGACTACCCGGCGGCACGGTCTGGCTCGCCTTCCCCCCGACTGGGTGGGGTTGGCTGGGCGTGTTGTCATATTTGGTGGAGCAGCAGGGGAGGAAGGCGAAGCAACCTTCCTCGGGGTTGTGGCGGTGCGCCAACCCGCCTCGGGGGGAACCTAGTTGGTCCTCCTCCCCTTGGTTCCTAGCGCTGCGGGCGGCGCCCCGCAACGCCAGGTTTGGCTGAGTCCGGCCGGGTCGATGGCCGATGGGGGGGGGCATGGAGACCCCCCTGGTGTCGAGGTGCCTGGTGTCGGGGGGGATGGGACTTCCCCCCCCGGAGGCGGATCGTCGGTGGACGATCGCCACACCAGTGCCGGCACCACGGATGCGGGTGCCCGCGGGCAGCGGACTTTGTTCCAGCCCTTTCCCCCGGGACTCGATCCGACCGGGACTCGCCCCCCGGCGGGCGCCCCCTCAGGTAGTACTCACCTCGAAACCCGGTCGGGTGCTGGCACTCATTTCGGCGTAGGACAGCCACCCGACGTAACTACGTGGGTCAGTGGGTCTGTGCCACCACCGGGACGGGAACCTGCGGGTGGGAGCTCTAGTCGTGCGCCCCCAGGTTCACGAAGTGCCAAGGGTGCCCCGGCGCGCGAGCACAGCGCCGGGACCCACTGTATCGGTGTCCCGGCCCTCGGGCCCGGTGGGAGATCCCCTTTCGGAACTTCGGAGGGGGGGGTGATGCCAGAATCGGCACGGGAGCCTGCGGGTGGGAGCTCTAGTCGTGCTCCCCCAGGATCACGGCGTGCCAGAGATGGCCAGGGTCTCGAGTGGCGAGACGCCGTGGCCGAGGTCGTTCGGTCTGAAGTCACGCGATCGCTAGTCACGAAGTTGAGGGGCTCTACGCCCAGACCCGCTGAACGCCGGGGCAGAGCCCGGCGCTCTTCTCGTCGGCGCCGACGCGACGCCTCGTCGTCGTCGTCAACCACGGAAGTCTCCCGCTCGGGGGACGAGTCGGCCGTTGCGGCCTTACTAGGTGCGTTCCGCGCTCCCCCCACGCCGTCGACGGTGAGGGACGGTACTCGGGGTATTTAACCGAAGACCCAACCGACTCCTGACTCGGTGGGGAGTGAGCGAGGCGGGGGGGCGGCGCGAGAGTTACCCCGGGGTATTGACCCGGGGTTCCCGACGCAACTCTCCCTCGCAACCGGTACGGAGGCGGAGGGGTGGCCGACTCAAGCAACCCCGACGCCACCGACTCGGGTGGTGCCGCCCAAGATCGTGGTGAACCACTCGTGCTACCGCATCATGTTCGATTGCGAGACCTACACGTTGGACAACAAGTAGGTTGTATACACGCGGAGCCAGGCCCGTACTCTGGGCCGGCGCAAAAAGGACGTTGCTCAATCCTTCGGGGTACATTACGAGTGGGACGGTTCTCCCCCAGCCAAGGTCTTCTAGTTCTTGTGCAAGTTCGCCAAGGCCTGTGATGACAACGGCATCTCCGAAGGCGAGGCCATCTACATCCTTCAAGACTTTACGAAGGAACCTCTCAAGTCAGTGGTGATGATGGTTATGCCGACTCGCCGGGCGGCTAACCCCGGCGAGGTCACTTCCTACCGGGAGCTCATCAACTGGATGCTCCGACGGCACGTCGAAGAGGCCTCAGTGTCAACCCTCGTCGAGACCCTTAACGTCGCGGTCCAACGGGACGACGAGGACGAGTTGTCCTTCGCCGAACGGCTCCGCCGCCTCAACACCGAGTGCGGGCTCACGTGCGGGGAGGGCGCGCTCAAGGGGCGCTTTGTGGAAGGTGTCCACCGCGCCGCGCGCGCTACCGTTCGGTAACGGAATACCCCCGGCATGACTATGGCAGAGTTAGCTCGCGTCGCCCAGACTAAGGGCGACGAACACCGCCGGCTACGACTTGAGCAGCTTATGGAGCGGACCAAGGAGCGAGAAGTGCTCGCGGAGGAGGCCCGGCTCCGACGGCAAGCTCGTGCGGCCGCGCTACCCCGGGTTTCGGGGGGGCCTCGGGGTTACTGTTGAGAGGTCAAAAACCAACTACGCCACATAACCGGTGTGACTGGCCTGGGGAGCTGAACATCACCAGTTCAACACTCCCCCCAGCTCCTCAGGGCCAGGCTCGTCTGACCCACGACTCGGGATTGCCTCTCCTGCAAACTCCTCCGTCCCCCTCCTGGGGCGCTGCCGTGGCGAATCTCGAACCCGCGACCTCTCAGAACTAAATCCAGCGTGAGCTGGGCCCACAACCTGTGAAGTCGATGATGTTGAGTGGGCGCCTTATTTCACTAAGCACGGCGTTCCCAGGCCTGCGCAGGCGTGCCTGATATCCCGCAGGCCACCTCGGCAGCAGCACCTTCTCAGGCACCCCCAATGGCCTAGCCCACATGGCCCGCACGGCACCTCCCATGGCAGCGCCCGCACATCCGGAGGGCGCCCACAGCCTCACACTCAAGACGCCGCTCCTCAAACAAATCTCCCCCGGAGCTCAACCCCTAATGGGTCCCCGCCGAAAGATCTACAAACACGTACATGCAGTGTCACCAGACAAATACAACGTCTTACGACATACGCAAGGGCCAGTTGTCCCTGGGGGACTGCGGAAGTACACTTCACACTCCCCCCAGTACCCCACGGAGAATTGCAGCCACCTCTTCGAATTACCGTCATCGAAAGTCCGTGCAAGGATTTGCGGGGACGATCCGACCGAGGGGTCAAGCCCGTTCGACCCCCTTCATGCAGAGGGGTCTAAAGCCCTTAAGCCCCATCCCCAGAAGTCGGTTTTTCAACCGACCTCCGATGGGGCCCAAACAGGCCCGCAAGGACGCCAGAGGCACCTCCGGGCCTCCCTGGTGCCCGTAGGACCCCATCCGGTCCATCGGGCACCACCCCCAAAAATGGCACATCTGCCCCGGGGCTAAAGCCCGTTAGACCACTTCCAGAAGTCGGTTTTTCAACCGACCTCGGATGAGGTCCAGGGAGCTCCGGGCAGGTGCCTTAAGCACGCCCGACCCGTCCGGGTGCCCGTACGACCACATCCGGTCCGTCGGGCACCACCAGAGGAGGGCCTAAAGCCCTTTAGCCCAACCGCCACGTGTTGCAACGACGCCACGTGTTGCAACAGCGCCACGTGTTGCAACGGCGCCACATGTCGCCGATGCCGCCACGTCGTCGCCACGTCTCCGCCACGTGTCGGGCCCGGAACGATCTTCCAGGCCGCGACATTAGAGACCTTCGGCATGTCAAATGTGGGTCGACGGCGTGGGTCGGGGACACGTTTCACGCCACGTTAAGCCTTCGACCCACATTTCCATCCCATTTATGGCTAAGGAGGCCCTTCGACCCACGTCAAGAACCGGTACCGACCGAGGTGACCGCAGCCACGTAGCAGTCCATGAGTAGCTTACATGGAAGTTTCCGCCAATCGCTGGCATCCGTTGGCTTTCGATGCCCAGTCTTACGGATTCCGAAGGACAGTCGCCCGATCGCCCTTCTGGCACACGTCCGTCACGGCGTCGTCACCGGCGCCGAAAGGCGTCTCCACCCGGTCACACTGTAAGCGAGTCCGCAAGGAGTGTGGCAGGACTGCCGGACCCACATTTGATACATGCCGAAGCTCCGAATCGGTGGATGTGGCTTCCTTAAAAAACCGGTCGGGCGACCCACAAAATACCCACATTCGATACCCACGTCGCAGTTGCCGAAGGTCTCTATTCGGGCCCGAAATCTTGAAATCGGCGCCCGGGCCCGCCCAGCCGGATGCGCTAATGCCCTTCAGCGCCCCAAAGCCGGGCAGTGTGACGGCGTGCCTTAGCACGCCGGGTCCGGCTCAAGCGTTCCCACCGCCATTCCCATGTCGGGCGCGACACCAGCTGCGTCACGGAAGGCCTTGGACGCCGGCCCCGGCAGCGCCTTGGTGAGCCCGTCCGCGGGCATCTCAGCGCTCGGGAGGAAGTAAAAGGTCACGTCGCCGCGCGCCACGTAATCGCGCACCATGTGGTTCGCGACGTCCACGTGCTTGGTGCGCCCGGTTGCCTCGGGGTTGTTGACGAGCGCTAGGCACGCCTGGTTGTCTTCCCCGATGGGAACAGCGCCGCCGTCAACGCCAAGAGCAGATAAAAGCTTGCGGAGCCAAAGGGCCTCCTTGGTCGCCATCGCGGCGGCCACGTACTCGGCCTCAGCCGTCGACGTCGCCACTGTGGACTGGCGCTTGCTCCCCCACGAGACCGGCCCGCCGTTGAGGGTGAAGATGAAGCCCGTCGTCGATCGACGAGCGTCAACGTCGCCCGCCCAGTCGGAGTCGACGTGCCCTTGAAGAGGCTTGTCGGCGCCGTACGCGACTCCGAGGCGCGTAGCCCCGCGAAGGTACTGAAGCACCCCCTTGGCCGCTCGCATGTGGTCCTCCTCGGGGCAGGCCATGTAGCGCGACAGCACGCCCACGGCTAAGGCAATGTCCGGCCTCGTCGTTGTCGAGAGATAGGGCAGGGAGCCGACAAGTTCGGCACGTCGGTTGCCGTCGGGCAAGAGGTTCTCTCCCGTCTTGGCCAGCTTTGCCCCCGACACCATTGGCGTCTTGTTGGGCGTGGCTTTCGACATCCCAAAGGCCTCAAGGAGTGCGATAACATGCCCCGGGTTGCTCAGGGTGAGAACCCTGGCCGCCCGATCTCGCATTACCTTCATGCCGATGAAGTCCTTGACCTCCCCCATGTCGCGCACGCCGAACGTCGCCGTCACCGAGTTCTTAACCGCCTGGACCCCGTCGAGGCTCTTTGTCCCGCAACGATGAGATCGTCCACGTATACGAGGATGTAGACCAGCCCGTGCACGAGGTGGCTGCACGTGTAGAGGCACGGGTCCACCTTGGACCGAACAGCCCCCATCGCCTTGAGTTCTTTGTCGAGCTTGATGCCCCACAGGCGCCCCGCCTGCTTTGTCCCATAAAGAGCTCGGTTGAGACGGAAAACCTCATCTGCCTTCCCAGGCTCGGTGCCGTCCGGAAGCTTGATCCACTTCTCCTTGTCCATCTTGGCGTTGAGGAAAGCCGTCTTGACGTCCACGTGGTGAACCTCCCAGTCCATGGCCGCGGCCACCGCGAATAGTGCGCGTGTTGTAGCCGAGCTGGGCACAGGCGCCCATGTCTCGTCAAAATCACGCCCCGGTACTTGGTTGAAGCCTTGCGCGACCAGACGAGCCTTGTACCTCGTCACATTGACCTCTGCATCGCGCTTGATGTCGTACACGTACCGATTCTTGACAGCCTTGCGATTGCTGTTGCTCTTCGTCTTAGACCAGGTACCAAGCTTCTTGTTGGCCAGGTACTCTTCCTTCTCTGCCGCCTTCCACATTGGCCAGTCCGAGCGTGCACGCGCCTCCTTCGCGTTGGTCGGCGGCTTGCTCAGGTCCCAGGCAGACTGAGCGCCAGCAAACGGCCCCGCTGCCACGTACGCCTTCGGGTTGCTCTCCCACGAGGTAACCTTTGGTGCCGGCTTGCGCGTGGACCGCCGGAGTGCTTGCACCCCGTCGCCACCACTCTCTGTGGTGGAGCCAGGCATCACTTCGTGGCCATCATGAGCCGCCGCGTCCTCGCCGGAGTCGGCTTCATCTCCGTCTTCCGCGTCAAGTCCGGCCTCCTCGTCCGGCTCATCGGCGCTTTCTGACGACTGCTACGACGCATACTCGTCCCCGCTTGGGGCTTCCGCGTCCAGCATGTCTATGGCGCCGTCCTTCCTGTCACCATTCGTCTGAGCGGTCAGGAAAGGCCTGGAAGAAGGTCCAGGAGCAGAGGTCTTCTTGATGGCTTTGCTTGATGTCTCCTCCATGAGCACATCTCGGCGCTCAAAGACCTTGTTTGAGCCATCCGCTAGGATGCGGTAGGCCTTGCCACCAACAGTGTAGCCGACAAAACGGCCGACGTCGGTCCTGAGTTCCAGCTTTCGCTGCTGCTGCTTGGGCTTGAGAGCCCATGCCCGACTCCCCCAGACGCGAAATCCATTCACGTCGGGGCGTCTCCCTGTGAGGGCTTCGAGCGGTGTCACGTCTTGACCAGTCTTGGGGGATCGGTTGAGCACGTGGATGGCCGATGACAAAGCCTCAGCCCACAGCTCCTCTTCCGCTTCGGCATCCAGAAGAGCCGCGCGAGCGCGCTCCATGATGTACCGGTTGGCGCGCTCAGCCTTTCCGTTTTGCTGCGAAGAGTACGGCGCCGTCTTCTCGGAGATAATGCCTTTGTCTTCATACCAGGCTTGGAGGTCACGGCTCACGTACTCCTTGGCGCCATCGTGACGAACCCGCTTCAGCTTGAGCCCAGTCAGGGTCTCTAGCTGCTTGATGCGGGCCTTGAGGACATTCGGAACCATGCCCTTGGACTTGATGGGCGGCGCCGTGATGAACACAGTGGCGGCTTCCATCAGAGTCACGAAGTAGACAGAGCCGCCCAGCGACGCCGTCAACGGGCCATGAACGTCCGTGTGAACCAACTCACACTTGGTGGTGGTCGCTGTCGAGCGATGATGCGGAGAACGCGCCATCTTACCGTCGACACACGGCACGCACACTGTACCAGGCACGCGCTTGGCGTGGGCTACCGTCTATGGCATCTCATCTACCATCCCAACCACCCGCTTGCGGTTCTCTAAACCCAAGTGGTTGAACCGGCGATGCAACAGCTCTGACTCGCCGTCCATGCGTGTGGAGGCGGCTCTGGCCGACGCCGTGACCGGCGTCACCTTGAGCACGTAGTTCTCCGACTGGTTGACCGAGCCGACGACAGACGTGTTCCTCAAAACTCCGCTCGCGAGCACCGCTTCCCCATCACTGAGGATGTAGCAGGCGTCGCCGACAAACACCACTGCACAGCCGCGGCGGTCGACCGCTCGGACCGACAGAAGGTTGTCTGTCAGATCCGGCACAAGCATGGCCTCATCTAGGACCATGCGAGCCGTAGTGTTCCCCTTCCCCACGTCCATGGACGCGTATCCGTGCCCCTTGATGGGCACGTCGTGGCCGTCAGCTAAAGTGACCTTGGCCCCGCTCCCCGTCGTCTTGACGGTGAAGCCCGTGTCCCGGGCGGCCATATGGTTGGTCGCACCAGAGTCCAACACCCAGGTCGAGGACCCGCTGGTGCTCCCGGTAGCGTTGAGCTTCCCGGTCTGGCCTGCTGACGCAGCGTAGGCCAATGCGGCGCGGGGAAGTGCACCACCTCTCCCGCCACCCTCACGACGCCCGCCGTTTGGCTTCTTGTTTCCTTTGGCGTCGTCGGCCTTCTTCTTGAGACAGTCGCGCTTCATGTGCCCCTTCTTGTCGCAGTAGTAGCACACGACCGACTTCTTGTCAAACGGCTTCTTTGGCGCCGCAGCCGCGAAAGCTTGCGACTTGACACTACCAACGGGCTTCGACGAGCCCGCAGACATGTTCCGCTGCTCGACT
>Ga0209093_1002073_pt1 | contig 11325 bp, 9 predicted proteins | sample SidtaG_4_FD_187450 | JGI IMG/M metagenome (GOLD analysis project Ga0209093, IMG submission 187450) | Marine algal microbial communities from Sidmouth, United Kingdom - Sidmouth_Male1 metaG (SPAdes) (version 2) | ecosystem: Host-associated > Algae > Red algae > Unclassified | place: Sidmouth...
CTCGCAGCGCGCCGACGGCGCGTGCCCCACTGGTCCTCGATTCGTGGCGGCCGGTGGACCCGTCTCGGCAAGGACCAGATTTGCACGGCGTGCGAGGCCCGCGCGACGTTGCTGTGTACTGTGCTGTAGGTATGTACTGTGCTGTACAGTATTTACCTTACTGTAGCTTGATCAGCCCACCTCCCAAAGTCTCAGTGCCATCCAATTAGTTGCCGCCACGCCAGCGGACCGCGCACCAGACCGACGGGTGTCACCCCTCGTGCAGCATCCCATCGGGCGGCGCGGGCGGGACTCGAATTCCGCTGCTGCGGCCAGCGCTGGCACTCTTGGTCGGTTGCCGCTCGCGCGGAGTTAGGAATTAGACAATGCTGCTTTCGCTCGAATTTGAGTGAAAGCAACGAGCGAAATGAAAACTCGAGACTCCACGCCAGGGGGGGGGGGGGGGGGGGGGGGGCCGGCGCGGGGGGGGGGGGGGGGGGGGGCGCCTGCGGCGCTTCACGGCATACCTGCCGGATAACGTCCCGAAACAGAGCGCATGCCAGGCTTTGACGAACCGGGCGCTATGACGTGCTTTTTTCATGCAAGGTCGTGCCCCATCGATCTCGATACTGGACCATAGATCATCCTGTTGGGGGGCCCTGCCGGAACCGAGCCTTTCGGTTTTGGGCGCGCTCATGCGGTCCACTGCGGCTGTACCAGCTGGTCGAGCGGGATGCCCACCTCCATCCTTCCCCCCACCCATCTCCACTCTCCCACCCCCCCGCCTCCCCACGCCCCTTTCGACTACTACCTCGCCCCCGACGCTGCTGTGTGATCGGGAATGGCCCGCATTGCGCCCCCTCCTCCGCTCGATGTTGGTGGGCGTGCGGACGTGCCGACGTCACACGATGACGTCGGGGCTGCGTGGGTGCCGCCGTCTCGGACCCTTGGTGGCGTTGACGAGGCGACGCCTGGACCGGCAGGTGGTGCCAGTGACGGCGGGCCATCAACGTCATTGGGCGGTCACGGTGGGGAAGAGGTTTTGTCTTCTGGTGGTGGCGGTTGGAAGGACAGCGCGGCTCCGTTCGATGCTGTACATGCGGGAGGAGGGGTGTCGATGCTCCCTGAGGTTGCGTCGGCTGCGCTAAGCGCGGCAGACCCTGTGAGTGGCGACGGTACGGAGAGGCCAGCGACTCTACCTGACGGCGGCGGGGTTGGAGCTACGGTCGACGATGACGTCGACGCGGGCAGGGGTGCGGCTACGGCAGGGGATGTCGACCCCCCCGCGGCGGACTCTGAATTTGGTGGCCGTCGTCGGTACCGTGAGCGCAACCGGGACCGTGACTTCATCCAATTTTTTGCGGATCTCGGAGTCAACGACGGTCCGAAGGCGCCATTCCTCGCTTGTTTGTTGCGCGACTTCCGCGATGCGGCTGCCCGCCTCGACAAGCACTTGGCCGGCTACTCCGCGTGCGTGCACGCGGCGGTGAGCCGCTTGGCGCCAGCGGCTGGCCCGTCCGCCTCCCCCGAGCACCTGTGGAAGCGTGTGCACGACCGACTGGGCTTTTTCCACGACCGCGACGCCCATGCCCAGCGTCTTGTCAACATGGGGCTATCGTTTGCCTATCGCCACCTGGAGTTGGACGCACTCGCCGTCGCCAATGCCCACCTGCTGCAGGACCGGCGTCTCAAGTCCGACGTGGCCGCGACGGTGGTGCTGGTCGACGACGTCGCCCACATTCCTAAGGCACAGCTGAGCGCACCAGGGGCGGCGGTGGAGGCGGCGGCCGCAGGGGCGGCTGGGGCGGCGGAAGCGGTGGGGGTGGTAGGTGAAGCAGGGGCGGCGGCGGGGGCGGCTGCAGCGGCGGCGGCCGCAGCAGCGGCGGCGGCGGCGGCGGCCGTCGTGGCGGCCGACTCGGACTCGGAGCTGACGGGCGGCGATCCACACGACGGCAGCGGGTCGACGCCTGCCATTGCTGTCGCCGCCCATACAGGCGCGGTCGCGGCATTTCCTGGTGCTGCCGCGGGGCGGGTGGGTACTGGGCGCGGTGTCGATTGCAACGCCCTCTTGGGTGTTCGTCCCCCGCCCATCGCCCAACGTGCAGGTGAGTCAGCGGCTGCTGGAGATCCAGAGCTTGGAGTGCAGGACGCTGGCCAAGACCCGCACGACAATGAGCCGGGCGAAGCTGCGGAGACAATGTACGAGCGGCAGCCGGTGCTGCAACCAGTGGGCGATGCGCTTTCGGCAGTCAAAGCGGCGCTGACCCCCCTCGTCACACGGCTCGACATTGATGACGCGTGCCGGCAGCTCTTCAATGACTCCCTTCTTCTCTTTGCTCGCAACAGCGCGGCGCGGTCGGGCGTCTACCATGACGTGTCCACCATGACGATCGAAGACTGCTGGACCGTCATCAACAAGGCTCTGGCTGTGTGGTGGCCAATGTGGCAGTCGGCGGGCGGCGGGTGGTCGCTCCCTGCCGAGGGCACGTGCGCGTTCAAGCGCAAAGGGGGCAAGCCGACGCAGCGCTCGCGCTGGATGTACCGGGTGGAGCTGGCCGCCGTGCACGGGAGCTTGAAACAGGTCACGCGGCCATCTACGCGCTACTTCAACAAGCAGCACCTACCCTCACATGTCATCGTGGAGCGCATCAACGGCAAGGACAAGCCCATGCTCTTGGTGGTAGTGGCCGCCATGCTGCTGATGTGTACGAAGGAGGAGCTATTCCTGTCCGCTTTGACGGAGCTGTCTTCCACTGGGGTGGGGCGGCAGAGCAGGGAGCAGCCCCTTGCCGACGCCAAGTGCCAGAGCTTCTTCTCCGCGGGGCTCACGATTCCAACACACGGAATGGCAGTGCAGCTGCACCCGGCTTCTTCCCGGCGCGCCCTGTCACTCGTTGCGGCCGCGTCCAGTCCCTCCTCCGCCAGAGTCGGCAAAGCCACCTCCGGCTCATTTTTTCCACCGGCTGATGACGAGGACCTGGGTGATGCGTACGCAGACATGGACGCTACGCGCGCCCGGGACCGATCCGACGGGGCACGAGCGAGTCGAGCCGAGCGGGTGCAGACGATGAAGAGGAAGCGCCGGTCGGTCTCCAACGGGATGGACTGCTCTGTCGCGACGGGCTCGGCGGCTGCAAGCTCGCCGACCACGAGCTCGCCCGCGTCAACCCCTCACACGGGGCTGGACATGCGGCCGGCGCCGACGTCTTCGTCGGCTCCGTCACCTCAAGGATCACGGGCACCCGCGACCGGGCGAGCTAAGCGACCTCCAACACCGCGGAAGCCCCGACCTCCCGCACCACCACCGCGGCGCCGACCTGCAGCTGTGAAAGCTCCTGCACCATCTGCCGCTCGGCCTCCACCCTCTGCTCCACCTCCACCTCCACCACCCCGAGCGCCGCTACTTGCACACGGTTCAAGCCCGTCGGTTGACAGTCACGATGCTGGCACGATAGAGCCAAGGCCCAAGCGCTCGCGACTGGATACGCCGCCCTTGGGCGTGCACGTGGCAGGCAGTACGACGAGCGCAATACTTGTGCCGGATATGGATTCTTCTGGTGTGTTGCATGGAGGTGAACGCGACCTGTTACCACCGGCTAGTCAAACAATGTCTGCTTTTGATGACCTGCCTCTGTCTCAACTGCCGGGCGGAACGCTCCCTTCTCTTTCCCAGTTTTCTGCGTCGGGTGCAGGTGACTTGGATGCGTCGTACAGGGCAGCGCCGAGCGAGGCAAAGCCAGCTGCGGGCGCGACAAGTAGAGACAAAGGGACGTAGGTGGTTGTGGACGGAGGTTGACGGCTACGCATAAACGGCGCGGGCCCTTCAAAAAAGACTGAGTACTACACCTGACCAGACCCCTGTGAGCAAAGAAAGAAAAACAACGCATGCAACAAAGGCAATGAATGGGTCACCCCGCGTCAACCTGCACGCGTCCACTCTCACAGCCGACGCCAGGCACTCAAGTAGCGGCTCTTGGCGTCGGCGTCCGCGTACAAGCGCCCCGGCGTGAACGACTTGACGTATAGGTTGGTCTTGTCCGTGACACGGCTCACCGCCGCATGGACCATGCCGGCCTCAAAGGATCGCCGCAGGTCGACGACGGCCTCGGTCAAAGTCAAACTCTGCGACCGATGAATCGTGATCGCCCAGCCCAGCACGAAGGGTACCTGCTTGCGCACAGCAACCAGACCGGGCTTGGACAGCAATGGTGCCTCAAACTCAATCATGGGACACTCCACCTCAATCCAAGTGTCCCCTGCCCCACGGACGCCGAGAGAGTTGAGCCGCACACCGTCAGGGAGCGGGGTGTCCACGAAGTGGACGACGGGCGCCCCGCTCGGCAAGTAGTCGCAGATGTAGCCCATGCTCCCGTGGCACAGCCCCAGCTTCTTCTTGGCGTTGGACGTGTACATGACCCGAGCCCCCTTGCAATGTGGGACCACAAGGGGAGCCACGCACTCGGCCAGCGCTGCTTGCACGGCGGGCTTGAGGACGGCGTCGGGGTCGACATTGGCCGGCGTGGTGCCGCGGTCGTTGGGTAATCCCGCCCAGTCCTGACACACAAAGGGAGCCGGCTGCCCCGAGGGGCACAGACGCTTGAAACACTTCAGGTTGTGCGAGATGACTTCATCGTGAGTAGGCATGAGGTGCAGCACGTTGAGCTCCACCTGGCGGTACTCGTCCTCCGAGACGGTTCTTTCCGCCAAAAGACCGAGCAGCGCCGGCGAAAGTAGCCCGAACCGCGCGTCACGGATGGCCGAGATGAAGTGGGGGTCGCATTGGCGGTGGACCCGCCGCAGGTCAAGGAAGTTGTTGGAGAAAAGCAGGGGCCAGCACGCCGCGTGGTACGCCATGTCGCCGTCATGCGGGCGCAGCTGCATAAAGTCACCGAAGGCGTACAGCACGCACTCCTGGTCTGTAGGCCGCCGCGACTGGATGAGCAGCTGCCACATAATGTCGAGCCGGTTCGCTGGGATCATGGAAATCTCGTCTAGGAAGAGAACGCGTACACGGGCGAGGCGACGACGGATAGGTGTGTACCGCTTGGTCTGCAGCAGCCGCGCCGCTTCGACCGCGGCGTTGGGAGACGACGGCATGTAGCCCATACCAAACCCAAAGAAGGAGTGGTACGTGTCACCCTTAGCGGTTTGCGCGGCGCTACCGGTCGGCGCGCATACGACCACCGCCCCGTTGTCTGGCAGCTTCTTGCACAGTAGGGCCTTATACTTGCGCATGAAGAAAGTCTTGCCGACGCCGGGACCGCCCGACACGAAAGTGCTCTTGAGGAGCTGCCCCATGCGCTCGCAAAGTTCGTCGTAGTCGCCAGTGGACGCCAAATGACTGAGCGGCCCAAGCTCCACGTCCCCATCGTGCAGTAAGGTGACGGGGGCGGCAGCACACCGCTCACCGCCGGCCGAGCCGGAAGGAGCGACTCGACGAGGCGGGCCCCTTGCCTCGTGTGAAGGTTTGCTTGGGGTCGACGGAGAAGCGGTACTTGGCGCGGAGAAGCTTCCCAATGTGGGGACCGACACGTTGCCCGTGTTCTTTCCCGCACTTGCCGCCGGATGAACAGGATTCGCGGGCGCCGCCGACACGACCACCCCATCAAACGGGTTGGGGTCGCAGGGCACCGAGGCCGAGAGTCCCCCCGTGCAGCTCCGCGCCTCGACTGCCGTGATCGATTCCCGTGCCGCCCCGTACAGCTGGTCGTACACTGCAGTGAACTTTCGCATCAAGACATGGATGTCGCTGCTGGAGAGCACCTGCTCGGACTGGTCACGCGTCGCGCATGACGGGGTGAGCACCGAAGGCGCGCCACCCACCGTGACGGCCTGCGGATTCGGAGACCTGCCAACGCACTGGCAACCCTCGTTGCCGCCCAAGTCGGTGACGGCACGACCAGCAGCGCTCGGCACAGTAGGCGCCGTCGGTGCCATCGCCCTTGCGTTGGCCGCCCCCGTCTTTCTCCGCTTAGCCGGAGAGGAGCCGTCCTCGGGCTCCATGTCGAGGAAAAATGACGCAGGTCGCTGCGTCACCGCACCAACCGTGACGAGCGAGGAGGAGGGAGACGGCTCCAGACATGTGGGTCCGTCTTCATGACCAACGCAGTCCTCCACTGGGTTGAAGTCGCTGCTCGGCGCCGTGAAGTTGGGCTCCGACGCCTCCTTCGCGCCGCCGAGCACCTCCAGCAGGTCCCGGTGCTGCCGACCAGCGAGCCACGACAGCGCCGCAGCCGCGTTGGCCAAGCGACAAACCACTGATACCCCTGCGCCGCGCGGGGACAGAAGGGACAAAGCGCGCTCCGCTCCCCGCCGACGTGCATCAAATGAGGAGGACAAAGACGAGTTGTAGACAGCGAACCAGCCGGCGTCCGCACCGGCCGCAGCCGCGAGGCGGGGCGCGTCTTCGTTGGCATTGGAGACCGCGTCCAGCCTCATCGGGTCCGTCAACCAACAAAGCGCGTCGGTGTCAGTGGGAAAGACGCCCACGACCAGTAAGCTGCCGAGCGGCATGGTGGGGAGGTAGTGGCCAATGCTTGTAGAGGCGGAGGCCGCGGACAGGTCATGGAACATGCACACATCGGTTGCGAGGATGCCGACGTAGTGGCCCCGGCCGCCGGGAGAGCGGGGACCACCCATCCGTAGAGTCGTTGGATGGAGGAGTGGGAGCTGTAGGCACCAACGAAAGCAGGAGGTGAGGTGCTGGTAAAAAAGGAAGCCGGTGAAGAGACAACGGCAATGAGGGGGGGGGGGGGGGGGGAGGGCAGGTGGCGGCGAAGCAGGCGGTCGGCACGGGTGGAGAAAGAGAAGCGGAAGCACAGGCGGGAAAAGGCAAGCCCGTTGCTGTCACACCCTCCGCGCGTCGAGCAAACACCAGGTGGCGCCCGCACAGGCCATCCCCCAGGCTGCGGACAGCGCATGGCCCGTGCAACGAGGCGTGTGCTGCCAAAATGGCACCCACGGCGGTGTACGCATACCGAGAGGGCGCGTAAAAACAATGGCGGCGCACCCGCGATCCCCGCAGCGGAATGGTACCCGGATGGACCGGGCGGTCTCCTCGCCCGCCCACGCAAACGGGATCAACGATCCCGCAAAATGGGCTGTTGGGGGGGGTAGAAAGGGCGGGTCCAACGGGAGAAGCACCTGGGTGGCGCGTCAGCTAAAATTCTACGCGCTCAAACAGCATGCACGGTTCTGGGCCTCGACGGGGGGCTACTGTTTTTCAACAACGATTTGGATCGAGTACATGCATGCAATTCAGCAAGCTAGGGTTAACTCATCTGTCAGGGTTACGAGGCTAGGGTTAACGCATCAGTTAGGGGTACGAGTGTAACGGCCATGCCGTTAGAAAGCGTCATACACTGGCCCTTGGGCTGAGAAACGCGCGTCCAGGTGCCCGTGTGGAGAGACAGCCAACACGCTCCGGCCGGTCCACTTACGGGCAACCCCAGGCATACTCGACTGGTCATTGCTGAATGTTGCTGTGGACCATTGAAGTGCAGCACCACATGTGCTCCCAGTGAGTGCTTGCCTCGCTTGTGTACAGTCTGGCACCAGTCGACGCCTCGACAGCGGGCTTTGGGTATCCAGCTGTCCGACAGCTTTTTCGATTGGCAATGGTCTCCGCTGGCCCCACGTGGAACTCCGGCCGAAACAAATGAAGAGGTGCTCACCTTGACTGCTCGACAGTGCTTCGTTGTGCTTTTTGGCGCAGTCGCGTGGTCAGCCTGACACCGTACTGGAACTGCATTGGATGTCGATATGGATCTCACGAGGAACGCTGTCCTGCTAAGCTTGTATGCCTGGCTGCTTTTCATGAGAGTCTGATGCTGCCGACAGATGTGCAAGGTGGTGTGTTACCGACAGGCGGCCGCCCCCGCAACACAGACACTGCATCTTCTGTACGGCTACCAGCTGAAGCCGGTCGCGGGCACCTGCCATCAATATGTATCAAGTCCTGAGAAGATTGGACACCATTCCCGTGGAGGCTAAGGTTGGGCGCCCACTCTCAGAGGAGCACCTTCACAGTGCATCGACGAGATGCCCCATGACATGCTGCTCACGGCTACTGCTTGGACCATGCAGGCCCAGCGCGGGGTCTGAGTTTCCCGAAGCCGAACTGCACCTCGGTGCTCGTAGTCCCACCCGAGGCCACTAGTTAGTGTTGGAGTTGTTCATAGTTCGGCGCTGCACTGTCGTCAAGTACGGGCTTCTTTTGCCCCATGCACCCTCATTTTTCCATCCCTGCTACGTAGTAGCACTCCAGGACTGTGCTCTGAGGTAGATGGTGGAAGGCATCTTCCCGCCAGTCTGGGCCTCGTTCTTGTTCGAGGATCAAGGGCATGTTGGCGCCAGAGCCGCGGGTTGCCCTCCATCCGCTGCGTCCTGCCTTTTTTGCGGCTTCTTCCTGCCAGGCCGGTGCAGCAAACAGCTGCTTTCCAGAAGGGATACTGGGTAAGGGAACAGGACTGCATTCTGGGTTGACAATGCGGCCGACGGCTACCTGTGGAGGAAGCTGTGTTAGTGGCACGCGGAGTGGTGTCGTGTGACTTCCGTGCTCGCACAGTGGTTGAACCTCGGTTGAACGGTGGCGGAGCTGACGGCGGGATATGCTGCGCGGAGGCCGCCGGCTCCGCGGCGACCCGCGGGCAGCCGTCGCGTTGTGCAGAGCGATGATGAGGCTCGTACAGCAGGTGACAGCCGCGACGGCGGACGGACAGTGGGGACCGCGGCGGTGGTGGTCACCGGGGTAGCCGCGGCGGCGGCGGATACCGCCGCGGGTGCCGATGTGTTGCGGTGGGGGAACTTGTGGCTGGGCGCCCATGGAGGGTCGTCGTTGTGGCTGTGGAATTATTTCTCTGTGTCTTTGATCACATCCCTCAGACAAAGTGACTGCTGCTTTCTGTCTGTCTTTGACGTTGCTCTGAGGCACACGGCCTGGTCGTCCACGTGAATGTAACGAAGGGAGCAAACAGTTTACAATGAGCATACCAAGTCATCAACAAACAAATCAATAGCGATACGCTCCCTCAACGTCTTCATGTCGTCTTGAGTGTAACTTAAAGGCACCCCAGCAGCAGAGCACTCGGCAGCCGCTAGCGCAAACACGCCACAGCTGCAACCGTCAAGTTGCTCAGGCATGTCCTCGTTCTCCACCAGCGGCCAGTCGTCAATGTGCATCGCGCTAGCTGCTTCTTGACCGAGTTGGTGGCGCGCCTCGTCCTTGAGCCAGTCGCGCAAGTGTGGTACCGCGCCGGAGCTGTCCCCGTCGAGGAACGAGTCGCAGTACTTGAAGACGCAGTTGGCCACGTCTATGACCAGCAACACCCAATGCACCCGCCCGAGGTTGAGCGGGACCACAATGATGTCGACCGCGGCTAGGTCAAGTCCCACCGTCCTCACCCACGAGCGCACGCCGGGGAAGTCGCGGCCCAAGCGGGGCGAGTACATGCGGTTGTAGAAGTACGTGTTGAGGCAGCGGGTCCGCCGCCAGCTGCAGCCCGAAGAGTCGGCCAACCCGCTCCCGCCGTCGATGATTGCCCTTCTCTGGTCGTCGTGGTAGTTGATGAGCTTGAGAAAAGAGTTCATAATCTGGTCGTTGAGCCAGTTCGCGCCGCGCAGCAGGACAAAGTCGGCAACCGACAGGTCAATGTTAGCGCGGTTGCGCGGCCGGACGACCTCATGACCGTCTTGCTCTGCCGTGAAGCTGGCCACGAGAAGATGCTCCTCCTTGGATAGAGGACGGCAGTTAGGACCGCTTGAACGCGTGCCACAGGCGCGTAGCCAGGAAGGAACATCAATGTACCGCCCGGGCACTGGTTCCGGGACTTGGCGTCGATGCACCCGGTCATCCCCATCCGTAGCTTGGTCATCTCCATCCGCAGCTTCGTCATCTCCATGAGCAGCTTCGCGCCCGAGCAGCACTTGTCGCTGGACCGAGGGAGCAGCAGCGCGGTCTTGCTCATGGGCACGGCGTACACGTTGCTCATGGCCAACAGCAGCATCCTGATCAGCGGCGACTGCGGGGGGGGGGGTCGCTGCGCGCCGGCCGTCACACTCACAGGACGGGCCCCTCTGGCACGAGTGCGAAATCCGCTGGTGGAAGAAGGAGGCGAGGGAGATGTGGTCGTTCTCTGCCCGCGGCTTGCCGGAAAAGAGCTTGGCCAGCTTCCTCAAGTTCATGTGCGCCACTTGCAACATGCGGTGAGCCATATACGTGGAGGGCGCCATGTACGCCAAGCTGGTCCTGTTCCCGACCGAGATGGAGTGGGAGACCTCCGCCGCCTGCGTGGCCACGCCCGACGTGGCGCCCAAGCTCTGGTCCGGCATGTAGACGGGTGAGCAGGAGTGAGTGATTGAGTGAGGTCGGTCCAGTATACAGCGCACGCCGTGGTTGCGCAAGATGGGGCGCACCCGCCGCGTCGCATTCTTGTCGATTTTGCACGCGACGTCGTAAAAGATCACCTCTGGGAGCTCCGGGAAGCGCTCAAGCACGATAGAAAGGGCTTCTCCGACGCTCTCCGCGTTGAAGAGCACCCGAAAGCCGAGCGTGACGACGTGGGGGCACACCACATTGAACACCCCCTGGGTCAGACCCGCAATCACAGAGAAGGCCTTGTTGCACGAGTCCTCGTCGCCCTCCTTGTCCGCCGCGTGCCGCTTCTTACCCTTGTACTGGCGCCGCCGTTCCGCAGCGACCGAGTCCGCGATGCCGGGGCGCACGCGAGGAAGGCTAGCGAAAAACTCGAAGGACACGAACGGGTCGTCAAAGTCCGTGTTGCGGTAGGTCGGGTGCGCCGTCCTCCATCGAGCGAAAGCGGCGGCCGTCGGTCTCCCGCCCCAAAAAGAGCAGTAGTCCTCGTTCACCCAATGCCGCTCCTTGTTACGGCTGCTGCCCGCCTCCTTGGAAAACTCAGAGTCGATCACCTTCTCCAGTTCGACAGCATGCCCGAGCAGAGTCCCGACCGCCACGCGGAAGTGCTTGTCCCCGTCAAGGTCGTCGTCGAAGAGGCCAATGAAGCTCGAGACGAATCCCACCCCGTCAGCCGCGCGCGTCATCTTCCGCCACATCTCCTTGCCCTTGAGCCGCAGCCCGTCGGCCAATAGGGCGACCGCCTTTTCGTCATGCGCTTGAAACATGCCCGTTGCCGTCTCGGCTAGCATTGTGACGGCCGGACACCCGGCCCCCACACTCGGGGAACCAGTCCCTCCCAGTCAAAGGGGGACACGTGGATTCGCGTCAGGAGCGATCGGATCCAGTCAGTCCGAAACGGTCACTGGCTCTCGCGAGGGAAATATGTCCTACTAACGCATATTTCGAATCATCTCGGTGGCGATCCACTTGTG
>Ga0209093_1002074_pt1 | contig 11325 bp, 9 predicted proteins | sample SidtaG_4_FD_187450 | JGI IMG/M metagenome (GOLD analysis project Ga0209093, IMG submission 187450) | Marine algal microbial communities from Sidmouth, United Kingdom - Sidmouth_Male1 metaG (SPAdes) (version 2) | ecosystem: Host-associated > Algae > Red algae > Unclassified | place: Sidmouth...
GCGAGATGGGGCGGGACGGGGCGGGGAGGGGCATGGCGGAGTGGGGTGGGGTGGGGCGGGGCGGGGTAGAAGGACGTGCGACGGATGCTGGAGGAGGGCCGGCGGCGCGGCGGTACGGCGGTGGGATCGGCGCGGCCCCCCCCTAGCTAGTGGTGCTGGTGAGCATCGTAGTTAAGCGCACGGCATGCCCCAGGCGAGACCAGCAGGACACCCCGATCCGGCACATTGGCTTTCAAACAATGTCTGGAGGCGAAACATCTAATTTTTTCATTTGGGCTCGCTCGAGAACGGACCGTCAGGAGGGATCCAATAGCATAATTGGTCCGACTTCCATCGCGTGTCGGACGCGAGACAGACCCTAACAGCCCCTATCCGCCCTTTCGGCTGTGAAATGGCCAATGAAGCCGGGTGTGGCTGTGCCTTAGACCTGCCCCCAGATTCTGGAAATGCCTCAGAGTGTTGGAGTGTTTCACCGTGCACCAGAGCCGGCCGCTGGTGTCTATTCTACTTGCCGCCTCATTTGAGCCGATTCGCCTCATTTGAGGCTGTTTTTGATGCCTCTCTCTGACCATGTTCCCAATCTCGGCTGCTCTGTCTGAGAATAGATCTGGACTCAGCGCAGTGCACTTACCCTTGGGCCAACTCGGCGGCCGTTTAAGATGAGAACTCGGAGGGGATGCCCCAGACACCCCAAAACGGCCGCGTTTCCAGGCCATATGAGAGGGAGCCTCACTTGAGGCTCATCCGAGCCTCATTTGAGCCTCGGGAGCAGTATTTCTGTCTTCCCAATTTTGGCCGATCCCGTCGATGTCAAGAAGGGTGGTCAACTGTGCAAAACTGTGTCTCAGCCATCCATTCAGCCGGATAAAGTGGATCCGCCAGTGGGCAGTTGACCGAAACCCGGTGTGGCCTTCGACCACATCGGCCAAAATTGGGAAGACAGCAATAGAACGGACACTAGAGGACACACATGCAGGCGGGTTGGAGGTCCGCCTGAGGGCCCGCCGTCGAGCTGGTTGACACCTGGCCCTGCAACACTAGAATATCAGATTGATTGAAATGTTGACTGCCAGTGACATGGATCACCCTCGGCTGAAAACGGACTGACGCTTGTCGAGGATTCTCATCGGCAACCGCCAAGTCAGCAGACCCGCTGAAGGGCCGTCCTCGGCGATGCGGAGAGGCTGGCGGCGGAAGGTTTGAGCAGGCATTCCCCTCGCTTCCGCCGGCGCGCGTGCGCGCCCTTCCGCTTGCAGTCGCCGCTGTCCGGAGCCCCGGCCGCCAGATCTGCTTCCGATCCTTCAGCGTCGCGTCGGTCCAGCGCCGGCCCAGCGCAGGCGCGCGCGCGCGCGCGCCTTTTCCACGGGCGAGCCTGTAGTTTTGGGAGCACGCGAGTGGTGGCGTTTGTCGTTTTGCGCGATGGCGCCTAGAGGAAGCCGTTGATGCACGATAGTCGGGCGAAGGAGGGCCCGCAGGCGACAGGCGGCGATTGGGGGCGGCACTCTCATCCGCCCGCGTCGGTGTGCCGAGAGCTCGCTCGGGGGAGGCACGGGCATCCCCTAGGGTAGCTGTGGAAAGGGGGTCATTGGGATGTATTGTGGAGTCCCCACCCAGAGCTGCAACGACAGACGGTGCCCGTCGCTAGTTCCTTAGTGCTTGTGCGTGTACGTCGCGATGCCAGTATCCTGGTAGGTCGCTGGGTCGAGCGACGTGATGGGGCGCGGGGCGGGACCGGCGACCTGACGGGGCGCGGGGTGGGTCCAGCGACCTGATGGGGCTCAGGGGGAGGCCGGCGACCTGACGGGGAGCGGGGGGGGCGGGAGACCTGATAGGGTGCGGGAGAGGGCAGGCAACCTAATGGGTAGCAGCAGGGGTCAACCGACTGCCAACGGCCAGGGCGGACAACTTACGTACGTGTGAGGGAGGGTGGCGTGTTCAGTAGCCGTGGAGGGCGACCCGGCGGAGCGGGCGCCCAAGAAGGCGCCCAGTATGGCAGCCTCCTGTCTGTTTGGATTGCGTCGCCGCACAGAGAAAGGAGGGTAGCTACGCCTGAAGCCCCCTACTGACAATGCTTTGCCTGCGTGATACTCCCCCGTACCATGTGGTTCTCTCGCTCCCCCCTACTATCCCATTTTAACTATATCTCCTACCCTGCGCGTCGCTCCTCCTTCCCCCTCTTTCTCCTCCGACGCCAGCCGTCAATGTCGCACAGAAGGTGAATGGCCGACCCACCCTGCCACCCCACCAAGACGGAGCCGCTCGTGGCGGCCTCCCGTTCCCTCGCCGAGACGTGCGCAAACTGTCCCCTCCCCCCTTCCCACTGCGTACCTCCTCCCTCCCCGCATTCTTCTAAATAATGATTGAACAGGTTGTGCGGCTGGCCGCGGCGGCCGTCACAGCAACTCCAAGCCCGAGGGCCACGCGCCGCATAATGAAAAGCTGCACAAGAAGCACGAGCTGCGGTCGCCGATTCCGTGTCCACCAAGACCGCCCGCGGCCATTTCCAAGGTCAGGGACTCTTCCGCTCCCCAAAACCGCTTCTTCTGTGTCCCGTCGTATGTAATAAAAGATAAGCCATGCATTCATCGTGTATTAAAGAAAAGAAAGCGTATCTACATGAACTGCCATCGCCCCGACCCCGGGTTGTTCCGACTACGAGGCGCACGGTTAGAGAGTGAGCCTATGCTCCCCGTCCACCGACCAGCCGAGGGTAGAGGCGGCTCTGGCGGCTGATTGCCGGCGGGAGACTTGTAGAACGGGCACGAAGAACGGTTGGCGTTGCCCTTGCACAGAGGGCTGGCGCACACAACACAGTGCCGCCGGCGCCCCTTTCGAGGTGATCGATCCCCCATTTCCTCTCCTTCCGCGCATGGCCGACGCCGACGTGGGGCGTCGTAAGGGTTGAGCGCCCTGTCCACCGCCTGATAGAAGTCCGCCGGCAGTATCGCCACCAGTGCCGTATCGCCTGCACCCGGCGTGCGAGCCGGTGAGGCAGCACGATCACTGTGGGGTCCCCTTCCCACCCCGGCCGCCGCAGCACCGACCGCCTCCCCGCTCGTCTCTACCTCCGCGGCACCGACCGTCTACCCGCCTCCCCCGACCGTCACCGCATCGTCCATGTCCCTGACCGCCTGGGCACCTGCCGTATCCTCCCAACCAGCCCCGGCGCCCCCTTGCCGCGCCCCGCCCACGTCGCACAATGCGCCAGGGACGATGCCGGTGCTACCGTCGTCGTTGATCGGCGCCGGTGACTGCCTCACATGGGAGCGCCTCGACGCGCCGGTATACACAGACTTGCCGCTCCTGATTCGGCTCGGCACTCGGGCGCTCACTGGCCTGTGGCTGCTGGCCGCGGCCCCGAAACCCATCCTCCCCACGTTGGTACCCGCGATGCGCGGCTTCGACGTGCTCGGGTGGCTCAGAAAGATGGTGCTGGCAATGTTCTGGATCCGGTCGTAGAAGGCCTGGTACATTGTCATGTGCCCGACGGTTTTGAAGTGGATCATTGGCATCTGCACGCGCCCCTTCCGCTTGTGTTTTTGGGCGGCAGCCTCGGTGGCGTGCCGCAACCAGTCGTCTGCGGCAGCCTTGTTGAACTCGTTGGCCATCGCTAAAGCCGTCGGCGTCCCCAGCAGCTGGCGCCGCAGGCGCTCCTTCAGCTCCAAGTACAGTACCTTCTCCTCCTTGGTGTGGACCGGGAGGATCGGCACGCCGGAGCCCATCGCCGCCGCCAGGGACCGCTTTTGCTTGGACATGCGCTCGAAAAGCGGCTCGATCTTCTTCCGAATCTTCTTGCCGGGCGAGCCGCATTCGTCGAGAACGTCGGGCGCTAGCGGCGTCACGCCGCAGTAGAACTCCGGCAGCGTGTACTCCGCGGCGTGCTCCTGCAAGAGGAGAATGTCGTCGAGGATCCACATGTCGGCGTGGCCGATGCACGCCCCGCCCGTCCGATTGTTACGCGCAGCGCGGAGGTTGTGGCGATGCACCCACTCCACAACAGCGTAGTGGATGAGCTCTGCAGAGGCGCCCCGCATCGACATAAAGTTCTTGACCAGCTTCTGGTGCACGCTCCCCTCGTTTGAGTTCGTGCCACGGCTACAAAGCCAAAGCGGGAGCCCGTCCAGGTCCTGCGTCCGCAGCGTGTAGAGCGGGGCGTCGGAGTGGTCGGTTCACCAGCCGGCCTTGGCCATCAAGATCACTTTCCGGGAAGCGGTCTTGGCCGCGCTGTTGAACAAGCGCTGCCCAGTGCTGGCGTCAAGGATGTTTTCAAAGTCCTTGAAAACGGCCTCCAGCCGTGGGACGATGACGACCGCCGCCGGCACCGCACGCCGCACGCGCCGGTTCACCCAAGTCGCCTTGTGGTAGAGCACCTCAAGCCATGTCACTTCCGGGCCACTTCTCCGCTGCGACGCGCTCAGCGAGCTTGGCGTCGCCATCGTTGTAGAACATCAACGCATGCACAAAGCACCGACTGAAAAGCGCCGTCGCGCCGTGGTTCTTGGGCACGTGTCGTAGGACCCTGTCCAACACGTGCAAAATGTCGGCCATCACGCCAGAGCGAAGGCCCCGTGCCGCCGCTCCGCATTCTGCTGCAGCTTCAGCGTCACTCAAGTCCTCCCCGTCGCCCTCCACGGCCTCCTCTCCACCTGCATCCCCGCTGCCGGAAAATGCACGGCCCACAGAAGGCTCGCCGCCGTCTGGCGACTCCTCGTCGTCCGTCTCGGCGTCCTTGTCACCGACCGCCACGCCCGGCACGACCCCCTTCTCGCACATGGTGGCCACGGATGCTCGCAGCCCCTCCACTGCATCACAGAAGCCCGCCACCCCGCCGCTCACGGCCGTGACCGGGTGCAGCACCTGGGCGCGCTCGGCTGCTAGGCGACGCTCGACGGCTTGGTCTGCGTCACGTAAGTGCAGACGGGGTGCCACCATCAATGGGTCCTTGCCAAGCTGCGCACTCTCGCGCATGAGCGCGGCCAGCGAGCGCGGACCCCTCTTGGGCGAGTAGGGGAGAGCAAACGCCGGCACTAGCACCTCAATGACCTTGACCCACACCCGCTCCTTTGCCCCGACGACAAAACTGCCGTACTTTTCTGGCTGGGCGTCGGCGACAACGCAGCGCGCCACCCTTCGTGTCCCGCTAGCGTCGGAGAGGTACAGCTGTTTTCCGATGAGCGTCGACGTCATCGACGGGACGGGGCTCTCGGCGCTGAAGACGTATTGGTAGACGAGCAGCGACGCGTAAGATTCCATGGCAGCGGACGTCTGCTGGTCCACAGTGAGCTCCCGCGACCAGTCTGACAGCCGGACCGCGGGGTCCTTGTCGAGGACGCGCTTAGGTAGCACGGAGAAGAGCCCGGCCAGGCCGATCGTCGCGCTGCCGACAAGCTGCCTGGCCTTAGAAAAGTTTTCGCGCTCAATAGTGCTCGTTACGTCGACCCCAAAGTTCGCCAGCAGCTTCTTGCGGTCGCCTCTAATGCTTTTTTCCGCCTCGACCACGGGGAGATGGGCGAGCAGCGCCTGTAACTGTTGCGGAATCGACCGCATGCGCGACACATGGAGCACGAGCGTCTCTGTCCGCGAAGACACTTGTACCACCCGGACGGTTCCAGGGCCGCGGCCGCTCGGCCCACCGGCACGAATCCACGCGGAATCGAGGCCGAGCACGCGCTCGGTGCACGAGCGTGTCACGGAACGGTACATGTTGTCGATGGCGTCGTTGGCCGCTTCCGTCTGGAAGATGTAGTGCACGGAGTGGTCGGACGGCGCGGGGGGGGAGAAGGGGACGAGAGCAGGAGACCCGACACCATTCGGCTCCATGTTGACGCTGGTCTTTCGCAGGCCCGGGTACACGCTCTCCAAGAACGGCGCCTCGGCGGTGGGGTTGTCGGTGAAGAGGACGTCCATCTGCGTCCGCGGCAGCCCTAACGCGATCATTCTCTGCTGTACGGATGCGTGTACGTGACGCAGCTCCTCCAGCGTCTTTGTATGCGTCAGCACGGTGGCCATCACGTCGGTGCGCTCGGTGACGAGGGAGTAGGCCGCTATAAATAGCGGGCGGCCGTTGAACTTGAAGTTGCTTTTCAGGATCTTGAAGACGTGGTCGCCCGACCGCATCCTCGCGGGTACCATGGCGCACCGCTGCTTCATAAAGCCCTCCAATGGCTTCATTCCGCGCGTGTAGACCGACCGGTAAAACTTCTTGGAGCCATCTGCGCCGTCGTAGCCATCGGAGTCATTGAATATCGAAAAGCGGGGGAACTGCCGCGCCGTCTTGGCAGAGCAGCCCGAGATGCGACTCTCCCCCGTCGGTGACTCTCCCATAAGGTCTGCTAGTCGCGACATGTACGCCAGCTCCTTGCGGTGGTGGCCACGCGTGTGGTTCTCGCGCATGTAGGTGGCGAAGGGCCCAAAGCCCGATCCGCCCTCTGCCCACGACCGCATTGAGTCGAACACCATCTGAGTCACGCCGAGGCTGTGAGTGAAGATCACCGGGAACACGAGGCGCACATGTGGCGGCGCGCGCTCAAGCAGCGCGTCGCCCCACGAACGGAAGCACTTGTTCTTGTGGTTCTTTGAGCACCGGAAGCGGCGACAGATGGCAAAGATGCACTCTTCCATGTCAATTACCCGTCTGAAGTTAGACCACCCGTCGGCGGTCACATCTTCGCTGCGGCACGTTGGGCAGAAGGGGCGGTAGGGCCCGCGCAGGTCAAACGGCGCGAATACGATGATTCGAGGCAGGTAGTAGTCCTCAGGACACAGAATGTGCTGCGCGGCGACGGGATCGGGGGGTTTCACCGTAAACGAGACCATCTTGTGGAGATCGTGGTTGCCCTTCACGAGGCGAGTCTTCACCCACTTCTTGTAAAGGCGCACCGTCCACCGCCGCTTGCCCCCTCGCCGCGCGCTGGCGCACCAAGCCGCCGGTCGTGGTCCGGTCCCTTGCGTAGCCTCTCTCGGCACGCCGGCCGACTGTACCGACGGTGCGGCGGACCAATCCGTCGGCGCGGTCGACGAGCTCGTCGGCGGGGCCGACGAGCGGTTTGGTTGTGTCGACGAACCGGTCGGTGCGGTCGACGGCAGCGCCGCCGTCGGCGCCATTTTTGCTGCTGACGCTGCCGCGGCAGCGGCATGTGCTGCCGCAGTCGCCATTTCCGACCCACCTGCTCCCGTCTCCGGACAAGAGGAGCCCGACGATGTTGACGCCGCCGCTGTCGTTGTGGTAGATGGTGCGGCCGCTGGAGCAGGAGGAGGTTGACGTGCGGGGGGCGACTGAAAAAATGCCGTCGCCGCACTCGCGTCAGTGCCCGATGCCAGGGCGGGAAATTCGACAGTCATGTCGGCACCGAGACAGTGGGACACGGGCAACGCAAAGTCGGCAAGCTCCTCCTCATCTAACAGCTCATCGTCCGCATTACCATCGGCACCCGGCAGCGACCGTGCGTCCCAGTCCGTGTCGCTGGCACCATCGTCCTCCACACCCCCGTCTGTTTGTGCAAGCGGTTCGGTCAGGTCGTCCTGGTCCAAGAGGGCGCGCAGATCGGGAGGAAATCAGGGGGCAGTGGGGGCAGAGGCCGCCGCACCAACACTTGGGTCACGCTCCATAGTCGCAACTCCACCAACACCGTGCACAGGACCGCCGACGGGGAGCTTACCATCGTCAGCGTGAAGGGGGCCGCTCGGAACCCCGCACAAAGCTGCGGGGCGAGCGTAGCCATCGGGCGCCAGGGCAGAGTCAGCGCCGGCTGCTGCACCCGCCTTGGCGGGGGCGCAGGTGGAGGTAGGGGCTGGGGCCATGTTCACGGCCGCACAAGCCTCAGTGTGCGGCGGGGTGGCGCGTGGCGTCACGGAGACGGCAGCAGCAGGAGCACCAGACGGGATGAAGGCCGAAGGAGTCACGAAACCAGCGCGAAGTGTCAATCCATGGGGGATGGGAGCGACGGGGGGCGCAGCCGCGGCGGCCGGTGCCCTCCACTCGTGCGGCACCGTTCCAGTGCCCTTTGACGGCAGCGTCAGGCGACTCTGCTTCGGGTCATGAGCCGCCAGGAGCGCGTTGGTCTTTCGCCCTGCGCCGACTCGCGTCCCCCCCCGCATCGTCAAACCAGAGAGAACTCCCAGAGAGGTGGGGACGTGGGGGGAAGGAGGAACAGCCGGATGTGGGGATGGTCGGGCGGACAAGGGCGGTGGCGGGCGGGAACAGGAACAGGCGCCCGCGGGAATGTGCGGGGGAAGCCAGGGAACGGGACGGGACGGGAAACTGTGGGAGCGAAGAGTACGGCACAGGGCGAAGAGGGGAAAGTCGTGTCGGGCGGGATACGAGCGTTGACGGTCCGCTCAACAATCGGAAAGGGGAGGGGGCGCGCCGACGACAAGCGACGCCCGCAGTCAAAGGCACTCGCTACTGGTAGCCGGGGGGACTGCTCGCCAAAGGCCCTCGAGCCACTCGATAATTGAGTCCCGCGACGCCGCCAGATCGGTGGCGGCCGACGGTCGGTCACGCGCGCGTGTGCAATATCCCGTGCCGCCTATCGTAGCACGCAGCAAAAGGGCGGTCGCTCGAGTCCGGAGCAGGGGTGACGACGGACCCTCCCGCAAACACTGCGTCGCGCCAAGCTGCAGTGGCGCCAATGCCAAAGCGCGTGCGGGAAGCCCTTCCAGTGCGCGGGCGCGCGAAGCGCTTCCAAATGCCGCGGGTCGACGCGCCGTAGATGGTTCGTCGCTGCGCGCGCGCGCTGCCAGCTGGCCAGATGATTTCGCCCAGTCCAGCGGCCAGATGACGTCGCTAAGTCGATCGGGGCCCCTCCGGACTTGGCACGCAAAAACGGGAGTTGTGCAAATAAAAAGTAGCCGGTCGGACCTCGGCGACGTGGGGCGGGGCTGGCCAATGATAATCAACTAGGTACCCGTGGGCCGGCTTGCGCCTCGTGCTTCTGTGACTCGCATCAGAGAGGGCAAGGGTCCGCTCAATAACTCTCAGAAAGCTATGTTATCATTGGAAAAAGATTATTCTTATGAAAACTCTAATTCACGCTCATTGACTGCGCCTCCAACATGCCAATTCCACAACAGTACCTTACCGTACTCTCCCCGCTTCACCCCAGCCCAGCCCACCTATCGGTCCCAGCGCATCTCACCCCACCATATCTACGGCACCGGCACCTTCCCATACACCCCACCCTGTGGGATTAATGACGTTGGTTAAATAACCAGTAAATGGCGACCGACCGTAGATGCGCGATGAAGCGAACGCTATCGCCTTAAAGGCGAGGAAGAAGAACCTTTGTTCGTGCAACATCCGATGGGGAGCCGGGGATGCCGACGACGGCGAACCCCGGTCCCATGGTGCTTTTATTATCAGACGGTAAAGGGGCGGGGTCGATCGACCGAGCGGTCATAAAGATCGACTAACCACCAAAATAGAGACCATAAAAGAAAGGACAGATATACAAGACGGAAGTAACCTCCCAAAGGTCGAGCCACAAGTCAGTTCAATCCTCCGCGTGAATACTGACCAGTCAGGGGGGCTACTGGGCCCAATATCCGAATGTTAAGTAGATATGCTACATACCCCTGTACTGAGATTCGAGACGTCCCGGCGAGTGGGCGCAGATCGACTGATCCGCCACCACGAACGCCACAAGTGGCAACCAATCGGGGTGTCGCGTCACGACGCGCGAAGGGGTGTGTGGGCGTTACGCCGTGGCCGGCGCCTGCAAAGGGGATCGGGGAGACCCCTGACACTCTCGCTCGAGGCGGAGTGATGGAGTCCGGGGCCCGAACGGTCGCGAGAGGCCCAGAATGGCCGATGCGTGCCGGGGGCCAGAGGGCGCGAATGGGCAGCCTCTGGGCACCCATGGAGCGGCAGTGGCCGCGCAGGCACCAGATTGGCCCCTACAGGGGGGGGGAGGGGCCGGGCTTGCGTGCCGCAGAGGGCACAGCCAGGGGCAGCTGGGCGGGCCTCTGGGCTCGCCCCATGGTATATATACCGGGGGGTTGCGGGACGGCGAGCGCCTGTCCGGTTCCCCATGCCATTTGGCGTCCGGGTTGAGTAGCCCAGATGGGCAGGTCGCGGTGGCCTGTTCTTGCGCACTTTGTTGACCTCTGGGTCCCTCGTCCGCCGTGCCCCAACCGTCGCGAGGCGAGGCTGTCACGGCCTTGCCCTCGGCGGGGGGGGGTCGTTGCGCTTTGGCGCACACGGTGGGCGGGGGGACGGGGCCGGGCTCATAGCCACGGAGGAGTCGGTTGCGCGGCTTGTGCACAGCCGGTTGACCTTTAGGTCGTGGGGAGGAGGGTGTGGACGCGTGTCGGTGGGGGGGGGTTGCGAGCAAGCGCGGCTGTCTCCAAGGTCTGTTGCCCGCCGCGGCGTGCCGGCGGCAAGTTCAAGGCCAAGATGGCGGGTGGCGGCAGCGACGTCCAGATGGCCGACGCGGCCGGCGCGGCGGGCAGCGGTGCCAACGGCGCGGGCAGCCCAGCGGGGCGGGCCGGGTCAGAGGCGAGCGTCCGCTCTGGGTCGCGGCGGGACGGGTCGTCCGCCGACAACGGGCGCGACATGCGTGGCGGCGACAACCCGGACGGGGCGGATGACCAAGAGGCTGAGCCGCCGCTCGTCGAGGGGGCGGGGCCGTCGCGTATCCGGCGGACGTACTTCAGCCCTCCGTCCCTTGGGACTCGTGACAGTATCCCTGTCACGAGTGACGACGTCCTTATGGACGCGGCGACGAACAACCGCCGCGTGGCCCTAGTTTGTGTGGAACAAGGCCATTGGGGCGTCCCGCCGGCGTTTTTGGACATCCTCAACGGGGTTCCGGACGACCATGTTGACGCCGTCGTGGCGGAGGTGCATGGTAACGCCAATTATGGCAACCAAGGCGAGGCGCGGCAGGCCTATGAGGTCTTGGCCTATGCCAACGAGTTGGTCCGTTACGGACGGCCCTTCCATGACTTCCATACGCGTCTTTACGCTTGGGCCCTTTTGATCCCGGTCCACGAGATGGGGACATTTGAGGTAGCCGCCAACAACTTCGGGCGGCTGCGCCGTGCTTGGCCGGAGGCCTTCTTCCTGTCGCGCCGTACGGCCACAGAGTTGTCGGTGCCTTTTGCCCAGGAGGCAGGCATGGAGGACTACCTCGAGGAGCTCATCGAGGCGGCTCGCGAGGCGGAGCACGCCGTGGAGGAGAAGTTTGACGCGCGCACATTGGCGTTGACTTCCCCCTTTCGGGCGCCGAGCTATGCTCCCGCCCATCGGCGCGCTCAAGACGCGGCTCGCATTACGAGCCGCGGGCTGCTCCCCACCGCTTGGTGTTCCGGTGTTATCCGGGCGCC
>Ga0209093_1002075_pt1 | contig 11324 bp, 12 predicted proteins | sample SidtaG_4_FD_187450 | JGI IMG/M metagenome (GOLD analysis project Ga0209093, IMG submission 187450) | Marine algal microbial communities from Sidmouth, United Kingdom - Sidmouth_Male1 metaG (SPAdes) (version 2) | ecosystem: Host-associated > Algae > Red algae > Unclassified | place: Sidmouth...
GCAAGCCAGGCATGCCTGGGATCGGCATGGGCAAGTTGAGCACGTGGCAGAATTCAGCCAACCAGCGTTCGACAACGCTTGTCACAAACACCGTCACAAACACGGACCCATGTCACGGAACGGGCCTAAAATGGGCGCCCCTCACTCGGCGATCCGCGTCATAGACGTCTGCAAAAAGAGTGGCTGTGCCGATCTGATCCAAATTGAATGGGGGAAACACAGGCATTTATGATGACACGCTCCGCGATCTGAACGGATTTGATCCGGACATGCAAGCAGGTCCTTAAAATGTTTGTCGGCGGAATGCGCCGAAAATCTGGCGCTTCCCGCAATCCATTTCTTTGTCAACGTAGCCCATGTGCGCAACCCGATTGCCAGGCGAATCTGTATGGAATTGATCCGGGCCGCTCCCGCGTGTCCTTATATCGTTTGGAGGTGCAATGCCTTTAAGTTCTGGGCCATCCCGCAAATGTACTTCCGAGGCCCCATGCGACGTCGCGATTGGGCACTTCCGAAACGCGAATAACGGACGGACAAGTAGTATACCACGCGGTTTATATAGATAGACAAGGTAGGACCAGCGCGGGCTCTAAGAGCCCACATCGGGGCGATGCGCCCAGACCATATGCTAAAGTGTCCCTCAGGCACGCGTGGCAGGCCATCGCCTCGACACCGTCGCCCTGCACCGCTGGCCGAAAGGGACGCGCGGAGCTGAGCGGTGGCGCTCGCGAGAGCCCACCATAGGACCATGCGCACTGATCAGACGCTCAAGTATACCGGTGGCACGCGTGCCAGGCGCTCGGCTCGGCGCCCTCGCGCTGCGCCGCTCGTCGAAACGTACTCGCGGGGCCGAACGAGGGCGCTAAATTCGACGCCCTCGCGCTGCGCTGCTCGCCAAAACTCTGGGCGTTCCCGATATTCCTCTGATTGAACCAACTCGATTTACTGTAAGTCAGGTGAACAATTCGACGGCCTCGCGCTGCGCCGCTCGCCGATCTGGAAGGATTTGATCCGGGCGTGCATGCAGGTCCTCAGAATGTTTGTGGTCGGAATGCGCCGAAAATCTGGGCGCTCGCGCAATCCATTTGTTTGCCATGGTAGCCCGTGTGCGCGACCCGATCGCGGGCGTCCCATTGGTGGGCTGCACAGACAGACAGATATACATGTGGCCCACCGCTAGCTTTATATAAAGGGATAAGCTTTCAGTGCTTGTCGGAGTCATTGAGAGTCGTTCTGCGGTCGCTCAGAGTCATTTGGTGTCGTTTTGAGTCGTTCTGGAGTCATTGGTGAGTCATTTGGAGTCATTGGTGAGTCGTTTGGAGTCATTGGTGAGTCGTTTGGAGTCATTGGTGAGTCGTTTGGAGTCGTTCTGGAGTCATTGGTGAGTGGTTTGGAGTCGTTCTGGAGTCATTGGTGAGTCGTTGGTGAGTCGTTGGTGAGCCGTTGGTGAGGCTGTGTCTTGACGGCGAGTGCACGTGCACGTGATTGGGTCCGAATATGGATATAAGTCCGTCGCGCACGCGTGATGTGACCACCGCTGTCTTGACGGGCCACCAAAACTGTCGTGATTAGATTGTTTGAAACGCAGCAACTGGAGTGGGCAGATCGCATCTCCCATCTATCGCAAGAAAGTTTTCGGACACAGCACGCCTGCTACGTTGCGGCAACCATACTCGCAGGAGCGGGCCCCACCGGACACGATCCGCCACATTGCTGTCATGTGGCCACTTGAGATGCGTAGCTCCAGGTAGCATCCGGAGAGAGCTCTCGTCCAATCATGCGCGCCGGATCAAGGGCATCTCATCAAGATTGTTCCTGTCCGAGCATGTTCACGTGTGCGAGATTTTTGAAAAATCTCGCACACGTGAACGTGCTCGGCCCGGATCGGCCCGAATCGGGAAAGTGGGCCCGTTTCGGACGGTAAGTCCGTTCGTGCGCGGGTCACCCGGTCTCAAAACTGGTCGACGCGATTGGGGAGTGATTGGGGCGTGATTGGAACGTCGCGTTCCCATTGGCTAGAACGCACTTGTGCACGCCGGGCACGCGCCGTCAAGACAGAGCCTGAGTCGTTGGGAGGGCCAACTGGTGTGATTTATTTATCTGAATTTCAAAGACCCTCTTTCGTCGACCGCGTCTCTCCCATCGACGCGACAGTGCCGCTGCCGCCCGCCGCGCCGCCGTGGGCGTCTTCCGAGCAGCGGTTGACCGACATTGTCTTCCGCTACCCGTCGCGCCCCGACGCACCGGCACCCGCTTGTGCGCATAGTAGTGACGCACGTCGCCGGCGCCAATAACCCTGTCCATATCGTGATCAATGATGCGGAACCAGTAGCGGGCGCTGCCGGCCGAGCCGCACGTGGTCAGCGCTTGGAAGAGGCGGAAAAAAGCCCGCGGCCGACAGCCGCCCGCGCTTGCATACACGCGCACGATCGTCGCGACGGCGCGCGGGGTGAGGAGGCCCTTGGATTGACAAAAGGCGTTGAGGGAGCCGGCGCAAACCCACGTGTCGCCATCCTCGCTCACCACTGCCGCGTCGCCAATGGCGCCGTGGCCGCCGCAGTGGTAGGCGCACGCAAGGACGTGGGGGGCGGTCAAGGACGGGTCAATGACCGACAAGTTGGAGTCGGCGCTGCTGCTCGTGGAGATGGTCGACATGGGGGGGGGGCTGTAGCCGAGGGGGGGGGACTCCCGGCCGTCGCTGTCCGCATCGTCGGCGGCCGAGGAGCGCGGCACGTCCAGGGTGGGTGACGGACACGGCGGCTCGTCGGCGAGCGACATGCACGACGACCAGGAGGTCAACTTGACAGAGCCGCCACCGTCTGCCGCGGCGGCCGCCGCCACCCGGGCCGCCTTCTCGGCAGCGGTAGCCAGTGCAGCGGCCGCCGGGCAGCTGCAATCGACGCCCGCCGTCGCGTCCTCCACCAGGTCCGTCCAATCCATGAGCATCCCCGCAAAGCGGGTCGGCGCGAGCGCCGCCAGCGCGCCGCCAAGCACCCCCGACGTTTCCGCGGCGGTCAGCGAGCCGGCCAGCCGCACCGCCGCCAACTCGCTGGCCGAGTACCCCTTGGCGTCTGGGTCCGCGTGGATGCCATACTACTCGTGGCGGAGCTTAAGAACTTTGTCGAGCTCCGGCGGCCAAACCCACTGGCGGGGTGAACGCGGTCGGGCGGCCATGGGGGGGGTTGGTTTGGGAAGATGCATGTGCTGTATGTCGCTGTACATCAAGTGGCCGTACGGACAACCCGCCCGTGGACTTTCCATCTCCCTGGAATTGTACACCTGCTCGTTGCTCGTGCCACGGCTGCGGTAGGTTGTATGCGCACCGGTGGATGCTATCCAGCTGCTGTTGTCTGAACGGCGACGGCGCGGTCGGCGGTAGCGCCGGGGTGTCCCGGTGCGTGGTTCACGAGGGCAGGCCTTTGCCGAGCGCGTGGGACGGACTTCCTTCGGTGCCGGGCGCTCCTGTCCCACTGCAGTGAAGAGCTATACCGAGTGAGGTGCCTGGCATGCAAAGCAATGATGAAGAAAACTAGGTGCTCGAGACAACAGAAAAGAAGAAATATTAACGGACACCCCAGACTCTGAAGACCAGACAAGGACCTGACACACAACCGCCCACCGCACCCGCCACTTGCGTCCCTTCCACCCACCCGCTACAAGCTCACATTCGCGCCGCGATCGCCCCCCTCCTCATCCCTCCGCGTGCGCGTCGCCCGCCGCGACGCCCGCGCTTCCACGTTGCGCAGGTACTCTGGATTCCGCCCGAACCCGTACAGCGGGCACTCCCCGCAGTCCCCCTCCGGGCAGTCCTCACACCGGATCCCCCCCGTGCGCATGACGTCCGCCTCGCTCGTCCCCCGTGCCCCCTCTGAGACGCCGTCACCCCCCACCAGCCGCGCCGTGTTGTTGATGATTTGCCCCTCCCGCTCCCGCTCGAGGGTGACCAAGTCGTCAAACGACACGTCTGGGGCAATCTTTAAGGATCTACAGAAGGACGTGGCGGCGGCGAGCAAGAAGATGCAGCTGTTTGGCAAGGACATGTTTGACTTGATGGAGGATGACCGGGACGCCAAGGCGGCGTATGAGGCCGTCTCGGCGGCCGAGGCCGCCAACATGATCACACCTGCCGAGGCGGTCGTGAAGGCCGAGGCCGACGTGGTGGCCAGAACGTTGAAGGCGGTGAACGAGGAGGGCAAGAACCTCGAGGGCGGTGGACCGTTGCACCCTGCCAACGCGGCTGGGTGTCTTGACGCGGCCGACTGCGTCAACGCGGCCTACGGCGTCGACGCGGCCAACGGCTTCAACGTGGAGATGGGCGGCAATGCGGTCAATGGAGCCAGCACGGACAAGGGTGCGAACGCGGAGAACGTGGCCGGCGCAGCCAAGAACGCCTCCGCGGCCAACTCCTCCCGAGCGACGAAGGGTGGCGCGTTGCTGAGGAACGTCGCAGACGCCAGGTCGCTCAATGTTCTCAAGAGGGTCAAAGCGTGGAGCACCCGGCGGGTCAAGGAGCCTGCGCAGACAGACTACACCAGCTGTGGTCCCTTAGCGTTTTCTGTTTTTGTGGCATAGCGCGCACGAGGTCAACTCCAGAGTATTGCCGTGCGATGCCGTTGCTGTCCGCTTGAGCATGGTTGCGGCAGTGGTGAGTGTTGGAGCAGAGCCAGGCCGGGGCTGGGGCACGTAATAATTTGCCCCCGCCCTCTGGCGGGGCCGGGCTCTCCTCGGAAGCCCAGCACCTGCAGGACGCCGCGCCTGCCCGGGCTAAGAACTGACAACGGTACCAAGGGGGGTGTTCCCCATCCTAGGGGGTTCGGACCTGCCCGTGGGCTTCCACGTACGGAGGGGGCCTGCAGGAGGAGGAGAGGGCCGGCACCGGGACGATGCCTGTCTGGTACCAGGCGGCCGTGAGCGGCCGGGTCGGCGAGACAGAGAGCTACTGCGTGCGTGTGTGCTGGGCGGACGAGTGGGCTCCTGAGGGCGTATCTATAGGGCCGAGCCCGGGGCTTATCCCCGGGCACGGAGGAAAAGGGACCTACTATCTATCGTCACGTCTCACCCCCGTGAGGAGAGCGCGGGCTAAGGGCACGCGCGACATTGTAGCGGTTTCGCCAACAGGTTATGGGCCCAGGCGAGCCACTGCGCGCACCGTACGGTCTACCGGTGAGCGCGTGGGAGTGGTGGGTTGCCCAGAAACGGGACCCGGGCTGTATGAGTGTTGCGAAGACGACGCCTGACGACATCCCGGAGCTGGTGGAGGACCCTGAGGCAACAGCATCACCGGTGAGGACACCGGAGCGGGCCGAGGCGGCGCCCGCGTTGGCGGGTGACCCCGGCAACACGGTGTCCGCGCACCATCCACGCACCTAACAAGGCGTGGTGGTCGCGGGGGCGGCGGGGCAACCATCCGCGTGCAAGGATCCCTCCCGAGCGGAGGGCCGCCTGGCAAGGGACCAGCCTCCCGGGCGTATAGGGCCGCGGCCCTTCCGCTGAGAACTGCGACATGGCCTCGGCGGGCAAGGATTTGCCACGCGCCTCGGCCAAGCTGGACGTCGATAACTACATGAGCTGGAGCCACGAGATGGAGTACCTGCTGCGCTTCCAGGGCCTTTGGGGCCTCGTCGTGCCATTGGATCATCCCGAGGCGGAAGGCCAAATCTCGTCGCTGGAGACGACTGGGATGCAACTGCGGTCAGGCCTGCAGCTGGGGGCTCCAAGTCCAATGGGGTCCCGTGGGGGCACGAGCCGCGACGATGCAGCCATCAAGGTCGAGAAGACGGCTGGAGACGCAGCAACGGGACAGAAGGAGGAGGCACTGCTCCTGGGGCGCGCTGTGTCCGCGCAGCAGACACGGGCGGAGCGTGCCCGGGTCGTCATCATGCTGAACGTGCGGGCACACCACAGTGCCAAGCTGCGCCGCCAGCTGACGGCGCGGGACCTATGGGTCTCTCTCCGGGAGGAGTTTCACCCACAGAAGCGGTCCCGGGAGATCACCCTGCGGCGGCAGCTGAACTCTTTGGCGATGGGGAGCAACTAATCCCCCACGCGCTACTTCAACCGCGCCTGGGACCTCGTCAGCCTCCCACAAGACATTGTCATCGTCGTGGACGACGGGTGGCTCCTAGGCGCGTTGCTCTCCGGGCTCTCCGACAAGTATGAGCGCACCATGGAGTCGATGGAGGAGCGCGACGACATCACCATTCGGAAGGCGCTGGCCATGCTCCGCGCCGCGGACGCACGCGCTGAGCGGCGCGTGCTCCGCAAGAATGCGGAGAAGTCGGGCGGAGCCGCGTTGGTGGCTGATGGCGAGGAGGACCGGCGCGCGCGGCGTGAGGCCCACCGCCCAATGCGCTGCCACAAGTGCCGCAAGGTGGGCCACGTGCAACGCTTCTGCCCGACCAGGCAGGGCAAAGGCAAGGCCAAGGCCACGGGCCCACCTAAGGGCCCGCCCCCTGGGTACTCGTCCTCCTCCTCCTCGGGGGAAGAGGAGGTGGGAACGGCCGGGCTGGCCAAGCTCTCCCTCGAGTCGGAGAGCGATGAGGAGGGGTATGCCATGTTGGCCCGCCTTTTGCCCCTGCCGGACGAGGCCGCGTCCGACGGTGAGGTGGCCTGGGCGGTGGACAGCGGGGCGTCCCATCACATGTGTGGAACGCCAGACGGTCTGACGGACGTCCACCCGGGGCGACCGGTGACGATCACCATTGCTAACGGGTCAACCACGCGGGCAACAACGCGCGGGACGGCCGTCCTGCGGGTCAACGGCACGCGCTTGACGCTGCGTGATGTGTTGGTGGTGCCTAGTATGGCCATGACCCTGTTCTCGGTCCGCACGGCGTCGCGTGCCGGGTACACCACCGAGTTCTCCGACTCTGGTGTTCGGGTGCACCAGGATGGGAAGACCATTGTGCGGGGCACGACCTCGGGTGGTATCTATGTCCTCCGGGGGCATCCAATTACGACGCGCCGCGGTCAAGCGCTGGCGGCGGTCGGAGGACCGGAGGACCCGGCAGAGGCGGAGACAGGGGATGAGAGCGAGGGACACCAGGGTGCGACGCCTGCCCCGGCACTTACAGCACCGCCAGTTACGGCGGCGGTGACTGGGCGCACGCAGCCGGCCGGGGTTGACCCCACGGCTGCCCTGTGGCACCGCCGGTATGGTCACATGTCCGTCGATGGGCTACGCCGCACGCTGGCCGCTGTGGACGGCATGGACCTGACGCGGTCTTCGTTGGCTACGTTGAAGGGGCACCCATGTGAGCCATGCATCATGAGCAAGATGGCGCGCGCACCCTATGTGGCATCGGACCGGGAGCCCGAGCGTGTGCTGCAGTACGTGAACTCCTATGTCATCGGGCCTATGCCGGTCCCGACCGCAAAAGGGCGACGCTACCTCATGGGGGCGGTTGACGACTACAGCCGGTACAAGGAGATTGTGCCCATCCACGAGAAAGGGCAGGCCAAGGACGCCCTCATGCGTGTGCTCAACCACTGGGAGAATGTCACCGGGCATCGCATCGGGACGCTGCGCACGGACTATGGCAAGGAGTACCGCGGGCACGCCTTCGACGCATGGCTCGGTGAGAAGGGCATCAAGCACGAAACGTCCGCCCCGTACGCGCACCAGCACAATGGTGTCGCGGAACGCTTCAATCGCACGGTGCAAGAGCGGATGATGGCCGTGCTGACCGATGCACGGCTGGAGCACAAGTTCTGGGGTGAAGCAGCGACGGCTGTCACCCGGGCGCTGAACCGCACACCTCAACTTGGACATGCACTGACGCCCTACGAGATGTTTTACGGGCGCCGCCCCGACGTGTCCTCCATGCGCGTGTTTAGGTGCCGCGCGTGGGCATATAAGCCACCGGACATCCGTCGCAAGATGGACCCTCGGGCGCTGCCCGCAACGCACATGGGGTATGCGGACACGTCGAAGGGCTACCGCGTCCTGATCAACGGACGGGTATACATCCGTCGGGACGTGACTTTCGACGAGCAGCCCGTGGGTCGGGGGAGCGGTGGGATGCCCCAGTGCCCATGGACCCCCAGACGGTGGCGGCAGAACCCTCGGGAGAGACGCGTGCTCCAATTGAGGAGGCCATCTCGGCCGCCCGCCGGCTCGTTGGTGCGGCTGGCCCGGACGAAGCCGACGACGGAGACAATAGCACGGACGACGGCATGAGCACCGCCTCGGGCGACACGGACCATTCAACCTCCCCGGTGGATGAGGAGGAGGCCGACGAGCACGCGGCTTCCAACGACGAGGACGGAGGAGACGAGCACGCGGCACCAGAAGACGCTGCACAGCAACCGCGCCGCTCGCGGCGCGTGGCATCGCGGGCCCCAACGGCGTCACCGCCCACGGGTGCCTTGGGGCTCCGTGCCTGGGCGCTGGCGGCTGGGGGGCGCGGGGGGCCCGACAATTTGCGAGTATACGAGGCCCGACACGAGGCTGACTGGCCCGAGTTTGACGCATCCTGCAAGGTGGAGGTGCAGGCCCTTTGGGATAATGGCACCTGGGAGATGGTGCCACTCCCCGACGGGAAGCAGGTCATTCGGACGGAACTTCTCTGCGAGCGGAAGCGTGGACCGGCAGGGGAGATTTCCAAGTACAAGGGCCGTCTCGTAGTGCGTGGGGACACGCAGATCCCCTACGTGGACTACACTGAGACATGGGCGCCCGTTGCGCGGTACACCACACTCCGCTACCTACTGGGGCACTGCACGCGCAACGACCTCGTGCTCCTGCAGCTGGATGTGGCCACCGCCTTCCTGAATGGCGAAGTGGAGGAGGAGCTCTACATCAAGGAGCCACGGGGGTATGAGCGCGGTCCGCCCGGGCTGGTCTGCCGCCTGCGTAAGGCCCTCTATGGGCTCAAGCAGGCCGCCCGAGCGTGGTACTACAAGCTGCGCGCCACCTTAGAGCGCGCGGGGTTTGTGATCTGCGAAGCGGACGAATGTCTCTTCAAGCGCGGCGCAGACGGCGATGACGTCTGCTACATACTCATCTATGTCGACGACCTGCTCATCGCCGCCCGGACGATGGCACACGCTGAGGCGGGGCAAGCAGTGATGACCGACGCTTTTAAATGCAAGACCATGGGACCGCCCTCGTACTTCCTAGGGCTACATGTTGACCGTGACGTCAAAGGTCAGGCGCTGCGCCTACACCAGCGGCAGTATGTGGCCACCCTCCTGACCCGCTTTGGTCTTACCGATGCGAATCCGGTGCTCTTGCCTATGGGTGCCGGCGTTCATCTGGCCAAGCAGGGCGTTCGGCTTGATGCAGCCCTTGCCAAAGTGTACCAGACACTGGTAGGTGCTTTGCTCTACCTCAGCACCAGCACGCGGCCCGACATCGCCTACGCCGTAGAGCGCCTGACGCGGTTTGTGGCGGCACCCACGGAGGAGCACTTGGCGGCCGGGAAGGTGGTGCTGCGGTACCTCAAGTGGAGTGCAGACTTTGGGCTCTGCTACACGGGCAAGGGGGAGCTGCACGGGTACTGTGATGCAGACTTTTCCGCCGACCGTGACACACGGCGGTCGACGTCGGCCATGGTGTACCTGTATGATGGAGCGGCGATTGCGTTGAGCAGCAAGCTGCAGCCGTCCGTGGCGGCCTCGACGACCGAGGCCGAGTACATTGCGGCAGCCGTGGCAACCAAGGAGGGCCTGTGGCTGCGGCGGGTGCGCCACTTGCTGACGGCAGGCACGGGGAGTGTGCCGCTCTGGTGCGACAGCCAGAGCGCGCTGGCGCTCATGCAAAACCCCGTGACGAGTGCCCGGACAAAGCACATCGACGTCTGTCATCACCTTGTGCGGGAGCGTGTTGCAGACGGGACTCTGACGGTCCACTATGTGGGGTCGACGGACCAGGTTGCAGACGTATTGACCAAGCCCCTCGGACCAGTGGCCTTTAGCCGGGGCACCCAGGGACTTGGGATGCGGTTGGACACCCCAGGCCCCCCGCGTGGAGGAGTGTTGGAGCAGAGCCAGGCTGGGGCTGGGGCACGTAATAATTTGCCCCCGCCCTCTGGCGGGGCCGGGCTCTCCTCGGAAGCCCAGCACCTGCAGGACACCGTGCCTGCCCGGGCTAAGAACTGACAACGGTACCAAGGGGGGTGTTCCCCATCCTGGGGGGTTCGGCCCTGCCCGTGGGCTTCCACGTACGGAGACGGCCTGCAGGAGGAGGAGAGGGCCGGCACCGGGACGACGCCTGTCTCGTACCAGGCGTCCGTGAGCGGCCGGGTTGGCGAGACAGAGAGCTACTGCGTGCGTGTGTGCTGGGCGGACGAGTGGGCTCCTGAGGGCGTATATATAGAGCCGAGCCCGGGGCTTATCCCCGGGCACGGAGGAAAAGGGACCTTCTATCTATCGTCACGTCTCACCCCCGTGAGGAGCGCGCGGGCTAAGGGCACGCGCGACATTGCAGCGGTTTCGCCAACAGTGAGGGACGGGAGTCATCAAGAGGGAGAAGCAGCCCTATTCGATCGGGCAGCTCGAGACAGGACATAGAAAAGCAGACGAGAGAAACAGAAGCGCCACGAACCGTACTGTACTGGCGTGAAATCAAACGAGGCCATAGGCAAAATGCAACCAAAAGCAGGAGCCTGCACTCGAGTAGGCGTGGCAGCCGGCCGCGTGCCAGTGGGGGGAAGCAAAGGGGCTCGGCCGCCATGTGGGGTGCCGCAGAAGAAGCCTGCAAAGGTAACCATCCCCCCCTTCCGCCCGGCCATCTGTGCGTCTGGTGCCTGCCACCCGCCACATCCACAACAGCCATCCACACCGTGAAACCATCCGCTACAGTCAGCTACCGCACAAAAAAACCCAGCGGTTGCGGCCATGCTGCTAAGAGCCCGCACGACGCGGCCTTCCGTGACGCTGGTGCGCACAGACTGCTAGGCATCTGCGAGATGAGTCAACAGATGCCTCCACGCCCACGGCGGCAGGGCGACCGGCCACATCGAGCAGTGGGGCGGAATGAATAACCGCCGTGGGCAGGGGGGGAGGGGCAAGGCGGAAGAAAAAGCAGTGACAGGGCAGAGGGAGTAGACTGTAGCAAGAGAGGGAGAGGCGCCGCCCCGCCCCCCCCGCAGCGGCGCCACAGATACGCCATCCCCCAGCCGCGGAGCGCACAGCAGGCACGCGCGCTTGTGGACTACCGCTACTGCCGTGCAATGATGGCGGAGCAGGGCCACACGCGCGACAGCGAACTCAAAACGTAGCATCGCTCACCGCGCGGCTGCTGTGCCCGCGCAGGCGGTGGCCTCCGACAGCGCCGCTAGCAGCAGCGGACGTGCGGTGGTCAGGCTTGGGGGTCGGGGGGG
>Ga0209093_1002080_pt1 | contig 11315 bp, 15 predicted proteins | sample SidtaG_4_FD_187450 | JGI IMG/M metagenome (GOLD analysis project Ga0209093, IMG submission 187450) | Marine algal microbial communities from Sidmouth, United Kingdom - Sidmouth_Male1 metaG (SPAdes) (version 2) | ecosystem: Host-associated > Algae > Red algae > Unclassified | place: Sidmouth...
GGGACTTATCCCAAGATTTTTCAATTTTCCCGGATAGAATTCCGGTGGGATTTTATCCCTGGTCGAGATCATATCTCGGTCCGGCTTACGCTCGGATTGCGGAAGCTTCCACAAGCTTCCCGGTCCCCCCAGAGGGCCCGGATTCGGGAAGACGTGTGTCTCCCTTGTGTGTGTCAGACCCCCCCCAGGGGGGCCCGATCGGGTGTTCCCCGCCTCACGCCCCTCTAGAGGGGTCGTTTCATGTGTGGCCCTGGGGCTCCCTGGACACCCGCCCAAGGGGGTTGTCCCACGCTACTCCCCTAGGGGGGTGTTGCGTGACTGGTCACGACCCGTCCCCGGCTCATGCTGCGGGGTCGTGTCACCCCTGACAGGGGGTTTCCCCCACAGGTAGATGATGCCAGAGGCTTAATGAAGAGCCCTTGAGTGAGACAGCCCCCGAGAAACTGTGACACGCCAGTTTAAGATCTGCTTCGTGGATCACACGGATTTAGAGACCTAGGATTTTGCTGACACACGTCCATCTAGCCAATGGATGGCCTGAAATCCTAATGTCCGCCTCACTGGGATCTTAACTGGGCGTGCGTGGCTCCGGCGGCCGCGACCGGCTGCCGGCTTTGGGCGGCGCGCCGTCGCGACCGGGCGGGGCTCCGTCGCCATGGCAGTGGTTGTTGTGAGACCGCCCACACGGACACGCCGCCCGCGTGCCGTGTGTCCGCACACATGCACGCCGTCCGCGTGCTTGTGCTTCCTCCGAGGATAAATGGATGATAAAGGAATGCCTCGTCTCCTCCACTACCCCGGGGCTAGTCCCCGCAGCAGTCAGCTATATTCTCTCAAGGCGGTGCCTGCAGCTCTCAGTCGGACCCCTCGCCCCAATCCTCTCACTCACACCTCCTCGGCTCGTGCCCCTTCCTGCACCGGTCTCTCGTTCACCCGTACGCCGCTGCACCGACCGACAGATTCCCTCCTCTGCTTCATCACCGGCAGGTTGGTCTCTCTGCGTCCCTCGGCCCGCCACGCACACCTCTCCCTCCGTTTCACCACTCAAGCTGCTCGGGTCCTCTCCTCGCATCCTGGTCTCGGTCGCTCGTGTCGCCGGCTGACACCCGGCCAGGGGGAGCACGGTGTACATGCTCCCCCTCCCCAGTCCTTGTCCGACAACAGTGGTGGACGACGTCGCCATGGCAGTGGTGGACGATTTCGTCCACCACTGCATGGCAACGGAGCCCCCCCGCTTGCGACAGTGCCGTGCCTTGCGCACGATGCCCGCCCCTACGATATCGTTTTCTCGTTGACACATCCGAGAGGTGGCGGTAGGGATGGGGCGCGCTTGGCGTCGGCGTCGATCCGGGGAAGCGACGCGGCGCGTGGCCGGCGCCCGCCGCCCCTCCCGCCGTCGAGGTTGGCCGCGGGCCGGCGGGTCCCCCCCGCTGGCATGGACGTGGTGTGCGCAGCGCGGTGGGCCGGGTGCCGGCCCGGCCGCCGAGCACCCGCGGCCGGCGCGGTGGCGGTCAGCCGGTTGGCGGGGGACACGCAGCCGGGCACGGTGGTGGACGGCGGGGCAGGCGGCCGCGTGATAGCGAAAAAGGGCGCGAGTCTGCCGAGGATGGAACCAAGCAGCGCCTGACGACGACGCGCTGTGCGCGTCTTCCCGTCCGTCGCAGGAAAGGAAACTCTGCAGTGGATACAGGGGATACGGTGCAAGTGGTCGACAGCATCCCGCCGAGTTCTCGATCCCTTTTCTCGCATATATGGCGGGGCTCCTCGTCCTGCCCGCGGTCAGGGTTAGGGGTTAGGGTTAGGGTTAGGGCCCAGTCGCACAGGGCGCGCGAGACGAGGTACTACCGCCGTTCTCTCAAAACCTCCGCACGACAACTCTTGAAAAGAGTATTTAGTCCGGCCTCTACGGCCCCTCACCGGTGGATTAGGAATACGGCGCGTCCCCAAAGAATGATCGGATCTGGGAAAAGCTCACAGCAAGTCACAGCATGCTGTGACTGTGCTGTGACTGTGCTGTGAAATAAAATTGTATGCTCAGGGCTCCTGGAAGGCTCTGTGGGAGACAAGGGCAATCACAGCAATTTTAAACTCTATGCTGTGCGCTGTTGTGAACTGCTGTGACTTGCTGTGAGAGTTTGTCAGATCCGATCATTCTTTGGCGACGCGCCATACTTCCGGCACACGTGCAGATCTTTCTGAGAACTGCTGTATGTTTTCTAATATTCCATGTCTCCTGAACTGTTGAAGTATGTTTCACTTCTGGCGCACATCGATATCGTTCTCACAAACAGTGTGCACTCAGGAACATGTCTGGCGCTAATTGCCACCTCATTGGCTGAGAAAGTGAATTATGATATTCGATGAGCCACTTGTTGCGAGACACACAATTTATTCCTCTAGTGTGAGGCCAGAAATTGGTGTATTTGCTTAATGTCCCAGATCTTTTGTGACTGCGATCGAAAAACTCCCATGTTTGACTCACGTCTTAAGTTGCTGACGCACACTATTATATGAATAGTCTCGCCGATCTCAGTAGACGGATCACCGTCGTTCGAAGCTCGTGAGGTGCTCGAACACCGCCTCTTCACACTATTAAACATGGGACAGAGAAGGGGTGGTCAACCCTCCTACGAGGCAGCAGACGACTCGAGATGAGCCTTCTCGGCCCCCGTTGCTCAGCCGCCCCAGCAAACCAACCTTGCCGGTCTCGGCGTCAACCCTCGACGCGCGACGTGTGGGCCCGTGGTGAGGGGCTCACACGTAGACACGAGGTCGGAGGATGGCACTGAAGAAAGAGACCCGCGCGGGAGCCCCCCGTCCGCCATGCGGCGCCGTGGAGTCTACTACGTGGGTTCAAGTAACCTAGAGGAGTCTCGGTTCCCGAACCCTTGTTGAAATGCAGCCGACTGTCACCCAGGAGAAATGGTTAGCACCGTCCACTTTGAGCAACACGGTGATTCCACACTTTGGAAGCACGGAATATTTCAAGGACTTGGAGGAATCCACGTCAGCGAGTCACCCTCAGCAAATGAGTGGAACAGTCGAGCACTCCTCCGCATTGGTTATCATACGTTGATCCCTGCTGATTGTTGGATGCTAGCAGTCAATCAGGATGCCCCCCGGGCCTCAGGACAGCGGGTGCGGGGGCGCTGAAAATAGCCCACTGTGAGCCGGGCCCAGCGGTATGCGGTGCCACAACAGCACCGTGTGCCGGTGTGTGGGGCGGGTGTCGCCCGTCAGGGGCGGTGTGCAGATGTCCCGACAGCAGCGTGTGAGGAGGGGTGGGGGGGGGGGGCGCTCGCAGACGCCGTCGCGCTGAATCTCCCACGTACGGGCTCCCTCAGTGGCCCCTTCGGCACACAGCGCCGCATCCCTGTTTCTGCTGCTTTTAGTGGCGCTCGGGCTTTATGCCACTCTTCGCACACCTTGCTGTTCCTTTGCCATGGGGCCCCACCACCGCAACCGATCCGCTATAAGACCGCCCGCCCGAGACCGACCTTGTGCGCTGCCGGCCATTGCCTCACCTCCACAAGACGCCGTGCCGCGAGCGCGGCGAGTGGTGCAGGGGTCCAGAGCTTCTCGTCCACGTTCCCGCGTACGCGGAGGTCACTGGTTCGTTTTGGCGTTCTTAGAAAATGTGAGTCTCCCGCATGGTCCCGCACGTGGTCCTACTTACTATTGCTCTTTCTGTAGCGTCGCCAACGAGTGAGTTCACCATGTGGAGGTGCTGCTGTGAGGCGCAAGTCCGTGAAGGACTCGAGGTCAACGACGTGTTTCTAACTCAACACCGACTGTCTCTGCTGCGCTTTTCTGTGCCACCTGCAACCTCTTTGGTGCCTTCCTGACTGCGTGCGCATTGACAGAAAAAGACTGTCGTTATGCCGAGAAGGTCCGGGCGCCTGCCACCCCTCTCCGCTCTACTTTCAGTTGACGATGACGCCGGCACGACGCAGAAGTCTCACGTGCCGGATTCAAGGACAACACCCCCGGCCGCGTCGTCTGCGGTCGTGACGCAGCCCCCGTTCTCCTCGCCTCCGCGACCGCTGTACCTACAGCGACAGTCGCGAGACGCAGCACGTGCTCTCGGCCCATTTCGCCCCGACCCCGTCATGGGCGGCAGCAACCAGTCTACCGACGCCCGTACCTCTTTGCTGCACAATGGGGCAACGCCAGGGGTCTGTCAGGCTCGAAATGTGGATAACCCTTCTCCAGTTTTTGCCGGTGACACACATGTCGCACACACCAACCGGTCTGATGACGGTGTGCCGTCGGGCGGGACGTTGTTGTACCGGTCTCGAGAGGGAGAGTTTCGGGACTCGGCTGCGGTGGGCCTTGGCAGCCGGCCAGAGCATACCATCGAATTGGACGATGATTCGGATGGCGGTCGACGCCCAGCGCCCCCCCCGTCTGAAGCGTCAACCAGTGGGTCGTGGGCCGCCCCCCTAATAGCGCACAAGCGCCGATGCGCCAAGAGTAAGGCGACGGGTGCGGACGGGGCTCGGCCGAGCAAGAGGCGCAAGCAGGCGGTCTCTGTCGCGGCCGGCGGGCATGACGAGTTCAAGACTCGGGGAGTCGGGTCGCCCAAGTACCGTCTTCTTGTTCACAAACGGTGGGCCAAGTTTGTCGACGCGCAGCTGAGCAGCGACGGCGCGAGTAAGCAGTTGTCCGTCCCCAACGCGGCTGGGTGGGTCACTATTCGGTTGTAAAAAAAGAAGAACAACCCCCTCCAGCCTCTCAAGAACGACGCCCTCTACTGCATGATGGACACCATGCGTAGCTACATGACCAAGCGCTCAAAAATAAAGCACCACTAGACGGGCAAGAGCCCGCGGAGCATTTAAAAGGCCTAGAAGCAGAAGGACGTCAAGAAGGCCGCCGACTGGCGCATGTCGGCGGAAGAGATGGACCAGCTGGTCAAGATGGCCACGGGTGTGCTGCAGCATGCTGGCGCCACGTGCAAGACGACCCCAGTGACGCACGGGCGTGCGGAAAGCCGTCGCGCGCATGCCGACGGGGACGGGGACAATTCGAAGGACGCGGACAAGTCCTTTCCATCTGACGACAAGTCGGGGGCGAACAGTGATGCAAGTTTTTGTAAAGAACATGCCACTCTAAGTTCTTCCAGTTCGTCATGCTCCGATTGGGAAAGCGGCGTACTTCCTCCATGCGCCCGCCAACCCCGCCCGGCCCGACCTGCCCGGCCCCCCGCTGCACCTGCATCGGCTTTGGCCCTGCCGACCGGCCAGCATGGAGGAGCTAGCGGTCGTTCTCTCCGCTCCCTCCCCGCCGACGAGGACAGCCGAGCGGCGCTGGAGGATGACAGTGCGATACAGGCGATCGTGGAGAGCACGCGCTCCGCCGCGAGCGCGCGGGCCATGCAGGGGGATCTCGCAAAGAAGACCTTCGAGATGCAAGCCGCCGCTGCGACGCGCGCGGCGGAGGCGACCTTGGCGGCGGCGAACCGCCAGTTTCAGCTGGATATTATGCGCGAGCGGCGGGAGAGCGGCGAGTCGGACCGCCGCACGCGCGTAGCCGAGCAGCAGGCCATGGCCGCGGTGCTGACAGCGCAGGCTACCTTGTCGATGGAGAGGCTGCGGGTGCTGAAGGATGTCTACCTCCAGACGAGGGACGTCGCTATCTTGCAGAAAGTAGCGTCGGTCTCGTCGAGAGGTGATGTGGCGAGCGCAGGCGGTGCGTGTGCAGATGGGGGCTCAATCGCGGGGGGTGGGGGTAACACGGCGGGTGGGGGGCGCGCAGCGGCGAGCGGTGGAGCTGTAGATAGTGGGTGCGCGGTGTTATCTGCTGGCTGGAGACCCGATGTCAGCCCCACCTCACCGCTACTGGAGCCCTACAGGGGCGACTTAGAGGGTGGCGGGGCGGCTGAGGGCTTGGGAGCCGGGGGGGGGTCGGCAGGAAGGCGACTCGGACGAGGCTGCCCCAGCGGGAGAGAGACTTCGCACAGAGTGAGTGCGTGGTCGGTGTTCACTTTCGTAGAGGGGCTGCCAAAAAGTCCGCCTCGGAGCCATTTGGCAAACGTAGCTCCTTCAGGCTTGCCCATCGCCCCTTCACAATACCAAACGTATGCTCCGAGATGACACGAAAGCGAGCGAGCTGCCAATCGAAATTCTTGTTAGAAGTGGTCTGTCCGCTTTGCCCTATATGTGGACCTACGACCCTGTTGGTGTAATGCATGCCTTCGTCTCCAAGCAATAGCTCCCCCAGAGAAAGTTTCTCACCAGGAAAGCGCGCCCAATCCACCTGCTCTTGTACCATGGCATCAGACGCCGAACCAGAGAATCAAAGCGTGACAGAGAAAATACTACGGTCATGATCACTAACCACAAGCACATGGACACTGTAACGGTCATGAAGGTTCCTAAACGTACGCGAGGGGCACTTGTGAGCCGTCAACGGACCCAATACACCCCCTCAAACCGAACTTCTCCCAGGAAAATAGTGCAAGCTCAGCCCTCCGGCTCTCAGATGGCCGCTCTATGTAACTGTCTGCGAGTTTGTTGACCGCACCAGTGAAGCGTTCTTTGCATTTAGTGACTGATCCCGCGCTGACCCCGAAGATGTTAGCGAAGGCGCTGATACCTGCGGGCATAATGTGTCGACCAAAATGGGGAGAAAAAAATCCTTGCATCATCTCTTGCGCAACTCGATACGTCTCTTTCTGCCACGCGCACACGTCCACAGTTCCATACAAGAAAAAGAAAAACGTACTCGCAGAATTACCGTAGTGTCCCAGTCGGAAAAGCGCAATCTTCTGCACCCGATCCGGGGGGATAGGTCGGTCCCCAGGCACATGAGGCTGAGGGAGGTGTTACCTAAGAAAGTCAGTCAGTAGATAATATGTACTGCGGCCTACGCGGACAACACGACGCCACCGGTGCTAAGGCAGGGCGTCCAGCACGTACGTGCCTTACTGTGCGCTCTTGGGCACGAAGCCAGGATGCATGTGCAAGTACCTGTTGGCTACTAGAGCTTGTAGCTTACTCCGAGACAGCAACAGCCACACAAGGGAAGCCCGGACATCGTCTTCACTTTCGCTCCCGATCCCCTTCAGGTCACAAAACCCAGTTACCTCAAGAATGACAACATGTGTCAGAAAACGCACACGACGAGTCGCGCGGCTAATTGCACGCTGCCTCAGTGAAACGCGCGTCATGGTGATGGACGGCCCTGTGCGGGACCTGAAGAGAAGGTGGGGATGACAAGGCGGCCGGCTATCAGAATTAATAAACGGTCGCAGAGTGGTTGGTCTCCTCATGCTGTGTCTGGCCACGTGTGCCGTTCGATTCGAATCTTGGCACCCATGACTTGGCAGTCGCGTCCCCGATGTCGTTGACAGAAATTTGACCGGCTGACCTGTACCGCTCCGCGGTCAGATTCGGGCAAGGCTCTCTCACAGACCCCTGACGCCCACTAGAACCGCCAGACCTCTTCTGGTACCAGGACCCCCTCAGGTTACGTGAACCCCCCTATTGTCCCTGACGCGATTCTGGATCAACGACGCCAAAAGTTGATCACCAGAATCGTCGATTCCAGCTTGTTCGCCCATTGTTTTTTCTCCCCACGAACTCCGTTGCCTCGATAAATTGCCGAACAGGGAATAAACATACCCGCAGGAAGCTCCAGGGAAGACGCAACTTTTCGTGTCAGTTGCGCTCGTGGGATCGAAAAGAAAGGGCAGTGATCGATCGGTTGAGCGCACGAAGCGCTTCTCAGCGTCGAAGTGCCCGAAACATTACGGATCAAGTCCATCGATCGGGATCAAGCTTGCACTTGCGAGTCCAGTCGTCCTTTCTCGCAGGTGGCGGCAGTCTGCGAGCGCGCGCGCTTTTTCGCCCAAGCTTGCACTCCAAAGGTCGCCAGATGCCCGCGCAGGCATTGTGCTAGCCCTTCCCCCCACAGCACCGGCTGTGACAGACGCCTCGTGGCACACGGGCGCCCACCCAGCCGCGCTTTCCGACCGAGTCGGCCACCCCGCCCAACTTTAAAGGTGCGTCTGTTGCTTGTAGGTGGCAGCACACCGCCACGCACCGCCCACCACAACCCTCCCATCATTTCACTACAGGCCCTCACCCTCCGACCGGCGACCGCCCCCCCCCGAAACACGTGCCCCCCGCCTACCTTTCCGGCCTCACCACCTTTCCCCCACCCTCCGCCAAGACTGGAGGGCGCCATGTCGTCAACCACCCGGCGCAGCACCAAGGCAGTCCGCGCCGCTGGCTTTGCGCAGGCGGTGCGCCTAGCGTCGGCGACCTCCTCGCGTCGGGCTGCCCTGGCCATTGTCAACGCCGGTCGGCCCGCGAAGACGCATGCCTCCTATGGCAGCCTGGCGCGAGCGCTCAAGCCAGACGCCCCCGGCGGACCTCGCAGGCTCCGCACCAAGCTTAGTGCTGCCCATGAGCTGCTTATCGTGGACGCCACCACGGAATTCCGGAATAAGGGCTTTATCATCACCAAGGCGCACCTGATCGAGGCGGTGGCTGACATCGTCAAGGATCTACAGGCCGAGGAGCAGGCCAATGGAAAGATGGGCGGCCGTGTGAGCACTGGGTGCGCCTGTTCTGCCGTCGGCACAGCATGCGCCTCAGGAAGGATAACATGCTCGAGTCAGTGCGCGCCCGCGCCATGACCAAGGAGAACTTTGCGGCGCATTTATCCATGATTGCTCACCTTATTGAGAGCACGAACTCACCCCCGACCTGCTGAGCAATCTGGGACGAGACGGGCTTTTCATTTGGGCGGCTCAACACCTCGGGCGAGAAGGTGATATCGGACCCCGCGGTGGGGCAGTCCGTCACGCACTGCGTCGATGTAGGCGGGAACGCCGAACACATCACGTTGTCGGCGTCCATCTCGGCGAATGGGCGCGCTCTGGCGCCTGTGGTGGTGCTTCCCAGGGTGGAAGCAAAGTACCGGACGCTGGTGGACGGGGTCACCCAAAAGCCGGCCGATTTCTTTCCCCGAGGCACCCTCGTGAGCTACCACAACCCCGCCGGCGTCAACTGCCCCATCATGGAGACGTAGACGGCCAGCTACTTGGAGCAAACCAAGGACCTGAGGGCGACGGGCAAGACGATGGTCATCTTCGACGGGTACGCGAGCCACCTGTCCATGCGGGCGCTGTGTCTGTTCCGTGACAACAACACCATCGTCTACGCGCTGCCATCCCACACCTCCCACGTGACACAGCCACTGGATGTCGCCGTGTTTTGGCCGATGAAGGCGCACGCGCGGCAGCACCTCAGCGTCTTCTCCAACAGCCCGACCACCGCCCGCGCCAAGCCCAACGTGTACGTGGCGTGCGAGATCATCACGCAGGCCTACTTCCTGTCCGCCACCCCCGGCAACATCGAAGCCGGGTTCAGGAGCACCAGCATCCACCCCCTCAACCCCAACGTCTTCTCCGACGCCTGTTTTGAGCTGAGCCGCACCTACCAAGCGGACAGCACCCGAAAAGAGACGTGGTTGGACGTGGCATCGCGGTTTTTCAAGGAGGGTGAGTCGCTGGCGGCCAGCGTCCAGGTGCCGAAGAGCGGCACGGTGGACACGGGGGCCGGCTGACATGTCACCAACGCGGCGGCGATTGCCGTGATGGAGCAGCGCGCCGCCGCCAAGAAGGAAGAGGAAGAGCGCAAGACGCAGGCGGTGACGGCTCGTAAGGCGGACAAGGAGGCGCGGGGGTCGGCACGGGCTGAGAGAGCGGCGGAGACAGCGGCTCGTGTTGCCGCCCGCCTTGCGGGGGGGGAGGCGGCAGAGAAGCGCAACCTGCGGGCGCTTGCGGTGGCGCGCCAGAGGCGCCAAGCTAACGCTCGGCCCTGGGCTGCCCGTCGGGCGGCGGCAAAGGCACAAGGCGATGGGAGCCCGTCCGAAAAAAGTAGATAGGTCACCAGTTCGTTTCTTCTTCTTCTCTTGCACACGAGATTCGCAATTATTGAGCAACCGAATCGTGAAACCATTTCCGTATTTTGCTGTTAAATACTGCAAGCACTGCTTGCCGCAGTTATGGACCAATATTGTGCCTACTTTGTTGTACTTGTGATTTCTCCCACTTATTTATTCTCGGTTACCCAATTGCATTGCATCCGTCCATCTGAATGTGGGTGGCACCGCCCCACCTCTCGGCCCTCTTTGCCGGCTCAGACACCCGCACCAGCGTGGGGCGTCACTGACACCGCAGCGCGAAGTGCACGCGCGTGCTAGAAAAATAGCAACCGAAGAAAAAGACACAACAAGTAACATGTACGCGGCAGCGTCGCTACATTGTGCGGCACTGGCCATTGTCTCTCAGCCAACAGGCAAAACGAAAGTCCCTCCAGCCGCACCCTCCCGCTCCAACCTTCGCTCCCGCTCTGTCCTCCCCACTTCCCGAGCCTCCCCACTTGCCAAGCGGCGGCTCAACACGAAACCTGTATTCGAGAAACCGCGGCCTATCCTGCCCCCTCGAGAATTATTCTCCCCCTCCCGCCACCACTGCCTCCCTCGCCGTTTCCTGTGGGATTAATGACGTTGGTTAACTAAACAGTAAGTAGCGACCGACCGTAGCGAACACTATCGCCTTAGAGGCGAGGAAGAAGAACCTTTGTTCGTGCAACATCCGATGGGGAGCTGGGGGTGCCGACGACGGCGGACCCCGGTCCCATGGTGCTTTTATCATCACACGGTAAAGGGGCGGGATCGATCGACCGAGCGATCATAAAGATCGAATAACCACCAAGACAGAGACGATAAAAGAAAGGACAGATATACAAGACGGAAGTAACCTCCCAAAGGGCGAGCCACAAGTCAGTTCAATCCTTCACGTGAATACTGACCAGTCAGGGGGGCTACCGGGCTCAATATCCAAATATTAAGGAGATATGCTACACTTCCGCTGCCTCCCTCGGCGCCACCGCCCCCCATACTGCCTGCACACTCTTTGTCCGCACAAGCCGGCTCGAAGGCGATAAAAACCAGCATGCCGCCGCGTCGCCCATTGCCCCCCGCCCCAAACTCCGCCCCAGTTCCCACCTTGTACCTCCCACCTCGTACCTACCCGCGACGCAGCCCTACAAGGAAAATAACCTCGATATCGGGGGTGAAGTGGGGGCTCAAAATCGCGGGTAGGACCCCCCCTCACGGGTTCTCTGAGGCATGCCAGAACCCGCGATATCGGAACTTCTGGCTGACCATAATAGCGGTTTTTTCCGCGATTTTCTGGTCGCGATCGGTGGCACTTTGATTTGCTGCCAGGCCTCCACGTGTTCTGCGTCATTGGCCCAGAGAGCATCTCAGAGCACATTCTCAACCGCAGCTTTCAGCCA
>Ga0209093_1002081_pt1 | contig 11314 bp, 15 predicted proteins | sample SidtaG_4_FD_187450 | JGI IMG/M metagenome (GOLD analysis project Ga0209093, IMG submission 187450) | Marine algal microbial communities from Sidmouth, United Kingdom - Sidmouth_Male1 metaG (SPAdes) (version 2) | ecosystem: Host-associated > Algae > Red algae > Unclassified | place: Sidmouth...
CCTCCGCCCTCGCGACCGCTGACCCTGAGGCCGCTCCTCCGCCCCCGGCAACGCCCCCCCCCGTCCCCCTGTCCCCACGCCACCCTCCCTACAAATCGCTGTCTGTGACTGCAGGAGCGGCGCCATGTGGTGCGGCGGGGGCAGGTGATCATGGGGGGGGTGATCGGGGGGGGGAGAAATGGGGAAGTGGGTGATAGAGAAGGGGGGGGTGAGCTGGGGCGCTGGGGGTGGTGCGGTGGTGGCGCGGGAGCGCCGAGGGAACGGCGCCAGGGGAAGGGGATCGGGCAGCGCGGCGGGCGCAGCTCGACTGTGCGTGTGGTGAGACAACACGCCCAGCTAACCCCACCCATTTGGGGGGAAGGCGAGCCAGACCGTGTCTTCGGGTTGTCCTGCCGGGGAATACCGGCCCCGGAAGGAATCCCCGAGGAGCACAAACGCACCGCGTCGACCGGCTGAAGACGCCCCAAGCTGCAAATACGAGTTGTGTGACCGAAAGTTTACTTGCCCGCGTCGAAGGCCTCGAGGCGCCACTCACGCCTTGCCTTCTTATCCCCTCGATACCCCGTTCGTCCCCGTCCAACCCTCAGAAAACAACCCCCTCAGACACCCTCAGAGCACGCTCAGAAATCCTCCTCTCAGGGCCCATGGGGCCAGTCTCAGCGGATGACGGCCTAAGCTTCGGACACCATCTTGAGTTGAGGCGGGGGAAGGGTGCTACGTGACACCCTCGCGGTGCCCCAGTGTCAGGGGCGCAGTGTAATGCTGGTCAGTGGTCCAAGGTGGGTTTACACAAAATGAGGCCTTTAACAGGGGGCCCGGCCTGGGATTTGCTAGTCCCAGGGAAGTCTCCAGATCGCGGTTGTGATTGGTAAGCCACGTGGTGATCACAAGTGGATCGCCACCGGAACGATTCGAAGTGTGCGTCAGTAGGACATATTACCCTCGCGAAAGCCCGGGGCCGTTTCGGACTGACTAGATCCGACCGCCCAGGACGCGAATCCACGTGTCCGCTCTTGACTGGAAGGGATCTGGTTCCCCGAGTGTGGGGGCCACGTGTCCGGCCATCACAGCTCCCCCTTTTCAGGGGGTCTCCGTCCCGGCGACCCAGGGCCAGGGGGGCAGGCCGGCCCGAGGGTCACGGGCGGGCCAGGACGGCTAACCGGCATCCCCCCAGTGTGGGGCTCGGGTGCTGTCCCGGTCAGTTCCGGCGGTGGCCGCCCCCGGTCGTGGGGGGGCCGCCGGGGCCAAGGGGGCACGCGCCGTCTCCTCGGGGAGGACACGGGGGCGTGTCAGGGGGGCTATGTGGCAGAGGTGGGCCACACAAGCAGTGAAAGGGGGGCGCCGGGTGTGGCGCCCCCCCCCCTGGGGCGGCTGGCGCGCGCGCCCCGCTGGAGGGGTCAACGAGGGGGGCGCGCGGAGCGACGCCGCGGGAGGCGATGGGGCACCCCTTCTAGTGTACAGGGGCCCATAAAAACGGGGCAGGCGGGGTCGACGGGGGTCGAACGGGGAGGCCGTAGACTACCGGCCGTTACCTCACCCCCTGCACCTCCCGAGTCGAGACCAACACCCCCCCTATCCCCTATTCCCCTGTTCCGCCCCGCGTTCCCACTCAGACGCGGCGGACATAACATCCTCGCGGTCGACGGGAGCGACGCCGCCGGAGAAGATGACGTCCCCAAGTGCGGAGCGCGTCGCGCGCCAGGAGGAGACGGCGGCCTCGAGTGCGGGGCGCGCCGCGCCGGCGTCGAATGGGACGCCGGCCCGGTCGGATCGCCGCCCCGCGCCGGCGGGGGTCCGTGCCGGCTGCGGGGCGCCGACGACGGGCGCGGCCAAGTCCAAGGGCGCAACGACGGCCACCCCCCGGGCTGGCGGGGCGGCCGCGTCGGCGCCAGTTACGCCGACGGGCGCCACCAAAGCAAGTGGCGCGGCCTCGGCGGCGGCCCGCGGTAAGGCGGTCCGTCGGTCGCGCCCGGTTGGCGGCGCGACCCCGAGCCGGGAGTTCTCGGCGGCGGGGAGTCAAGCGACGCAACCGCCGCCGGCCCCACGTCGGTCCAAGTCAACAATGGGGTCGGCTACGGCGTCCCGCGCGTCAAGTGCGGCGGGGCAGTCGGCGGACGAGAACGCGGCGGCCCTTACCACGGTGGCCGCTCGAGTGCCGTTTTCGCTTAGCCGGCCGGGGACTCCACCGGCGGCGCCGGCGGCGGCCGCGGCGATATCGGACGGCGGCAGGAAGGACCCCATGGAGCAAGACTCCCCCCCGCCGGATCCACGCCGGGTGCGCCCCCCGCCAGTGGAGGAGGCTGGTCCCGCGGTGGAAGCGTCGGGGGCGCTAGTCCAGTGGACGCCCCAACACGCCCCTATGAAGTTGGGGGAGTGTCGCCTGCGGGCCCTGTAAGAGGCCATCCCGGTGCCGAAGCAGGGCCCGGCGTGGCAGCGGTGGCTGAAGCGTCACCCTGTGCAGTACGAACTACCTGCCAGGGTGACGGCGGACCTCCCCGCCTGACTAGAGGCGGCGGACGCGCCGTGGGTGGAGCGCGTGGCCTTGCGCCTGTCCCACGTGATGGACGCGGCGACGGCGGACGACATCCCGCCCGTCGTGGCGTGGGAGTGGCCGTGCTGTTCCCCTCCGTACTTTGGGGAGAGGGACCCGCACTTCCACCACCAGGACGCCCGCAGCGAGCGCTGGGTGCGAAAGGCGTCGGGTATCCTGGTGAGTGCTGCACAAGTCGAGAGCACCGAGATCCACGTCTCGGCGCGGCGGGACTACTATGTCCCGACGCCGACGTGGTGGTCGGCGATGGAGGTGCCCTACGGGTTCCCCGCGAGGATGCCCCGCGTCGTGGCCTACTTTGGCACGGCGCCTCGTCGGGGGGAGTCCACCCCGGCGGCGGCCATCCTAGCGACCCAGTGGGTGCGTCCGCGGTCGTGCCCAAGGTGACTCTCTCGTTCCTCATGGGCGACACAATGGCGACACAATACAATGGAGCGTCGCCAGAGAGTCGCGCAGGCAGGCGAAATGTGTCGCAGACGGTAGCACCACGGGAACACTTCAAAAGCGGATAAGCATCCGGCCGTGCCGGTTTCTGGCATAATCTGCGCAAATTATTTACCACTGATTTTGGGCAACTGTTTCAGTCCTATTTGGCGGATGCAGATGTGTTGATCCAATTCAGGGCCAATTAATGACTGACACGCGACCAACCATATGAGTCAAATGATACTGTCGATCACGCAACGCCGCTGCAGCCGCGGCCGCAGTGGCGGCCGCACCCCCCCCCCCCCCCCCCCCCCCCCCCCCCCCGGCCCGCCGCGTCGGCAGGCCGCAACTCCCGGCGGGGTTCCCCACCCCTCCCCCCAGCCGCCGCCGACCGCGCTGCCGCGTAGGCACGGCACCTCCGTAGCAGGACGCGCACGTCGAGGGCCCCCCCCAGCTGTGCCGCGCCCGCGCCGTAGCGGTGGCCCAAAAACGCCACGTGGGTGGCAGGCACCGCGTCCTCCCCCCCGACGGCGAGTACCTAGGCGTTGAGCGCCATGATGGCGTGGGGGAGGCGGCGGCGGAACCGTCAGCACCCGCGGCGGCGGCGCCTGCGGCGGCGTGGTGGTTGGCAGTTGCCGCCGCCGCCCACCCGTCTCAGTCGTTCCGCAGTGCGTCGGACGGCAGACGGCCGGCCGTGACAGCGGGGGAAGGGGCATCCGCCACCGTGTGGGGGCAAGGCGCGTCACCGGCCACCGCCGCGTCGGCGCCGCCGTCGGCCGCCGCCGCGCCGCCGCCGTCTGCCGCCGCGCCGCCGCCGCCGCCGCCGCCGCCGCCGCCACCATCGGCCGCCGCGCCAACGCCGCCGCCGCCGCCGCCCGCCACCGCCAGCGCGGACGCGTCAATCCGCGCGGCGGCGGCGGCGAATATCCCTCGCGGGCACGCGCGGCGGGAGCCCGACGAGCGGCGGCGCGCCGCCATGCCGCCGCCGCCGCCGCCCGCGGCGGGCGGCACGGGCCACAACGCCGGTCGCGGACCGTCGACGCTGTCGCGACAACCGGCGGCGGCTGCGGCGTCGGAGCTTACCAGCGGCGGCGACGCCGAGCGCGGGCGCGGTGGCCGGGCGGCGGCGCGGGCGCAGCGGCCGGCGCGGGGCGACGACGATGATCAGCGGTCGGTGGGGGGGCGCGCCGCGGCGGACACCGGCGGACTGGCCGCTGCGGCGGCGCCCGCCGCCGCCGTCGGTGGCGGCGGCGGGGGCGTGAGCGGCGACGGCGGGGACGGCAGGGCGGAGCGGGGGGGGGCCACCGGCGGTGTGGGGGCGCAAGGGGGGGGCGGTGGCGACGCTCCTGCCAGTGCCGCCTGTGCATGGGTCGCGGCGGCAGAGCGCCCCGGCGCGGGTGACGGAGGTGGGGACGGCGGCGGCGGTGTCGCCTGTGCGTCGACCGCCTCCCCGGGCGCCGGGGCGGCGCGCGTCGCCGGCGCCGCGCTGCCGCGGCCGCCGCCGTTGCCGTCGGGCCGCCCGGTGTGGCCGCCCGTCGGGGCGTTGGGAATCTCCACAAGCCCCGCCGCCGCGTGCCCGTCGGCTACCGCCTGCGCCGCCGTCGGCGGCGCCTTAGACACGGGCAGCCGGCGCCGCAGCGGCGGCGACGCGGGCTACGGCGCCGCGTGGCGGCCCGCGCCCGCCGCGGGTACGGCCCGTCCTCCCGCCCGCGCCGCCGACCCGTCGGGCGACGCCGCAGGGGCCTGCGGCTGCTGTGCGTCGCCGCCGCCCCCGCCTTTGCTGTCGCTGCCGCCGCCATCGTCGCTGCAGCTGCCTCCGACGCCGCTGCCGGGACCTCCACCGCCGACGCCCCCGCCACCGCCACCGCCACGACCGCCGTCGAGGGCGAAGTGCGGGAGGCGAGTGAGGGTGGGGCCCTATAGCGCGCTCTGCCCCAGCACACGGGTGGGTGAGGGGGGGGGGGGGGGGGGGGGGTGTCCGCGCCGGCTGCTGCATGCCCATTTGGCCTGCCGCCGCCGCCATTGCCGGTCCCAAAACGACCGGCGTCACGATCGGTCCACAATGGCATCCGCCACCAGCGTAGAGCCACCCCTCCGCACCTCGAGATAATATTGGGGTAATCTCCGGGGTGAAGGACGGCCCCCAATCAATCATTTTTCTGTAAAAACAAGGGGACAGGAGCATAAAAAAGGACATACGGCTGTTATCCAATGAGAAGCATCGACACCTGTCGCTGACGGGCAGAGTTACTTTCAGCATCACGGTCTGTCAGATATGGTACGCGGACTGATCGCGGACTAGTCAGCCAAAGAAGAGACCCTGACTAGGGCAACGCAGATTGAATCGCCAGATCAGCTGACAGCCAAAGGATCTAGAGAACGAGATCAGGAGCCCCGCAAAGCCCCGTCGGATCGGCAATGCGGGCGATATTCCGGTCTCATGACGCTGCAGAGCCCTTGCCAAGATCGGAGAAACCATTTTGAGATTCTTGTGCCGCAATTGAGAAGCGTTCCGATCGCGGTATGCTCGGATTCATCCCGAATGTGAGGGAAGGTAGCCCACGCCGCTGGGACATGGCCGCACACATCGCTTTCCCATTGACTTTGCCACGGAATGGTCGATGCAGTCGAAATCTGGGGAGCACCAATCAATCTGTCAACAGTCCGTCTCCAGCCTGGAATTGCACATTGCCCGGGTGCATCATGCGGTGGGGCTCTCCAAACACACTGAAGTAACCGAACAAGCACGTTGGCAGAACCGCCGACGTGCTTGAGGTGGCGGAGGTATAGTATGCCTCTGCCCGCACCGAGGGGTACCTGTGGCACCTGCCCGCCGGGTTGGTGGACCGCCCCTTGGGGCTGCGCCTCGTCAACTTGGCGGAGGGCGCGGACCCTGAGGCGCACGCGTACCTCAGCGAGTTGCTGGACCTCCACCAGTCCTTTGACTGGGCGGCCGCTGGTCCGTACCTGGCCCGCCGAGTTGGCGGGGAGGACGAAGAGGCGGCCCGGGCGTTTGTGCACTGTGACAAGCGCCTCGTGGATGGTCATATTGGCCTCCAGGAGAGCCTGGGAGACACGTCAAACCCTTATGCTGCGGGGGTGACGGCGACTCCGGCCCCGCCCGAGTCGGGATGGGGCGCCTGTCCGCGGGGGCAGTATCCCCGCACCAACGCAAGCGTACACGGGGAGCGGCCGAGCGACCCCTGCTCGTGGGGGCGCCGTCCGGAGGACCACCCGGGTTGGGCCATCCCCCGTGGGCCTGGCGGCCCGCCCGATGTTTGCCCCGCCCGCGGTACAGTACTACTAGGCCCTGGGGGCGGAGCAAAGCCTCAGCTGGGGGTATGTTACGCCCCAGTGTGCGCGCGCCTTGGCGACCATCTATCCGAGTGCGGCAGGGACGCTTCGGGTGGCCCACGGGGGGGCGATATTTGCATCTCTGAAGGACACCCTGGCTTGGGTTACATGGGGCGCGCGGACCGTACTACGGGGATCCCCGTCAACCCTCTCGGCGGCGGCCGAGCAGTTTTGGTGGAAACCAAGCCCGAGGCCACCGGGTACCAGATGGCCTCTCGGCTGGAGGGATATGGCCAACGGGTGGCGCCGGGGTCCGCGGCGACGGCGCCCGGCGGGGGCTCCACTCAAGCACCGCACGCCGGGGAGCCCGCCGCAGCTGGCGCACCCTACTATGGGGGCGGCTACTCCCACTCCGCCGGGGGTACTTCGGCGGCGTCGCAGGCCCCTTACACTGGAGTGTACTCCTCATTGGAGGCGGGGCTGATAAGGGCGCCGCGCTCGACGTTGGGGCCGGTCCTCACAGGCCGGGGGCCGACCCACGAGAATCCATTCGACCCCCCCGTCCGTGTCCATCACGGGGGGTATGCCCGCGATGACCTCCCGCTGTCGCCGGCCCGGGGTTAGCGGCCCGTGTCCGTGCGTGAGGAGGCGGGGCAGCGCCGGGTTTGGTTGGTCCCGCCCCCCCCCCCTGTCTGTCCCTAGTTGGGTCGGTCGATCCCCTCGAGTAGCGAGGGGACGGCCCGCTGTTTGTTCTTGCGTGGAGGGCCCCGAAGTAGGGGAGTGGGTTGTTTCCTCTATCTGGGGGGTGTGGGGGTACCTTGTACTCGGGGTTAGTTGTTTGATACCCTTCGCCTCACATTGAGTCGGTGTTGCATACAGTGCTTGCGAACCTTCGCAGCCGAGAGGTCCTCCACATAGTGCCAGGAGTCCTCCCGGGGTCCATAACCGAACCACCGCACCTTGAGCATGAGTCGCTCATGCTCGTCGTACCCCTGTCCGAAAAAGTGGTCGAAGACAGCCTCAATCGGATTACTAGCCGATGAGGGAAGGGAGGGAATCTGCCACGCGGCCAGTGCCCGTTCTAAGGCCGGGTCACCCTCAGTGTGGTTCCGGGGCCCGGGTGGCGTGGTTCCGGTTAATGGTGCGTATACCATCGTCACTTTCGATGGTAAGCCGACGCCCGTTTGTCTTCATGATCTTTTAGGGTCCCAGCGTCTTGAAGACGAGTTTACCCCACTGGTTTTCGTGTGACTTCACGAATACCCAGTCTCCAACTCGGAGGGCCTCGCGTCCGGTCTGTACGCGCTTGTCAAAGACCCGCTTGTACCGGGCCTGAGCCTTTTCCATGGTATCCGGTACTAGGGGTATCAGGGCGTCGAGTTTCTGGAAGAAGTTCTCCTTCGCCCGCCCGGGGGCTACTGATTCCCCGGTGTCAGGGCCCGCCGTAAGTCGCTCGATCGCCACGGAAGTAAGCCGTCGTGGACTTACGAACGCGGATGGGACATGTCCGGTACTACCATGAGCTTGAGAGTTATACGCCGTAACCACTAGGCTTAAGTACCTGGACCACGTAACTACGTGGTCACTTACGTAGTGTCGTAGTTGCTTGAAGTCGTTTTAAACTTTTCGACTTGCGCATTAGTTTGGGGGTGGTAAGGCGTGGCATAATTTGTGTCAATACCCACCGCGTTGAGCACCCCTTGCCAGACTACGGCGGCGGATTGGGGTCCGATATCCGATAAAACTGAATCGGGGATCCCATCACTTGCAACTCAAGTGTCCAGGAAGGCACTGAGGACATCCAGAGCCGAGATGTTCTTCAGCGGGACGGCCCGCGTGACCTTAGTGAAGCTGTCACAAATGACCCGAATGTACTCATATCCTTCCGGGGTCCGTGGTAATGGACCAAGTTGCTCAATGGCCAGGGACGCCAAAGGTTCCGTAGCGGGGAATAATCGCATGGGTGCTGTACTCTGCGTATCCATGAGACGGTTCTTCGCACAGGTAGGGCATGCCGTGACCCAACCGAAGATGTCAGCGGCCAGTGAGGGCCAATAGTAATGGTCTCTCAGGGTCTGGTACATCCGGGAACCACCGGAATGTGCCGCCAAGGGGGACCAATGCTCCGCCCGCAACACGTCCTTGGCTAGGGACCGGGGTATCAACACCTGCTGGGACCCGGCCCGATGCCCTTCTCAGCAGAGCAGCCCATCCGCATTCTGGTAGAAGCGGGTGGGTTTGGAGGTATCAAGTATCTGCTTGACCTCTTGGCAGAACTCATAGTCCGCCTGCTTCTGGGCTATTTCGTCCTGGGGTATGCGGGCGGTCTCCTTTTTCTCGGGGACCCGGGGGTCGAGTACTGCCCCTGACCTCGTGGTCCTCCCAACGGTGGGGAGCTCCTGGGAGACTGGTACCGTGTCCAGCCCCTCAAGCGGGAGGCAGGTTGGCGCGTCGGCCAACGCGTGTTGGGGGCCGGGCTTGTACTCCACATCATAGTAGAACTCCGAGAACAGGATGCGCCAACGGTTGGGTCGATTGTTGGCGCAGGCTGTCGTGGTTAGTATCCACTTCAGTGCCTTGTGATCACACCTGGTGTGGAACTTGGTGCCTTCGATGTACGGTCGTAGTAAACCGACAGCCCACACCACACCCAGTCCGTCAATATCGGTGACGGTGTAGTTCTTGTCTGCCGGCAGTAGGCCCTTACCGAAGTATCTTACGGCCAGGTACTTGTCATCGGGTTTCTGCTGTAGTAGGCAGCACCCCAGCTTATCGTAGCTAGGGTCTACTTCGATGATGTACTTCCCCTCCTTGCGCGGTATCGCAAGGATGGGTGTCTGGCATAGCTCTTCGCGCAGTTTTTCGAACGCGGCCTGTTGCTCCAGAGTAGGGGGACTCAACAGCGTCAGAATCTTCACGCTGTTCAAGTCATTCAGCGGCTTCGCGGTCTTAGCGAAGTCTACCGGGAACCGACGGTAGACATTGCACATGCCCAAGAAACTCCTTAGTTGGGTTTGGGTCTTGAGGGAGACGGCCTTCTTGATGGCCTTGAGGTTCTTCTCGTTCACACTCAAGCGTCCTGGCCGCACTACATGGCCAAGGTACTCCATCTCGTTACTAAAGAGGTGGCAATTCTGTGCCTTGAGGGTGATCCCATGCTTCCTGAGTAGAGTGAGGACCGTGTCCAAGTGGGACAGGTGGGACTCTGCATCGGCGGAGAAGATGATGAGGTCGTCTAAGTAGACGAGCACATTCTGCCACTTGACTCCGGATAGGATCATGTCAATAGCCCGCTGGAAAGTAGCACGGGTATTGCACAGGCCAAAGGGAAGACTAGTACTGCTGATCCCCCAATTTTGCCCTCATCGGCCAAGACTGGGACTGCTTTGTAAAACAGCCCAACCATTGGTCTAAAACAGCAGCAAACAGCTGCTGAGTGCAAATCTACGACGCTCCATTGGCTCTCCAACCGCCAGGTCCGTGCAGAATCGAGATTCTCCGTTTTCTTCAGATACTCTTCCTTTCTCAGTCGTCTCATGGGGTAGAGTAGCCCAGAGCAGTTTGTTTTCGAGATTTTCCTCGAGATTCTCAGATATCCTCAGAAAAGCGAGTGCGCCGATTGTGCGTTTGCGGGCCGTACGGGCACATGCTGTAATGATGGAACCCGACATGCACTGCTGTCGATCCTCTTGGCCAATCAGAAACGTCCCTACATCGCTGTTGCACACCCGTTCTCTGCCGATGAGGACAAAATTGGGGGATCAGCAATACATTGGTACGTCCCACAGTGGCATGTGAACGCCATCTTCGGCTCATCCTCCTCGGCTAAGGGGATCTGCCAGTACCCTGCATTACAGTCCAACGTGGAGAAGAACTGGGCATCCCCTAAGGAGTCTAGGAAGTCGTCCATCCGGCGTAACGGATACGAGTCACGTACTGCGCGCTCGTTCAACTGCCGATAGTCGATGCAGAACCAGGGACTCCCGTCGGGTTTCGGTATGAGTACCACCGGGCGGGCCCATTCACTCTGGCTGGGCTCGATGACTTCGAGCTTGAGCATTCGGTCGACTTGGGTCTTGATGAGTTTCTCAGTTCGGAGACCCATCCGGTAGGGGTTGAGCCGGACTGGTTTGGAGCCCGGCTTCAACTCGATCCGATGCTCCGTGGCCTTGATGGAGCCCCAGTGCCCACTCCATAAGGCCCGGTGCTTCTCTAGAACGGAGAGCACTTGGTGCCGCAACCCCTCGGGCACTTTCGAAGTATGAGCATGGGGCTCCTGCACGGGGTCCGTTGTGTCTGTCGCCGTGGCCGAACTGGGACTCAGTGCCGCCCATTCCTCTCGGGATATGGCGGCCACCGTCCCGGAGTAGGCCGATATATGCCCCAGGACCCTACATTTGGGGAGACGCTTACCTGTACTCCTCGTTTGAAATACTTCCACCCTCCACATCTGGTCGTTGGTGCAGTCCATGGTGCCAGTTGCCTCATGTACTCTGTCGCGCTTGTACACTTGATGGCGCTGGGTGATGACCCCATTTCCTTGGAAGGACGTCTGCACTGGGACGTACCCAGGACCGCGGGGGCAGAACCATCGCGCGGGCCAGACGCACCTTGGCGTCCGCTTCACTAGCGGCACCAGCCTTGCCGGGTTGGTCCGCCTTGGCATACGACACCGTCATACCCCGACGGAGGATGGGGACCTTCCATCCATTTAGTACGTGGATACACTCCTTGGGTCCGCAGATGTTGGGGACATGGACGTCGGTGTAGTCGGTCCCTAGGAGTAGGGGGACCGACATGCCGCGCACTACTCCACACGTGACCTGTGTGGAGTAGGTTCCGACTCGCACCTGTGGGGGAAACCCCCTGACAGGGGAGACACGACCCCCCGGCATGAGCCGGGGACGGGTCGTGAGCAGTCACGCAACACCCCCCTAGGGGGGTAGCGTGGGACAACCCCCTTGGGGGGGTGTCCAGGGAGCCCCAGGGCCACCCATGAAACGACCCCTCTAGAGGGGCGTGAGGCGTGGAACACCCGATCGG
>Ga0209093_1002083_pt1 | contig 11308 bp, 9 predicted proteins | sample SidtaG_4_FD_187450 | JGI IMG/M metagenome (GOLD analysis project Ga0209093, IMG submission 187450) | Marine algal microbial communities from Sidmouth, United Kingdom - Sidmouth_Male1 metaG (SPAdes) (version 2) | ecosystem: Host-associated > Algae > Red algae > Unclassified | place: Sidmouth...
CCCGCCGGCAGGCGCGGGTCATGCTAGCCTTGATTGCTCCCAAAAACTAGCATGGAGGGCGCTCAGAGCAGGTCAGCTGGTTGCTTCGCTGTCTTTGGTCGTGTCTTGGGGCATCTCCCGCCGGCACGCGTTGGTCATGCTAGCCTCGATTGCTCCCAAAAAACTAGCATGGAGGGCGCTCAGAGCAGGTCAGCTGGTTGCTTCGCTGTCTTTGGTCGTGTTTTGGGGCATCTACCGCCGGCAGGCGCGGGGCATGCTATCCTTGATTGCTCCCAAAAAACTAGCATGGAGGGCGCTCAGAGTAGGTCAGCTGGTTGCTTCGCTGGCTTTGGTCGTGTCTTGGGGCATCTCCCGCCGGCAGGCGCGGGTCATGCTAGACTCGATTGCTCCCAAAAACTAGCATGGAGGGCGCTCAGAGCAGGTCAGCTGGTTGCTTCGCTGTCTTTGGTCGTGTCTAGGGGCATCTGCCGCCGGCAGGTGGTCGTGTCCTAGCCTTGCGTGCGCAGCAACGTCGCCATCTAGGGCAGGTTTCAGTGCTTTTGTTCTGACAGCTTGATTCTGTTTCTTCTTGCGCCGTTCGCATGCTTTCTTTCTTGAACTGCTTCCATGTGATGGTTTGATTGCATACTATCTTTAGAATATCTAAGATGAGTTCTTGTTTGTTCTGTGTTGCTGTTGGTATTCTGTTTGGTTCTGTTATTGAAAAAATAGACTGATTTTCTCTGTTGCTCAATATGCAATTTACGCCTCGTACAAGCACATGCTGGCATCCACATTTGTGGTCATCACTCGTCGGCGAGCTGAAGTCTCCGAGATTTGCCAGTGTCGTGTCAGCTCCCAGCCAGTCGCTGTGACCTTCAGCCAGCGCAGGTAGATCGTGGCCGCGGTCACCCAGGCGGTGGCTGTCGGCGGCGCACCCCGTGCCCGCAATCATATGCCCAACCATTTGACGGAAGACCCACGGCCGCGGCCATAGAGGCGACCCCAGCGCGCGGATGCGATACTGTACCTAGCACGCCCCCTCTCTTGCTGCTGTTCTGCCCTGGTACCGCTCAGCACGACGTCCGTTGCCTATATCCCCTCCCGACGCGGACCTTCTCGCAGCAGCAGCGCCCGCGGGGTTGCGTCTCCCCTCTGCCACTCGGCGTCGTACCCTCCCCCTTCCCCACGTTCCCGCATTCGACCCATTTGTATCTTGGTGGACCGTTCTCCCCGCCCCCTCCCACCTGCCCGCCCCCGCCGCGGATGGCGCGCCATTTGCCGCGGCCATCACAACGGAAACCGTCTTGTGCGGCATCACGGCGCCGCAGCAGGACGTTATGGCCGTCCGGGTGCCTTCCTTATCATGGAGAACCAACCGGCAACATTGGCCCACGTGGCGGCTCGCGGCGCGCGCGGCGGGCAGCGGCGGCGCCACCGTCGTCCTATTTGTGGTGGGCACCAGAGTACGAGGTGCAACTGGAGGTGACCGCAGGCACGACGGCATCCCTCTCTCCTTGTGGTCGCCATTGACAGTGGACCACCTTTTGGCATAGCCACGACGGGGATCGTGGGTCGAGAGGTGACGTCGGCCGGGCACTTGATGACGCCGTGTTGCTAATTTTGTACATGTGTTTCTCCGCTGCGCTTGCCATGTTGCTGGGAAAGCCAGCTCTGAAGCTGTTTACGGCACTCCGTGTCTTGTTCCACGCATGAAACGTAGAGCAGTCGGAAGGGTCTCAGATGTAGCTGTGTCATACGACGTTCTGCTTCACGTGTTTGAAGAAAATAGAAAGGTACCAGCCAACATGTGTGACGCACGATGCAATGGTGGCGAGACAAAAATACTACACACCGGGCATCGGATTCCCGTGGAAGGCATACGCAGCACAAAACACGCCGTGCACGCGGGAGAGCATCACACAAGAGATGCCACCACCAGCTCCCTCTCGCGCGTCACCCGGCCGCCCGCACCCAGATCCCGTCTTGTGCACGTCCACAAACCACGACTCGAGGGCGTCACGGTTTGCAGGAGGGCACCACTTGGCGACTCCAGTGGCGTAGTGCGTGATGAAGGAAGGCAAGAGGGCGTCGCACGCGGAGAAGATGACTACCAAATCGCGCGCCACGTCGGGCTCGTACTTGAGGCCCCAAGTGTTGAACGCTGCGAGCCACGCAGCCGCCGCGGCGTCCGCCTTGCTCAGCCGCCATCTCTTTGCGTCCTTCTCGCGTGCAGACGCCGTCAAAGTTCCTGCCGCAGCACCATGCCCTCGTGCGTGTGCTGCGATATGACTGCCTGCCGCTTCACCTTCACGACCTCGGGCAGACGCCAGCACGCATGTTTCCGCTGTCGACACAACGAGCCCACGCCCAGATGGTTCACGGCCGGCTTCACGGCCGGCTTTGACAGCTGCGGCGGTCCCGGCTCCAGGGGTCGTGGCCGACGGAGGGAAGCTGGCCGAGTCGCGTTGCTCTTTCTCCAAGGAGGGTGCACTGCGCATGGGGCTTGATCTGCACGCGCCTGGCGACCGCTTCGCCACGACCTGTCGAGATGCGTCTTGGAGAACAGCTGCTACAGTGTGGCGTCCCTCCAAGACGTTGCAGACGGCTCGCAGCTCCTTACGGGTCTTAAGCACAAACGCGGCCGACCACGCGGCCTTCCCTGCTGCACCCGCGCGAACCAAGACACGACGCTCCGCCGCAGAGCACTTAAACAATGAAGAAACAAAAGATAAAGCATACACACCACAGTCAAGAGTGGCCCCCTGCTGAGGCACAGACGGCGACACTACGGACAAGCACGTCGAAACCCACCGCGCAGGTGGCGTACCGGTCTCATCACGCATCATCTCAAGCGCCACGGTGCGCACCCAGCAAAAAGGGTGGTGCGCACGTGAGAGTACTTGGAGACACCTCCACTGCCAAGTGAGTTGAAGAATGCCAGCGTGCCGGCAGGCTGACCCGTTTGGGCCTTCACTCCAGCGGCCGACATCCTCAGAGCTCTCGCCAGGCCGGGAACATCGTGGACCACGCCGCACCACCAGTGGCCTCTCCCACAAATAAAGAGCACCCATGTAGAGTAGTCAAAAACGTTGACACTCTGCGTCATGGCGAGCACCGCAGCGGGCCCGCGCTCACGTAGCACCTTGTAAAAGACGCTACAAAAGACGAGACACCCCCGCACATAGGTTGATGCGAGCTCCTCCGGCCAGATGTAGCGCGCGAGGGCGTCAATGACACCATCACGGGCCTCCTGACCATGGTCCAAGCTCCGGACATCCGTTCGAGTGACCTGGATGCCACTGTACGGGCCACGGGAGTACACAATGGCGACGTCACGGCCGTCGTCCGGCGCATCTCGAGCCTCACCAGGGGGTGCAACGCGGTCCTCAGAACGCGCCTCCGAACCCCTCGGGTCGAATACATGACGGCGAGACCGCGAGTCACTCCCAGTGCGCATGGTAAACGACTTGTGTGGCAAGGCTGCAAGGGAGAAGATGTTGACAGAGGAGATGGCCGGTCACAAAGACGATGTCGATGCGCAGCAGCAGTCTCGCACTAGGGGGTTAGGAATGGGGACGGCGGGCCAACCACTTCACTCCACACATTGGCCACACGAAGGACGACTGGTACAATGATAGCGAAAATTAAATGTGCGATTAAGTCCCACGAAGCCACCGGCACATCAAACAGTAGTCGCTTCAGTAGTGCCATCTGATATTCATATTCTAGTGACTATTGTTACTTTTCGAAACACCGGCGAAGGCTCTTCAACAAACGCGCCCTAAGCCGCAACAAGAGGTCCTTGCAGAAGAAGGTGCGAGCTGCTCATTAGTGGACGGTCTCATTATCAAATTTCGTCTCGAAGTGTGCGATACACCTGCATGATCACAGTCCACTGTCGCCCGTAGCCGCATGAGTCAAATGTCACGCCCTCTGAGGCCTCTCAATGGGATTTCAGGCAAGCACTGTCAACGTCGTGCTGCACTCAGGCGGCACGCGGACGCGTCCTCATGCCGAAAGTTTATGACTTCTATCGCTCAGCCAGTACTTCGACCAGTCTCACTTGGCAACCCGAGGTCTGTGCAGAAGAAGGGCGCGAGCTGCTCATCAGGGGACGGTCTCATTATCAATTTTCGTCTCGAAGTGTGCGATACACCTGCATGATCACAGTCCACTGTCGCCCGTAGCCGCATGAGTCAAATGTCACGCTCTCTGAGGCCTGTCAATGGGATTTCAGGCAAGGACTGTCAACGTGGTGCCGCACTCAGGCGGCACGCGGACGCGTCATCATGCCGAAAGTTTTTGACTTCTATCGCTCAGCCAGTACTTCGACCAGTCTCACTGGGCAACACGACGTCTGTGCAGAAGAAGGGCGCGAGCTGCTTCTCAGTGGACGGTCAGATTATCAAATGTCGTCGCGAACAGTGCGATACACCTGCATGATCACAGTCCACTGTCGCCCGTAGCCGCATGAGTCAAATGTCGCGCCCTCTGAGGCCTGTCAATGGGATTTCAGGCAAGGACTGTCAACGTCGTGCTGCACTCAGGCGGCACGCGGACGCGTCATCATGCCGAAAGTTTTTGACTTCTATCGCTCAGCCAGTATTTCGACCAGTTTCACTGGGATCCACAGTCATGATAGATCCTGTTCTTTCTACATCGGGCGAGAAGCGCAGCTGCAGGGTTGAAAAAAGGCATAAAAGGTCACTTTTGGTGTCCTTCTGAGTGCACCAGTGTACTGAGGGACCTCTTTTTACGCTCTCCAAGACGTGCGAGCGAGTATGCCATGACTCTTACGTGCTATGTACCTGCCAGTGCAAGACATGGAATGCCTGGAACCGTACCATGGGATAGAGCAGCTAGTCTTGAAGCACTCTGGTGCAAAGACGTGAACTTCATGCGGCACTCGCCGGTGCGATCACTGCGGGTAAAGTGACGTTGCTCCACACTACTTGGCATTCGGAACTCTTCGAACAGAACTGCTTCATGCTGCGTCGCCTCTGCCAATGCGCGTCGCTGCGAAGAGTGTGGCACGAGAGTTGGCGGGGTGCCGTCGCCAGTGCCCACCCGGGATGAAACGAATGTGCTGTGGGTGCGACGCCGCGGAAGGGAGTCCTGGACGTGATTGTGGAAGAAAGGCTGACCGGCGGCACACCCCGAGTTTCGCATACAACTCGCCCATCACCGCCGACCCCGCGTCGAACTTCCAGTTTCCCCCCCCCCCCCCCCCCCCCCCCCCCCCCCCCCCACCACCGCGTACGATGCGACGCGGAAAAAGTTCCAACAGTCGCGTCAGCACGCCACCGCCCGAAACGGCGGGTGCAGGCCGCCGCCCGCGTCAAAGGCCTGGATGCGCGTCGCCGACCGCCGCCCGCGCAGCGGCAATGAGCGCGTCGACGCGATCACGGAGGGTGGCTGCCGCGGCGGCGGCGGTTGGCGACGCCGCCGCCGCCCCTAGCTCGGCGTCGGTGAGGAAGCGGCCGCTGCCCCCCACATTGCGGTCGATGCCCCGGTGCCCCCGGCCTGCCGCGACGGCGACGGTGTTTGACGAGGCGGCGGAGGCCAGGCGCGCCCCCTCGTACTGGAGGGCGGCAACGGCAACGGCCGGGGGCGTGCCCCGTCATCCGCCCGCCACTGGCGGCGCGGCACGGCACGCCCGCCCGCCCGACGGCTGGCGCGACAACACCGGCAGCGGCGGCAATGGCTGCAAATTCGAAGTGACGGAGCCCAGCGCCGGCGACGCGGCCATATTGAAGGGAGGGGGGGGAGGGGGGTGCTCCTTCAGCCGTCGTTCGCGTCGGCGGTCGGGGGGGGGGGCGCCCACCGATGCGATGAACGCTGGCAACACCCGCGGCGGCGCGTCGCGGGCGGCCGTGACTGGGACCCGCGGCGGCGGCACCCACTCTTCGTCCCACCCCCACCGCCGTGGCGTGCGCGTCACCGCCTCCGCCGCGGACGGTTCTGTTGGGCGGGGACGACGACCAAGGCCATGGGGTGGCCGATGGTCGAGGGGTCACCAGCGGAGCGGACGCACCGGCCGGTGACACCGAGGCTGTTGGCGTCTAGCCCGCTGAGGACACCGGCAACAAGACCGGGGCGAGCGGCGCTTGCCGGCAGGGCCGGGGCGAGCGTCTCCCGGCTGCAATACCGGGGGTGGCATCGCTAGGGGCGGAGGCCGGGTTGAACGTCCCAAGCCCCCGGCAACAAAAGTTGGGGGAGGGAGAGAGGCGCCCGCGACCTGGCGGGCGAACGGAGCCACACCAAGGCTGTGGGCTGCGGGGGTGGACGAATGGGCAACCACTGTGGGCGTCCTGAGGGGCGCTGTGAGTGCGACGGATGCGGGTGAGCGGGGCGCGCATGTGTGGGACCAGGCCCCCCCATGTGGGAAGTTCGGACCGTGCAGGCAGTGGCCAGGAGTGGACTACATATAGCGGGGCGGGGCGAGCCTGGGAGCCAGAGGGGGGGTCGGGGAGGGTAGCAAGAGAACCAACCCACTTTGTTAACCTTTATTCTCGGGCGTGGTGCGGTGTGGGCGGTGAGGTCTTCCTCTTCCCCCCCCCGACCTACCAGGGGTTTGCGACAGGTTCCCCCCGCACCTACACGGCCGCGGCGGCCATTGTCACCCTCCAGCAGGGCGTGCTCAAAGCCGGAGACGTGGCGTTTGACCCTCCCCTCCCCCCCTGGAAGACGTTGCCGATCGGGTAGGACGGGAGCGGGATCCTCAACAAGGTCGCCCTGTGCTTTACGGCGCCCTTTTGGCCGCCCACGGAACAATACGTGGCGCACGCGCCGGCGGTTTCCGCCGACCCAACCATCAGGCGGCGGCGGCGGCGGGTGCGGGGGGGGTGCGGCGGCGGCGGCGGCGGCGCCGTCGCGTGTGGCAGCCGCGCGTTTGCGCCTCCCCCCCTACGCTCGAGCTCGTTTCACAACACCCTCCCGCGGGAGCACAGCCCCGGCGGCGGCGGCGGCGGCGGCGGCGGCGGCGGCGGCGGTGGACGCGGCAAGGTCGCCGCCGACGCCTTCACCAACGGCTTCATGGCTGTGCAGCTGGTTGGCGGCGACTTCCGCCCCTCCCTCTCACTCCGCTCCCTCCGCTTGTGGACGCACGTGCTCGCCGCCTACGCGGAGCGGCGAACGGATGTCATCGCGACGCTGACGGCGGTGGGGCTGTTTTTTCGAACGGCCGACGCGCTCGCCCACCCGGTGGCCGTCCAGCGGACGCCAGTGCGGCGGCGGGCGACAAGTGGGGAGGTCGGCGCCGGCGGGGTGGACATCCAAGCGGCGCATGCGGGTGGCCGGGTGGGCTGTGGCAAGACCAGTGCGAGCGCGGCGGTGCCGTTGTCTGCAGGCGGGGAGGCCGGTGTCGACGGCGCGGCGGCCATCGCGGTTGCCGCCGCGGTCGACGCGGCCGACGGCGAGCCGGCGACTGCCGTCGACGGTCAACTCGACGCGGATTTCGAGGCGGACTTGGACGACGATGGCGACGAAGAGGACGCCAAGGAGGAGTTTGACAGCGACGCCAAGCAGGCCACCACCGTCAGCGAGTTGGGGCAGAAGCTGTTTGCGAAACTGCGGCAGACGGCCACAGACGGGCACCCACAGGTGCGCCACGGCGCCGTGTGGACGCTCATGGGGGCGCTGCGCGCGCAAGGCGCGCATTTGGACGGGCCTGCGTGGCGCGGCTGCTTGAGCCGCACGCTACTGCCCCTGATGACGGCGGTCATGCTCGGCGAAGCCGGGGGTTGGCGTGGAGGCGGCGGTGCTGGTGGGGCCGCTGGTGCCGCCGGCAATGGCGCCCCGGGGGGGGGCGGTGGCGCCGCCGGCAGCGTCTCAAATAATGGCGGCGGCGGCGGCACCGACGCTGACACGACGGCGGTCGCATCGAGCCGCAGCGCGATTCCGTCGGCTCCCCCTGGCGCCCAGCTGCTGCTGCACCACAGCCGCGACACGCCCGCCAAGCAGTGGAGCGAGACGTGGGTGCTGGCGCTCGCCGGCGTTGCGCGAGTCCTCCGCCGCTACCTCCGCACGCTCATTGCGTCGCCGGCGGTGGCGGAGTGGGGGCGTGCGCTCGCCGCCACGGCGGCCGCAGCGGCGGCCGCCGAGCCCGAGGTGGCGGCGGCCGGCCTGTCAGCGTTGCTCGACCTCTCGGCCGCCGCCGCCGCGGCGGTCGTTGCGAGCAGGCGGGCGGTTGGCGAGGCGGCTGGGGGCGGCGGCGGCGTCAACGCGGGGGGGGACGGCTGGGTGTCGGTCTTGCTTGGCGCCGCGGGCGCGACCACCAATGGCAGCACCGGCGCCGTCGCTGCGGCGGCACCGGCGGCAGACGCCACCCCGCCCGATGCGGACGAGCACCGGGCCATGGCCACCGCCCTCTGGCACTCGGATTGGGTGGCCATTGACGGCGTCGTGCCCGGCGCGCGGAGCGCCGACTCGCCCGTCCCGCCCGGGTGTGACCCCTCCCCCCCCCTTCACCGGCCCGTGCACGTCGGGGCGCGCGTTGGAAGCGCTCGTTTGCGGCCTCACCGCCGTGCGCCGGGGCCATGGGGCGGCTTTTGGGCTGGGCTACGAGGGCACCCTCGTCGGCGTGCTGTTGCGACTCGCGGCAGCCGCGCCGGGTGCGTCCGGCGACGCCGCCTCCCTGGCCCCACGCGGGGAAAGGCTCGACGCCGCCGCTGCATAAGACGCAGGGACGGGAGGCGGCGGTGCCGCGGCGGGCGTGTCGCCCGAGCAGCTCGCGGCGCTCGAGGCGGTGGAGAACCTCGACTTTGGCGACGGCGACGGCGACGGGTGGACGGCGCTGCTCGGCCGCCTGCTGTCGCTACTGGCGGGGGGGCCGGTTGCCGCCGCGGCTGCGCCATTTCCGAGCGGCGGCGGGGTGGCGCCGCCGTCACCGGCGGTCGCCGCCGCCGCTGGCTCTGTCTCTGGCGTGGCGCCGCCGCCGTCACCACCGCCACCGTCACCAGCGTGAACCGTTCGCATTCTCGGGGTCGTCCGGTCCGTCGACGCGGGCGACCGGCTGCCGCGGGCGGTCACGAACGACGCTCTGCCCGCGGCGCAGCGCTTGTTGACTCCGCTCGCCGGATTCCCCACCGGCGGGACACTCGCGGCGTCGGCGCTCCGCACCACGGTCGTGGCGGGGCGGGCGGGCCTCGGCGCCGTGTCGCCGCCGCCGGCGTGGGCGGCGCTCGCCTCCGCCGCGTGCGCGCTGCTGCTTGTGACGGCGGCGGGCGGCGCGCCGCCGTCGGCGGCCGCGCCACTGTCAACGACGGCGGCGGCCGCCGCCGCGGCCGCACGGGTGGCTGAGGCTCAGCCCGACGCGACTGCGGGCCCCGTTTTGACCGTCCGCCTCCGCGGCATTGTCCGAGACGCACTGGCGGCCGGCAGTGGCGCCGACGCCGCCGTCCGCGCGTCGCTCGTCGACGTGCTTGCAACGGTCGCGGCGGGCACCGGCGACGTCACGGCCGCGGCCTCCGGCGCCGCCGGCACGGCCGCCGTTGCCGCGTCGGTGGCGGCCACCCGCACCGCGCCGACGGCGCTGCTGTGGTTGGCCACGCGGCCACCACCACCCCCCGCCGCCGCCCACGGCGGCCGTGACGGCGGCGGCGCCGGCGACGGCCGCCATGCGGCGGTCGCGTCGGCGGCGGCGTCGGCGATCGTCCGAGTAACCGGAGGGGTGCTCGGGCGGTACGCGACGGCGGCAGGACGGTCGGGGCGGTGCCCGCTGCCGGTGGGGCTGTCGGCCGAGGCGGTGGCGCTGCTCGCCGTGCTCGCGGCTTGGCGGGCGGGCGCGGCGCCGCCGCCGCTGGCTGCCTCTCTGCCGGCCGTTGCCGCGAGCGCCACGGCGGGGACAGGGGAGGTGCGGGTGCGGGCGACGGCGCTGTCGCGCACGCTCGCGGGCGCGGCGGTCGACGCGGCGTAGGAAGGGCGGGGGGGGGGGTGGCCGCCGTCTGGAGGGGTTGCGGCGGCCGGTCAACCGCGTCAAGTGCATCGGCGTGGGGCGACTCGAACAGTTGCCAGTGCCATTCACGGCGTCGACCGCCCGCAGGGGGCCTGCGCCAGCGCAGCCGCGTGCGTGCGCCGTTTGGTGGTCTCATCCCACCGCCCTCGGCGGGTGGGTGGATTGTGTGTACATAGGCGGTGCGCCGCTCCGCCCCCCCTGTCTTTTGCGTTTCTTCTGTTTGCCATCACACGTCCGCATCATCATTGTCACAATCCTGCTACTCGTCGCTGCCCTCGTTGGCGCTCCCGTCCCACCCCCTCGCGTCGTCGTCCAGCAGTCCCAGCGGGTGTGTGGCGGTTGGGACCCTCGGGAGGCGGACTGGCCTGGGCGGCGGTGTACGTGGCTGGCGGATCGGCTGTGATGGTGGCTGGACGGCTTTCGTGGGCCCTACGTTGGCCTTGCCCCTCGGCCGGATCGGGGCTGTGATGTCGCCGTCTGATTGGGCCACGTGCGCTTGGATATCTTGGCCGCTGCTGGTGGCGGTTGTCGGACTTGATTTTTCTTTGATTGTATTTCGCATTGTTTGGAGGGACTTGATTTTCGCATTACGGGTGACCTGCATTGGCCGGCTCCGATTGGAGGCCGAGCCACAGGCTCCCGCGGGTCGCTTGCTTCCACATTTTTCCGCGGGTTGGGACCGAATAGCGGCCACCCAGCGAAGGCGCCTCGTTTGCCCACAAGGGGCCGGGGTGCTGGCGTGTGTTGGCCCGCTGTGGCCCCGCTAGGGGGCCGCGGTGGGGGCTCTTAAGGGGAGGTCTCGGCCTCCCCCTCGTGTCCAGAAGAAAAACCAACCGTGCCTTGGGTCTCTTGCTCCCTCCGGTCTCTGCCGTAATACCTTTGTCCCCCTCTTTGGGACGGGCGTGGACTGCACTCTTCCCTTGCCGGTTCCTTCTGGGCCTCTCCCCTTTGGGCCCCAGGGGTTGTTGATTTCCTGTCCGGACTTAAGAGAGAAAACAGCTACATTAATGGTGGAGCAGCAGGGGAGGGACATACGTTTCTCCCGTATCGGGACGCCCCTCCTCTTTCTTTGGCCGAACCCCTCTTCTTTTTTGTCCGTTTGGGTTCTCTTCCCTCTGGTATCCTTAGGGGACCAGTCGAGTGCCGTGGGGCCAACATGCCGGACCCTCCCGCTGGTGGACGGGGTCGGGGTGCGCCCCCGGACGTGTCTTTATTTACTCCTGCTGGCCGAGGGGGAGGGACAGATCTCCGACGGACTACTTCCGACGGGGGTCAGACCGGGATTCCCCCTCGTGTGTCGCCCCCGCCCCCTCCTCCTAGTGTTGACGACCCGCCTGGCCGTGGTGGATCGTCCCTCATGCCGACTGATCT